>ENA-OUOG01001060-OUOG01001060.1-marine-metagenome-genome-assembly--contig:-NODE-1060-length-33272-cov-9.179334_pt1 | contig 33272 bp, 25 predicted proteins | sample MGYA00248635_ERZ508505 | MGnify/ENA primary metagenome ERZ508505 (study PRJEB26176, sample SAMN06267871) | marine metagenome | isolation source: Saanich Inlet, British Columbia, Canada | place: Pacific... | reverse complement strand
TTTACCTTGCTTATACTGGTTTTCTTTTGGTATGCTCGATATGCTTCAAAATCTGGATTTGCTGTAGATGAAAACAAAAACGATATCCCCGATTCTTGGGAGGGTAAATTTGATTTCGTTTTCAAGTTTAAAAACATCATTATTTTATCCCTAGGCATTGTCATCGGGTATTTATTAAGTCTTTCCACCTTCTTATAGCCCTCTATGTCAAAAACATCCAACATGAATTCAAATGCCCTCTTATCGGTTTTTAACCCGCGTTTATTTTTTATCTTGATTGAAACCGTGATTGTGTTTTTTCTCTATCGAGAATTCCAAATCAACATTGATTTCGACGTCTCCATTGTGAGTATCGCCATTGTCTTTCCTTTGGTTTTCTCCATTACAAGTGCCTACCAAAGAAGACAGGAGGCCATCGGGTTATTCTTGGATTTTAGAAATAAAATCATTGATCTGACGAATATTTTCTATGCTGTAGATAAAATTGAAGAAAAAGACTATACACTCCTTTTCAACAAGCTAACAGGTATACAAACTTCCCTTATCAATTACCTAGAAAATGAAAGCTCCAAAGAAGACTTTGAGCAAATTCGACAAGAACGAAAAGATGTACTACGCATCATAGACAATCGTAAACAATTGTTCAATGAACGTGAAAAAGACAGCTTAATTCGCGTGAAAAATGAACTCTTTTTATCTGCTGAAAAAATTCGTGGAATAAAAATACATGGTACACCCATTTCACTAAAAAGATATTGCTTGATATTCATCTATTTTTCCCCCTTACTTTTCAACACCCAAACCATCATCGATAAAACCCCCTTTGACTTATCTGTTGAGAGCGGATTTTCACTGCTCTTTTTATTACTGATGAGTTTTGTGCTGATGGCCCTCTACAATGTACAGGACTATATAGAAAATCCTTTTGATCAAAAAGGCTTGGATGATTTAAAAATAGAGGCCATTAAGGTGAATGAAGAGGAATCGTTATTTCACCCCTAAGAAAATTGTTCCGTTTTAGGATGATCATTATTTCGAGTTGTAAAAATGTTTTTTTTAAATAGTTTTTGTTTATTTATCTTCACACAACCAATAATAAAGAAAACAATTTGCTTCCAGTTTTATTATCAAACAAATGATGAGAAGGTTATTCTTTGCTATATTTTTTTTAATAATACATGTTTCGCTTTTTGCGCAACTCAGTAAAGTACATTATTTACCCCCCATCGCATATTCAAGTGAAACTGGATCCAATGCTATTCCAAATCAGGGTCATTATTTTTATATCTCGACTCCCAGTACGAGTTCTGTTACCGTTAATGTTTATGCCGTTGGCGGAGCAACAACCACCGTGGAAGTGTCAAACGCAAATCCATATGTTTTCACCATAGATGATCCAGGTGGATTTAATGACTCACAGATAGCTATTGGTGCAAGTAGCTCAGATACAGCTACAACAACAAGCATCATTTCAACCAACAAAGGATACATCGTTGAAGCAGATTCATCGATATATGTAGCCCTACGAATTGCAAGTGATTCGCAAGCAGGTGCATTGGTAAGTAAGGGGGGTGCTGCGCTTGGGACCGATTTTAGAATTGGTGCATTTACTAATTATAACGGGCAAGCAAATTACTCAAGCTTTCTTTCTGTTATGGCAACAGAAAACGCGACAACAATTACAATTAATAATATCCTTGAAGGGGTAGATATTCTTGATTTTAACGAGCAAACTCTGGGGACAGACGGCGTGGGCTATTTAAACTCGATTACTTTTACACTTAATCGCGGCGAAAGCTATACCATTGTGACTAGGTCAGATCAAGGAACTGATGTTCTTTCTGAACTTGAAGCAGCATCTACCCAAAAGACAAACTCGGACGGACTTATTGGAACTTATGTTGGCTCCACAAAACCTATTGTTGTAAATAGTGGATCTTTGAATGGAAGTTTTGGTCTTGGAGGTGCACGCGATTATGGGTTTGATCAACTTGTTGATTACAGTAAAGTGGGAACCGAATATATTTTTGTAAAGGGCACTGGTAATGATGAATGGGAAAATGTATTGCTCGTTGCCCATACCGATAATACAGAAATTACCATTAACGGAAACCCTATTTCAAATGCCTTCATTCACGGAAAAGGGGTCAATATATCCTCTGCCTACGATTCTACCATAGGAAATCCAAGTATTAATGCTGGTGATTATTTTTTAATTGAGGGAGATTTATACGGTTCTGATGGAAATATGTATGTCCAATCTTCTTCACCTTTGTTTGCTTTTCAGGGAATTGGCTCTGGAGGGGGAGAAGCTAATCAAGGCTTGTTTTTTGTTCCCCCTTTAAAATGCTCAAGTGTTGGGGATGTTGATAATATTCCAATGATTAATGACATTGGAAATGGTGTCTTCACAGGAAACCTAAATATTATTAGTAAAAGAGGGGCAATAATTACCATTAGTGATGATAATAATACAGACCAAGCTATTGAAGCACTAAACATAGCAAATCTAAGTGGACCATTTGATGTTTTAGGAAATGTCGATTACCAAACCTATGTCTTGTCAAATTTAAATGGGGATGTATCCATTGTTAGTAATGATGAGTTATATTGTTCTTATTTTAATCAAAGTGGAGCGGCAAGTTCGGGTGCCTTTTATTCTGGATTCTCTTCACCTCCTGAAATTCCAACAAAAATAATTGGACTAGAACTTTATGATTACTGCGCGCCGAATTTGACACTCGCCACTACAAACATGGATATTTTCACCAGCTATGAATGGCAATATAGTGACGGTACAGGCTATACAACCATAGACGAAAGTACGAATCAATCGACCATTACTCCAACCCTTGGTGGGCTTTATATCATTAGGGGATTTATTAGTTGCCCAGGTGAACCAGAAGAGTTTCTAGATTCAGATCCAGTTACAGTTGAGCTTTGCCCTCCAGACACTGACTTAGACGGGATTTTAGACCCATCGGATAGCTGTCCCTTTGCCGCTGGAATCGAATTTTTGAATGGATGTCCTTGGTCTGTCTATATTGGCAATAACTATAAAAGCACTCTTGTCTCTTCTACCGTAGAAATTACTGATGAGAGTTATTTTTGTGGTCAAACCAATGATAATCATTTTAATCTCGCCTATCATTCAGGAGAATTTCCAGAACCTGTAGTTGGCGATTTCATCATCCACAACAATGGGTATTTTTTTCCACATTCTTTTCTACTCGAAACAGAAGGCTATGCTTATATGAAACTTCGGGATTTCAATAAAATAATAGAAGTTCAAAAAACCAATGGAGAAATTATAGCAATATACAGTTGTCTTTAAGTTATCTTGACAAAATAGACCCTGAATTCACAGCAAAAAGAACAACAGTTGTATCCTATCCTTCATCAAAAAAACAGGCGGAAATAAATATCTTTTGCTATCTTTAGACAATAACAAAAAAAGAATAATATGGGCGTAGGCGGACTTGTTATCGCAACAGTATTTTTATGTATTGCAATCTTATTGATTGCTGAATTCAAAGAACGATATCTCTAAAACTTAATACAATGGCAACATACGAATGTAATAAATGTGGAATGGCGGTGAACGCCACCTGCGCAAAATGTGATCAACCGCTAGTTAACGATCATTTAGACGTCAATGGACAACAAGTTCAGATTTCAAAATGCCCAAGCTGTGAAGGAAAAATCAAATCTCCACAATGTTGCGGAGAAGATATGCAGTGCGAAGTATAGTCATTTGACAAAATCTTTATCGTTGTTCTTTCTAGCTACACTAAAAAACGAATTGTTACTTAATGCGTGATCTTACTCCCTTTACTGACGAAGTAATTCACGCTAAAGTTGATTTACTTCTTCCCGAATGGACATTTGTAAATGACCGACTCAAGAGAACACATGAATGTATTTCATTTCTTGAGGCCATCAATTTCATAAATGCCATTGCACAAGTAGCCGAACAACAAAAGCATCACCCAGTAATGACGATTGACTATGCTACAATACATTTATCTCTCTTCACTCATGATGCCCCCGGTATCACCCAAAAAGATTTTGATCTCGCTCAAGAAATCGATACCTTACTTAAAAAATAAGCTATGGAATGGTATTTAAAAAATCGCTGGTGGATATGGACAATAACCGGTGTATATCTCGCGTATAGAATCTATCTTTCTGTTGTTTTTTAATCTCAATATATTTTTTATGAAGAATACACTTACGAGCCTTTTTTTGTGCTCAATACTCTCCCTTTACGCACAAATAAACCCTAAAGATGTAGAAATCGTTCGAGATAACTTTGGGGTCCCACATATCTTTGGAAAAACAGATGCCGATTTAGCCTATGGGCTTGCTTGGGCACACGCAGAAGATGACTTTAAAACCATTCAAGAGTCTTATTTAGCGGGGAATGCATTACTGAGTCAACACTTGGGAAAAAGGGGCGTCGGACCAGATTTTGTTACGCAATTCATTGGCTCGAAAGAATTTATAGAAGAGAACTATGACGAAAAAATAAGTCCTGAATACAAGAAGGTTGTTGAGGGTTACGCACAAGGCTTTAATCGTTATGCTGAAACCCATCCAGAGGAAGTATTGCACGAAGCACTTTTCCCCATAACACCGAAAATGATGCTGCGCTATGCTCAATTACAGTTATTTGTGTCCTCAGGTGGAGATTATTGGATATCGCGCATCCTAGCAAATTCAGTCAAACTTGAAACGCCAAAAGAAGAAATTACTGGATCGAACACCTTTGCCTTCAACAGTGCAAAAACCACAGATGGCAATACCTACTTAGCCATCAACACCCACCAACCCCTCGATGGCCCAGTCTCCTGGTACGAAGCCCACTTATGCAGTGAGGAAGGCACCAATATCATCGGCGCTTTATTTGCCGGAACACCGAGTATACTCATTGGAGCAAATCAACACCTAGGTTGGGCGCATACGGTAAATTACCCTGATAAAACCGATGTATTTAAATTGGAAATGCATCCGAAAAAGAAACTGCACTATAAAGTAGATAATGAGTACCTAACCCTCGAAGAACGCAAAGCACAGATTACCATTAAGGTGCTCGGAATTCCAATCAAGGTTTCAAGAAAATACTACAACAGTATTTTTGGCCCTACGCTTAAAAACAAATCGGGCTATTATGCTGTGCGTACTCCAGCTTTGTTTGAAATCAGAGGTTTGGAGCAATGGTGGCGAATGAACAAAGCGACTTCGTTTACAGAATTTTACAAGGCGCTTAAAATGAAAGCTTTGCCTGGCTACAATATTGGTTACGCTGACAAGAACGACACCATTTTTTATATTTCAAATGGATTAATTCCTAAGCGTGCTGAAGGCTATAATTGGAAAGAAGTTGTGCCTGGAAACACCAGAAAAACATTGTGGGTTGATTCTTATGATATTGAGGATTTACCTCAGGTTCTTCAGCCCTCCTCTGGCTATTTTTACAATGCAAATCACAGTCCATTTTTCTCTTCAGATGAGGCCAATAATCCGTCAAAAGAAGACTTTTCTGCCGACATGAATTTTGAAACTTATCACAACAATCGTTCAACGCGTATAAAAAACTTGATTGAAGCTGAGGATAAAATTTCCTATGCCGATTTTAAGCGCATTAAATACGACAATCAATTGCCAAAGCCCTATGTTTATTCTTGGATGAACATCAACTATCTCGATTTAATGGATGCGGCAAAGTATCCAGAAATAAGCGAATTAATCGAAAGAGTACAGCAATGGGATCGCAAAACAGATGCCACTTCGCTAGGGGCAGGTACATACTTGATTTTATATCACCAATTATATCCTTTTTACAACGCATTGCCTGTGCCAAAAATAATCCCCACGAGTGTATTGGTTAAAGCCTTTAAAAATGCCAAAGCTCACATGCTTAAGCATTTTGGAACGATTAATGTTAGCTTGGGAGATTATCAAAAATTGGTACGCGGGGACAAAGAGTTACCCGTTTTTGGCATCAATGATGTTGTAACGGCTATGTCTTCTGTACCACACAAGGATGGAAAAGTAAAGGTAACCGCAGGTGAATCGTATATTGAATTGGTGAAGTTTACCCCTGAAGGTCCTGAGATAGAATCGGTCATTTCCTATGGTTCCTCAGATCATCCAGACTCACCCCACTACAACGATCAAATGGAAATGTACACTTCCTACAAAACAAAGAAAATGACCTTTGACAAAGCGAAGATTTACGCGAATGCAAAGCGCATTTACCACCCAAAATAAATAGCGGTTAAGCTAGTGCCTTATGGTAAATATCGATGTATTGGGCAACCACTGCATCGATATCATAGCGTTTTGCTAATTGATAGGCTTGTTCTTTGAATTGATTCAAACGATCTTCGTCCTCGAGTAGTGCAATTGACTTTTCGGCCATACCCGCAACATCACCTAACTCAAATAAATAACCGGATTCCCCATCTATATTCACTTCGGGCAAGCCACCAACGTTGGTTGAAATAACAGGAACGCGCATCATCATAGCCTCAAGCGCAGCTAAACCAAAACTTTCCGATTCGGAGGGTAATACAAACAAATCAGAATAACACAGAATTTCATAAACCTGATTGCTCTTGCCTGGAAAGGTGACTTTATCCATAATGCCTAGTTCTTTACATCTAAGCATTGCCTTAGAACGCTCTGGTCCATCACCCACCATGATCAATTTAGCCTCTACTTTTTGCTGAATGCGGAAAAACACCTCAATCACATCATCAATACGTTTCACCTTTCTAAAGTTGCTTATGTGAGTGATAATCTTCTCATCACCTTGCGTGATCATGCTGCGCTGACAGTTTTCACTATGATGTTGGTGTTTAGAAAAATCAACAAAATTAGGGATAACATTTACTTCTTTTTTTACATCAAAAAGGGCAAGTGTGTCTTCCTTCAAACTTTCAGACACAGAAGTTACCCAATCCGAATGATTGATACTAAAAGTAACAGCAGGTTTATAGAAAGGATGTTTTCCCACTAGGGTAACATCGGTTCCATGCAGGGTGGTAACCATGGGAATATCAATCCCTTGGTCTTTAAGCATTTGCTTGGCCATATAGCCGGCATAGGCGTGTGGAATGGCATAGTGCACGTGTAAGAGCTCAATACCGTAAGTCTTGATTGTATCAACCAATTTACTCGACAAGGCAAGTTCATAGGGCTGGTAATGAAATAAAGGATAATCAGGAACATTGACTTCATGAAAATGTAAACTGCTGTTTAAAAACTCTAAGCGAACAGGTTGTTGGTAGGTAATAAAGTGAACTTCATGTCCACGATCAGCTAAAGCTAATCCAAGTTCGGTGGCAACTACTCCACTCCCTCCAAAGGTGGGATAACAAACAATGGCTATTTTCATTTAATATAAGATTGCATCATAGACCAATTTAAGCATTCGCGTTCGAATACTATGGTCAATTAGTTTTCGATTTTCCATATTTGGAAAAGTTCGGTTCGATAAAAAGACAAATACAATACCGGTTGTGGGGTCAGCCCAAGCATAAGTGCCCGTAAAACCAGCATGCCCAAAACTCTCCATGGAAATCCCCTGAAAAGTCATACCGCCACCGCCAGTTTGGGGTTTATCAAGTCCAACTCCTCTCCTATTCTCTTCAGCACAATAATAGCATTGATTGAATTGATCGAACGTAGCAGGGCTAAAAAACTGTTGGCCGTTATAGTACCCTTTCTGGACATATAATTGCATAATGGTAGCAACATCTTTGGCATTAGAAAAAAGTCCAGCATGACCACTCACACCCCCTTGAACGGCAGCTGTCATATCGTGGACATAACCCCGCAAGGTTTGTTGTCTGAAATAAGTGTCAATTTCTGAGGGAATGATTCGATCACTCTCTATTTTACGTAAAGGCTTGTATAGCGTCGATTGCAAACCTAAAGGGATAGCAATTCGCTCGTTAAACAATTGATCCAAAGTAGTGGCATAGGTTTTCTCCAAAATATGCTGTATAAAAATAAAGGGGAGATCTGAATAATGATATCCCTTCTCCCAAAGTGCACTGTTTATTAAAGCGGTATACTGTTCTTCTGCAAGCGTTGAACGACCAAACACATTGGCAGCTACTTCGATTGTATTACGCTTTGTGGCACGATCGCGGTAGTATTTTCGCAATAACTTATTGTCTTTCTCGCGTAAAGTTTCTTTGTAGAAAGGCAACCATGGAACAATGCCCGATTGATGTGAAAGAATTTCTTTTAGACTAAGGTTGGCTTTGTTTGTGTTTTTAAAGCGAGGAGAAAGTTCGCCAAGTGTTGTGGCTAAATTAAACTTGTTCTTGTCGACTTCCTGAATCACTATGGGGAGAGTAGCGAGAATCTTGGTTAAGGACGCAACGTCATAAATATCGGATAGCTTCACAGGAGCTTTCTTTTCATAGGTATGGTAACCAAAGGCTTTGTGGTAAAACACCTTTCCGTGACGGGCGGCAAGAATTTGGAACCCAGGAGCCATTAAGGAATCTAGGGTAACCTGAGCTAAACCATCTAATGCAGCAAGTTTTTTAGCATCCATTCCCACTGAAAAAGGAGTTGCCTCTGCCAATGGCATATCGTCGAATGTTATTGTCTGTCCATGACCAACTGGGAAGGAATCATTTACTGAGACAGGGAGTTTTCCCTTTATTTCTTGTTTCCCTAATAACATTTGAGCAGCTAGTCGCTGTGCTTCAATCGTGTTTTGATACCCAATTAAAACGCTCGAAAAATCAGGTAAATTGGAGAGTTTAGATAAGGCATAGGGTTTCACAAAAGTGATTAAATGCACCTTGTGATGCTTGGTTAATTCCTTCAACAAACGAAGTTCGCTTTTGGAAAAGTCACTTGCTTTCCAAGGAGAGGCATTCGAGCGATGAAAACCAACAATTATTGTTGACAATCCTTTCGCATTGGCAAGTGTTGCAGCAATGTCTCCTGAGAATTGCAGTGGAGATAGTGTTAGCTCTTTGACTAAGTCCGAATAAAAAACAGTACCATCGGCCTCACCTAAGCCAATAAAACCAATAGTTTCATCAGTAGATAATGGGAGTGCGTCATCTCCTTTAACCAAAGTAATTGCTTCGGCCAAAGACCGCTCAATCAAATAATCGTCTTTTGGCGTGTTTAAATCAGCAACAAGACCTTCCGCTTTAATTGACTCAAACGCATTTAAGCCAACCTTATACTTAGCTTTAAGAATTTTCTTAACTGAATGAGCTAATCGAGCTTCGGTAAACTTACCTTGATTAAATGCCCGTTTCATTTTCTTTGCAGCCTTTTTCACATCGTTGGGAATCAACAAAATATCGTTTCCAGCCATAAAAGCAGCAAGGTCAATACTGTTAATTTTTGCGACTTCAGCAGCTCCACCCATATTGAGTGCATCGGTGATGATAAGCCCCTTGAATTGCATACGGTCAATGAGTAAATCTTGGACAATTACCTTAGATAAAGAAGAAGGCATCCCTTCTTCAAAGGCCGGGACATTTAGGTGAGCCACCATAATGGATGATACTCCTGCCTCTGACAAGCGCTCAAAAGGATAAATCTCTGTTGATAAAAGGCGTTCTTTATCGAAGTTAATCAAGGGCAAGTCCAGGTGAGAATCTTTAGAAGAATCACCGTGTCCAGGGAAATGCTTAGCGGAAGAGAGTACACCAGCTCGATGCATTCCGTTCATAAACGCAATGCCTTTTTCAGCAACATTCTCTTTATCTTCTCCAAAAGAACGGTTACCAATAATTGGGTTTTTTGGATTGGTGTTGATGTCCACATCCGGCGCAAAATTGATGTGCACCCCAAGTCGTTTTGCTTGCTCTCCTATGCGAAATCCAACCTCTTCAACCAGCCGATTATCTTGGATAGCACCAAGGGTCATATTCCATGGAAATGGACGAACAGAATCCAAACGCATGGCTACGCCCCATTCGGCATCCATTCCAATGAGCAAGGGCGTTCTGGCTTTGGCTTGGAGTTCATTCAACCAATGGGTTTGCCCCACAGGATCTCCCAAAGAAAAAATAATACCGCCAATATGATTTTCAACAACTTCTTTTTTTATCTGGTTGAAATGTGCTTCCCCTTGTTCACTAAAGGCCATCACCATGAAGAGTTGTCCTATTTTCTCGTCGAGCGATAATTGCGTGTAAATACTATCAACCCACTGTTCTTGTGCCTTCCAATCAGCAGTTAATAAAGGATCAACATTCGTTTGTGCGTAGGTAAAAGAGACACACAAAAGTGCAAGAAAAAATTGACGCATAGCAGTGATTATTTAATGAAACGAGAATGCCAGCTATCGTATGCCGGAACTTCCCAATGGCTTTCATACTCGGCCTTGTCCACCACCAAATTATTAAAGACAATGGTATCTGGTGACACCTTGGGCGTCTTTGCAAGTTTTCTAAATTCTTTTAAAGGAGTGTAAGCTATTTCAGTATCCTCTCGATAACATACATTCATTTTATCCAATAATTCAAGTCCATATTTCGATTCGAGCGATTGAATCATGTGAACCGAGGCGTCAATAGAACAGCCCGACGCACCTTTGACCTCTTCATCCAAACCAATGACAATAAACTGGTTATAGCGAAGCTCAAATGCCGTTTTTAGGGGCGTACCGTGGGTTGCCCAATTCGATAGAAAAGTAGTTAAACTAGCGCTAATTTCTTCATTTTCTGAAGCAGTAAATACACGTGAGGATTGGTAAACCCAAACCCGAGCATGTGATGGCAAAGAAGAAAAAGGAACAAGCATTATTTATAGGTCTTTTGCGGTGGCGATCATTTCTGCAAGGTCTAACACAGGAAGACTGTCTTCCTTCTCTTTGTTTTTAACTCCATCTGAAAGCATGGTGTTACAAAAAGGACAACCAGCAGCGATAATATCTGGTTGTGTTTCGAGTGCCTGTTCTGTGCGTTCAATGTTAATGTCTTTGTTCCCTTGCTCAGGTTCTTTAAACATTTGTGCACCTCCTGCTCCACAACACAAACCACGCGACTTGCAGCTTTTCATTTCGACTAGCTCTGCGTCTAGTTTTTGAATAAGCTCACGCGGGGCTTCATAAATATTATTGGCTCTTCCCAAATAACAAGGATCATGATAGGTAATACGTTTTCCTTTGAAGGTACCTTCTTCTATGGTCATTTTTCCTTCATCCAATAAATCACGTAATAATTGCGTGTGATGGATTACCTCAAACGTACCTCCCAATTCAGGGTATTCGTTTTTTAATGTATTGAAGCAGTGCGGACAGGTTGTGACAATCTTTTTCACTTCATAGGCATTCATCACCTCGATGTTGGTCATGGCTTGCATTTGAAATAAAAACTCATTACCGGCGCGTTTGGCGGGATCACCACTACAACTTTCTTCAGCCCCTAGAACAGCAAAGTCCACCTTTGCATTGTCCAGTAATTTCACAAAAGCTTTGGTGATTTTTTTTGCCCGCTCATCAAAACTACCGGCGCAACCAACCCAAAATAAAATTTCAGGAGTTCTGCCCTCAGCCATACATTCGGCAAGTGTAGGTACTTTAATCATAACTTATGTGTTAATCGTGTTGTCCATCATCAAAGACTTGAATGGTAACGTCTTTTTCAACCAAATTGGTAAACTTGCCTTTGTACTGAGTTGCTTTCACTAAATGATTATCGATCCAGTGGTAGTTTCCTCCTCTAGGTTTCCCCATCAATAAGCTGTGGTATTTGAATCCTTTTTCTTTTAACCAAATTTCAGTCACATCACGATGGCTTTCAACTCTTGAGGTAAAGAAACAAATTAAGTGTCCTTCATCATACCAACCGTTGAGGGTAACCAAGGCGTCAGGATAATGATTTGCAGTCGCCATACGTTCTGGTTCTTCATTTGGAATATCGTCACAAACAGTACCATCGATGTCAATTAAATAGTTTTTAATTCCCTCGGGTAAGACAGGGCTGATTTCTTCTCCGTCTTCAACTTTTTTGTGTAAATAGCTTTCTGCTTCTTCTTTGTGCATGGTTGTTGTATTATAGTTTATAATTCTTTTGCCCAATTGGCCCTATCTTGTTGGTTGAAGGGCCAGGGTGCCCCATTATTTTCGATATTACTCATCATATTGTTCAAATCAGTTGGTGCAGCCGATTCCTCCATAACAAGGTACTGTCGCATATTCATGATGATGGATAATGGATCAATGTCAACGGGACAAGCTTCCACACAGGCATTACAAGAGGTACATGCCCATAATTCTTCGTGAGAAATATAATCGCCCAACAATTGTTTTCCATCGGCCACAAAAGTGCCCTTGTTCTCAATGATGTTATCCCCTACTTCGGTCAAACGATCACGCGTGTCCATCATAATTTTTCGGGGAGATAATTTCTTTCCTGTTTGGTTAGCAGGACATTCACTGGTACATCGTCCACACTCTGTACAGGTATAGGCATTGAGAAGTTGAACCTTATTTAAGTCCATTACATCAGCGGCACCAAACTTATCTACTTCAGCGGTATCGTCTGAAGTTGCATAGGGATCTGCGCTTGGATCAAGCATCAACTGAACTTCTGCGGTCACATTGGCATTATTTGCAAAGCGACCTTTGGCATTGAGATTGGCAAAATAGGTGTTTGGAAAAGCCAAAAGAATGTGTAAGTGCTTCGAGTAATAGAGGTAATTTAAAAAACATAAAATACCAAAAATGTGAAACCACCATGCGGTGCGTTCAATTAAAATAAGTTTATCTAAATTGGTATCTTCAAAAAGAGGCAGCAAGTATTGGCTTACCGGAAAAGAACCCACTTGTGCATAATGAACTGCGGATGGGAAATTGGTTTGGATCGCAAGATCTGTTCCATTCATGAGGAGGAACAATCCCATTAAAACTACCTCGAAATAAAGAATTATATCTGCGTCAAGCTTTGGCCAACCTTTCATTTCGTCTTTCCAAAAACGCTGTATTCTGATGACATTTCTTCTACACCAAAAAACAATTACTGCAACCAGGACTAAAGCGGCTAACACCTCAAAAGTAGCGATCAAGACATTATAGAATCCACCCAAAAAAGGGGCAAAAACACGATGGGTACCCAAGATGCCATCAACGATGATCTCTAACAATTCAATGTTGATTAAAATAAAACCAACATAAACAACAACGTGCAAAATCCCAGCAATAGGTCGCTTTACCATTTTGGATTGACCAAGCGCAATTCGGGCCATATTACCCCAACGGGCTTTGGGGTTATCTGACCGATCGATGTCTTTCCCAAGGTTGATGTTGTTTTTTATCTTACTAACATTACGCGCAAAAAAACCTAGGGCAACAATCAGTAAAAGGGTAAAAAGAATATTTGGTAAAAGTTCAATCAGCATTTATTCGTTCTTTATTTCTTCATAAGGCGCTTCCTTTTTTCCAAAAAGAGAAAAGTGAACATAGCGCTTGGGATGTTCTTTCAGGTCCTTAATTAACAACTCTATTTCTTTGGTACTGGCTTCAATATTATTATATATACTCTCATCTTTCATGAGTTTGCCAATGCTTCCTTTCCCTTGTTCCATATCCAATAAAACACTATTTAAACGAGAAACAGTAGTTTCAAAAGCGATCAGGGTTTGCTTGATGTTTGATTTAGCCAAAGAGTCCGATAGCTGATTAACGTTGGCACTTATCTTCGCAACATTATCTAAGGTAGTTGTTAAATTTCCTTTCTGATTATCCAGCAATTGATCCAGAGAGGCTGCTACTCCGTTGATGCTTTTAATTGTATTCGATAAATCAGCGATGGTAGTAGACAAGTTGTCTCTTCCTTCTTGATTTAACACAGCGTTTATTCCTGTAAAAAGAGAGTCTGCATTAACTAACACACGTTCCAATTGTTGCTGTAAGGGCGCTATTTGCTGAGTCACCACATCAGTCAAACCTGGCTTTACAGCGGTAACGAGTGTGTCACCATCTTGTAGCATTCTGGCTGAAGTGTAATCAGGTTGAATTGCAATGGATTTACCGCCAATAAGGCTTGCTTCGTATAACTCAGCAACACTGGTATTGGGAAATTGAACATCGCTACGCAAGGTAAATGAAACCAAAATCTTTGCTGAATTTGGCAAAAAATCGATGGTGGAAACTTTACCAACGGTCAATCCGTTGACGGTGACTTTTGTCCCCAGTTGAAGCCCCTCCACATTATCATAGACAGCGTAATGAATGTTTTCGTGCTTGAATAAGGATGTGCCATTCAAAAAATTAAACCCCAAAAGAAAGAGGAAAATTCCGCCAATGATAATAAGCGCTGCTTTAATTTCGTTTGTTAGCTTCAATTATGCGTTTTTTGGTTGATTCAAAACTAAGCATAATTTCTCTTTTATCCCTATTTATTTAGGGGAGATTGCGTCAGAAATTTTGATTTTAACGCCATTCTTGTATGCAACTAAAAAAGCATGCTTATAGCCTTTTTTAATTGCCGTCTTTTTCAGTTTTTGGGCTTGGGCGTATGTGTTGGCTTCACCATAAAAATAACGGAATAATTTTCCAGATTTTTCCTTACTGAGATTGCTTAAACCTTTAAAATTCTTCTTTTTTAAATCAATGGATCTCGCAGTTGCAGCAATTTGAACTTTAAAAACAACTCCTTTGGCACTGCTTTCTTGAGCAGGCTCTTCAATTTCAAGAGGGGCTTGTTGCTCCGCAACCAACACGGCCTGATCTTCTTTGACAACGGATGCTTGCAATTGCTTTTTATAGTTCAATACTGCTTTAGAAATTGTGGTTGCCATTTCACGTTGACCCGATTTTGAATTTAAATAGGCGCCCTCTTTTTTATTGGTTAAAAAACCTACTTCAACCAAAACGCTTGGCATATAGGTTTCTCGCAACACTAAAAATCCTGCTTGCTTTACAGTTCTGTCTTTTCGATTTAAATTAGTCACAAAACTCTTTTGAATGGTATTGGCAGCCTCTATACTTTGACTGTTGTAAGTCTCCTGCATGAGCACCAAACTAATCACAGATTCTGGATTATTAGGATCAAAACCTTCGTAGGTGGTTTCGTGGTCTTCTTCTAAAAAGATTACAGAATTTTCATTTTGAGCAATCCGAAAATTGTCTTTATTACGGTGAAGCCCTAATACAAAAGTCCCAGCGCCATATGCTTTTGGCGAAGTAAAAGCATCACAATGAATGGAAACAAAAAGGTCAGCGTCTGCTTGGTTAGCAATTTTCGCACGATTCTTTAATTCGATAAAACGATCGTCTTTTCGGGTAAAAATTACCTTAATCCCTTTTTGAGTAGAAAGTTGTTTTCCAATTTCTAACGCTATCGTCAGGGCTATTTTCTTTTCCAAATAACCATTCCCACGATTCCCGGTGTCTTTCCCACCATGACCCGCGTCTAGCACTACAACAAAATCTTTAGCAGCTGTCTGGGCAAGACCAGTCATACTAATCAAAAAAACAAACAAACAACTGTAAAGTTTATACGTAAAAAAGGTGTTTCTATTCATTACTAATAAATACTTAAAACCGCTTTAGTCTTTAAAAATATATGTAATTTTGAAGATAGGTCGATTGATACAAATTTAGCCTTTATCACCTTGCGAACAAAGTCTTTTCTATTTTATACTATTCTTCTCTATTGCTGTGGCATTCACCTAGTCCATGCACAATCTTTTAAAAAGAATGATAGTCTTCCAAATCTTGAATTCATTCAAGAAATTAAACTAGATAGTATCTCTGTGGTCGCTTCCGACAGTATCCCGTCCAAAAAACCATTATTACTTGATTTGATCAAATACACGGCCCAAGATTCTGTGAAAATCAATCAAAAAACAAATAAAATAAGGTTGTATAACAAGGCTGTTTTGACGTATCAAGACATGGAATTACGAGCTGGGATAATTGTGATGGACTACACCAAGAATGAGGTTTATGCCGGACGAATTAAAGATTCCGTTGGAGAATTGGTTCAAAAACCGCAATTCACACAAGGGAGAGATGAAATTAATCCTGATTCAATCCGCTTTAATTTCGACACAAAGAAAGCACTCATTTGGAATTCTAAAACAGCACAAAGTGGTATGAATGTGTTTTCGAGTTATACCAAAAAAGAAAACGATTCGCTGTATTATATTCAAAATGCCAAAATAACGACCTCGGCAGATGCAGAGAATCCTGATTACTACATTCGCATTCGGAAAGGGAAACTAATCCCAGGAGGTAAAATAATCGCCAGTTTTAGTAACCTGTATATCGCTGATGTCCCCACGCCAATTTTTGTTCCCTTTGCCTATTTCCCTGCAGGAGACAAGAAAGAATCTGGGTTTATTTTCCCAACCTTCGGAGAAAGTAATCAGCGTGGATATTACCTGCAAAATATGGGGTACTACCTTCCCGTTTCAGATTACCTTGACATTGATTTAACAGGAGATTATTACACCAATGGGAGTTATGGTTTTCGCTGGAATACACAATACAAAGCCAATTATAAATTTGGCGGTAACTTTAGTTTTCGGTACGAAAAGCTTGTTAATGGCGAACGTGGTTTTGACGACTATTCAAAATCAACTGTTTATAACATTCGTTGGTCCCACCGGCAAGATTCAAAGGCTAGCCCAAATTCAAATTTTTCTGCTTCGGTAAACCTTGGAAGTAGTGAATATTTTCAGCAATCCATCAACCAGCTGAATACAGCAAATTTTCTCAATAATAATTTGAGCTCCTCCGTTTCTTATTCAAAAACATTTCCAAAATATCCGCGGGTAAACATATCGCTTACCACTAGTTTATCGCAAAACAAAAACACACAATCGGCCAACCTAACCCTACCAACTTTTCAAGGGAACATGGAGCGAATATATCCTTTCTCTAAACGGGGAGAAACAAAGAAGGGAATTCTTCAAAACATAAACTTTCAGGTTACTACCCTAGCCGAAAGTCGGATACAAACCACTGAAGAGAAGCTGTTTACGAAAGAAATGTATGAAGATGCACGTTCTGGTGTTACCCACACCATTCCAATCAATACCAATTTTAAATTGGCCAAACACTTTAGCATTAGCGCGGGGGGTACATTGCGAGAAGTTTGGACCCCAAACACTATACGCTACAACAACTACTCAGAAGAAAACGGTGTGGTCAAGGACACGCTAAGTGGTTTTGCCGCCTTTAGAACATACAACTACAGCCTTAGCATGGGAACAACCATCTATGGTACATTTAACTTTAAAGAAGGGAAGAACCTTCAGTCCATTCGCCATACAGTTCGTCCGTCAATCAGCTACAGCACACAGCCAAGTTTTGATCAATATTATGACACCTATATTATCGATGCAGAAGGAAATACTGCAGAATATACCCGATTTGAAAACGCACTCTATGGTAGACCATCCAGAGGATATTCAAATTCACTGGGGATAACCATTAACAACTCCCTAGAAGCAAAAGTAAAATCCAAAGACAGTTTAGACCTCGAACCCAAGAAGATTAAACTCCTGAATAACTTAAATATTAGTACGAGTTATAATATTGCTGCAACTGAGTTTCATTTGGCTCCCATTCGAATGACAACGGGCTTAAACTTTTTTAAAGACAAATTAACCACCAATATCGGTGCAACTTTTGATCCTTATGGTTTAGATGCTGAATTTAAACGTGTCAAAACATTTCATATCAAAAACGGTGGAGGATTGTTGCGTTTAACAAGTGCCAATATAAATATGGGGTACAGTTTAGATAATAATACATTTAAACGCGAAGAAGGAGAAGTTGAGGAAGAGGAGACAGAAGAAGAAGACGATTTTAATGATTTAGAACGTTTATCTGGTGGTGGACGTGACGATGATCTTTTTGGTGCTGCAAATGATTTTTCAAATGGTTTGTCTCGAAAACCAAAGAAAAACAAAAGCATATCCTCTGGTCTGTATAGCACAGATATAAACTGGGACTTGAAATTCGCTTATTCCCTAACCTACAACAACTCTAGAGGACAAAAGGATTTTTCAAACAATTCTCTCATGGTTTCCGGGAATATTGACATTACGCCAAAATGGAAGGTAGGCGCTTCTTCTGGATACGACTTTAAGAACAAAGGAATAACTTACACTCAATTTCGTTTTGATCGAGATTTAGATAGTTGGAATCTAAACTTTAGTTGGGTTCCACTTGGGACAAGAACATCCTGGTATTTCTTCATTGGAATAAAATCTGGATTATTGAATGATCTAAAATATGAAAAACGTCGGGAGCCCGACAGAAGATTCTAAACTATGACAAAAAAAATCATTACTACGCACAATGCCCCTGCCCCTCTTGGCCCATACAATCAAGCTGTTTTGGCAAACGACACCCTTTATCTGTCTGGCCAAATACCCTTAATCCCTAGCACAATGGAATTGGTAGAAGGAGATTTGGAAAAAGAGACTATACAGGTTATGGAAAACCTAAAAGCCGTACTAAAAGCTGCAGATATGACTTTTGATCAAGTAGTTAAAACATCAATATTTTTGAGTGACATGAACAACTTCAATGAAGTTAATACTGTTTATGGAAGGTATTTTGATGAGGCAACTGCTCCCGCAAGAGAAACTGTTGAAGTCGCTAATTTACCCAAATTCGTTCGTATCGAGATATCGATGGTTGCAGTACGCTAAAGCAAAAAGGGTTTACTTCTTGAGTTCCAACATTGAAATATGGTACTCTACCAATGCATCAATGGGACGTTTAACCACACGTCCTATAGACAAATTATAGCTTTCTAAACATTCTTTTATTTCATCTTCAAGAAGATGCGCTATAGATCCCACAAAGTGTATGGGGACTTCTGTAGCGTTTTTAAATTGCAAGATTTGATGGCGCACAAAACGGTCTAAACCATTTCGAATAATATCCTGCATATATGGTTCAGCTTTGTGTTCAATGAGAAATTTGGCGAATTTGGCCAAATAAGTATTCGGATTTTCTCTACGGTACAAATTCTCTTTCAAGGTATCTGCATCCAATTTATACTCTTTCTCAAATTGTTGGGCGAGTTTTCTAGGCATTTCATTGAAATAATAGCCGCGCAATAATTGCTTTCCGAAAAAATTCCCACTGGCTTCATCCATTAGAATATAGCCCAATGAGATTACATGCTGATCAATATTTTTTCCATCAAAATAAGAACAATTGGAGCCTGTCCCTAAAATACATACGATAGAGTGTTCGCCTTGTTTTGCAGTTGAATAAACTGCTGCATAAGTATCTTCTTTGATGATGAATTCACAGTTTGTGAAAATATCTTTGAAGACTTTTAGAATACGGTCGACTGTTGTTTGGATACCACAGCCAGCACCATAAAAATAGAGATGAGTTACCTCATCTCTATTCTGATAGATTTCATAATTGTTGATGATTCGTTCATTTAAAATCGCAGACGACAAAACTTGAGGATTCAACCCCAATGTTTGCGTAGAAAACAGGATTTCACCTGAATTATTTACAGCGAACCAATCGGTCTTTGTCGAACCGCTATCAACAATTAAATACATATTATAATGCGTTTATGTGCTTAGCTAAGTCAATCAATTTATTTGAGTAACCACATTCATTATCATACCATGTGATGATTTTGAAGAAATTAGCATTCAATTCCATACCCGCGCCAGCATCAAAAATAGATGTTCTTGGGTCACCAATAAAGTCTTGTGATACAACGGGCTCTTCTGTGTATCCTAAAACTCCCTCCATATCACTATTGGCGTGTGCTTGCATTACCGTTTTGATTTCTTCATAACTAGTAGCTTTTTTCAAACGCACCGTTAAATCAACAACAGAAACATTAGCTGTTGGCACACGGAAGGCCATACCAGTTAATTTACCAACCAATGATGGGATTACTTTGGTCACCGCTTTAGCAGCACCGGTTGAGGCGGGCATGATGTTGACCAACGAGCTTCTTCCTCCTCTAAAATCTTTTCGAGATGGTCCATCGACCGTAAACTGCGTTGCTGTAGTTGCGTGAACAGTTGTCATTAAACCTTCTTCAATACCGAAGTTATCATCCAAAACCTTAGCAACAGGTGCTAAACAATTGGTGGTACATGAAGCATTTGAAACAATGGTTTGATCAGCAGTAGCTTCATTGTGGTTTACGCCCATTACAAACATAGGTGCATCTGCAGAAGGAGCAGAAATAACAACTTTTTTTGCGCCACCATCGATATGGGCTTGCGCTTTTTCTAAAGTAGTAAAGATACCTGTACATTCAGCAACCACCTCAGCACCAAGCGTTCCCCATCCAATATCAGCAGGATTGCGTTCTGCAGTAATTTTTACACGGCTTCCATCCACAATTAAGTCATTACCATCTACTTCTACGGTACCGTCATATTTTCCATGAACAGAATCATACTTTAGTAAATAAGCGAGATGCTTAACCTCTAATAAATCGTTTATTGCAACAACCGTTACATCTTCTTGTTTCATGGCTGAACGAAAAACCATTCGTCCTATTCTTCCAAAGCCGTTAATTCCAATTTTAATTGACATGAGTATTTAGATTAATTTAATTTTATATGGACAATATGTCCGTTACACGTAATAGATCTTTATTTATTTCTGACTTTCCTTTGATTGCATCTTCCAAAGGAGTGAGTTCCATTTTATCGTTCATAACTCCCACCATAACCTGTGACTTCCCTTCGCGTAATGACTCTACGGCATGTACCCCCATTCTGGAAGCAAGAACCCGGTCAAAACAACTGGGGGCTCCTCCTCTTTGCATGTGTCCCAAAACTGAGACACGAACTTCATAATACGGAAGATTTTGCTCGACATAGGCGGCAAGCTCAAATACATTTTTACCCGTCTTATCTCCTTCTGCCACAACAACAATACTCGAAGATTTGCCCGATTTTTCACTGCGCTTTAAAGATTCCAACAGTTGGTCTAAACCGCGGTTTTCTTCTGGAATAAGAATTTCTTCTGCTCCAGCTCCTATCCCTGTATTCAATGCGATATGACCAGCGTCTCTCCCCATTACCTCAACAAAGAATAAACGGTTGTGTGAACTGGCTGTATCGCGAATTTTATCGATTACTTCAACTACTGTATTGAGTGCGGTATCATAGCCAAGGGTGTGTTGAGTTCCGAAGATATCGTTATCAATTGTCCCCGGAATACCTATCACAGGAAAATTGAATTCACTCTGAAAAATCATTGCACCGGTGAAAGATCCGTCACCACCAATAACGACTAAGGCATCGATAGCAAATTTCTTAATGTTTCCGTAGGCTTTCTGGCGCCCTTCTGGAGTTCGAAATTCTAAGGAACGAGCAGACTTTAAAATTGTCCCTCCTTTGTTTATAATGTTATTTACACTTCGTGCGTTGGCTTGCTTAATTTTTCCATCAATGAGTCCTTGGTATCCCTGATACACAACATAACACTCCAGTTGATAAAAAACACTTGTTCGTACAACTGCACGAACGGCTGCATTCATCCCTGGGGCATCTCCTCCTGAAGTTAAAACTGCAATTCTTTTTATCTCTTTACTCATAAGCGCTACAAAATTAATGAATAAAATTATTGAACAATACAGAATCTTTTAAAATTAGCGAAAAACAAAAACAACAACGTTTTCAGTTAATTTTGTTACGAAATTCTATTCCTTTACCATCGTACTGACTACTAGCTCCATTAGGCTGGTTTTGAGCTTTGTTCTTTACTTTCTGAATCAATTCCTTAAACGTATTAAAATCTACTTGGTAGGACATTCCCATTCCTTGGGTATATCCAAATTCATCTCCTAGGTAACGAAATTCATTTTCACGATTAAACACCTTGGCTTTAAGCGTTCCACTTTCGTTAAGAATAAAATCAATTTGAACATCACCCACTATGACCGTTTCCTGAAGTCCGTCAATGGGAACTCCAATTTTACCGTTAATTAAGATTTTGTCACTTATTTGTGTTGTAAGCGTTAATCCAATACGGTCTTCTGTCCTCAAATCAAAGGAGGGGGTTTCCTCTCCTTGAAGATAATTCAATCCAATATTGAGTTTTCCTTCATTCGAACCAATTAGAGTACTAAACACATCAGACGCTTTCTCATACAAGTTGTTGGTAATTCCCTGTAAAGAGACCGAGACATCACTAATGAAAATTCCTTGCGACAAAAGAGAAATTGCTTGTAATTGCCGTCGTTGTTGATCGGCTAAACGGTAATTTATTTCTGACACCACTATCCCTGTTGTATTGGGAAAAGAGATGTCAAAAACTGGATCGTCTGGTTTGATGAGATTGCCTACTAACTGAATAGATACATCGGTAGGAATCTTTCGGTTAAAGTTTGGATTATCAACCAATAAAGCCGGGTTTGCTCCACCTGGCACTTCATAAACAGCTTCTATGTTTAATTGTGCGTCAAGGGGGTCTCCCTCCCAAACAATTGTTCCGCCCTGCTGTACAGAAAACTTTTTATCGATTAGTCCAAGGTTCTTGAAGTTGTAAACTCCCTCATAGGTGATGAAATCTCCCCAAATATTAAACTTACCATCGATGTTTGTTTCGACTAATACGTTTCCGGAACCTCGTCCCGAAAGTGTACTTCCTGAAGACTGGTCAACAACAATCTCTACTTCTGCGTTCCTGTTAATGTCCAAGTCAAAAATCATCTCAAAACCTCTAAAGGCTTCATCAAATGATGAGATTTCTGTTGTGATCTGTTCATTTTCTTTTTCCCCCTTCGATAAAAAATCAATGAATGAAGTGTCTGTCAAACCTTTGTTCTCCTTCCAAGGAATAACCAAGGTCGTTCCTTCGGATGTGCTGCCAATGACTTCTAATGTTAACGATTTTGTAGGGCCTGCGAAATTTGCTTTCCCGGCCAAATACCCCTGTCCATAAAACAACACATTAGGATCTTCTGGACGATCATAAACCAATAAACGATCAGTTAACAATTCAACATCCATTTCCCACGCATTAAAATTGATATGACTCAACTGTCCGTTAAGTCGCGCAGTGGTTTCGCTAGCCATTTCTTTCAGGAGAGCATTCTTAAAATCAATGTTCCTATCCCTAAAGAAAATCTCTGTCCCTTGTTCAAGAGCATAACGTGTATTGATACTAGGTATTGACATACCACTATCATTTAAGATTGCTTTCCCTGCCAATTTCAAATCAGTTGTTGCCCCCCACAAATTCAATTCTCCAGTAAGATTTCCTGTTGAGTTCGTAACATTATCTTTTCCCAATGAGGAAAGGAAAGAGACATCAAGCCCATTTAATGTAAAATCTAAATTGAGGTTTGGTTTATCATCAGGCACAAAAATAGTTCCTGTTCCAACCAACATGGACAATTGTTCTTTAACCAATGAAGTCGTTAATTGATAAGAATTAAATTGAGGATTTCCTTTAATCGTCAAATCAAAATCTCCCATTGCAACACTATTGATCGACAGTGCATTGACCGACAGATCTACTGAAGCAGTTTTAAGATCTTGCGATTGAATTATATTGAGTTGAGTGGATAACCTTCCACCAAAATTAAACTTCTCACCCTCTGGTAGTGCTTTAGATAGATCAAGGTTATTTGTTGTAAGCTGCGCAGAATAATTGTTTTTAGAACGATACTTGACAGAAGCGTTTACCGATTGATTTTTTGCGTTAAAACCAATTTTAGATAAGTTAAATTCATTCGTTCCACTGTCATAGGATAAGCTGCTGTTGTTCTCAACATCTATCGCCCATTTTTCTCCACCCAATATCAGATCTGATTTATTTATCTTAAAAAGCGATTGATCATTAAGTTGACTATAGGTAAATTCTAGCCCCAGCGAGTCTTTACTCACTGAACCAAATTTTGCACTAAGGCTTCCAGAAAGAACACCATCATTGTTCTTTGTGTCTAAATTAATTTTTGAGATACGCACATTTTTACCATATATTTTTCCAGCAGAAAATCGGGAAAGAAAATCCGAATCCTCTCCTAAAGTACTTAAGGATATCGATTCAAAGTTGTACCCTTTAAACTTAATAAAGGGAAGATCAAATTGAAAAAATGATTGACCAGTCATAGAACTAATGGTTCCGTTTAAACGAATGTCCTGTGGTGTAAGCACATCTGGATACAATGCCTTCAGCAATTTATCTTTTAAGGCTAAGTCAAAAACAAAAAACTCTGGAACCCTTACTTTTCGTTTATTTGGAATTAGTAAAGCTTCTTGAACTGCTGATTGCAAAAGGAGTGGAATATTTGCGTAGGAAAACTCGCCTTTCAACCAAAAATCCATCACTTCAGAACCACTTAGGACAATCTGATTATTGGTCTTATTGTTCATAAATTCAAACGTGAAATCATTAAATGATTCTTTGGCTTGACTATTTGTGATGATGAGATTGGAAACACCCAAATTTTGCAACCGATCTCCCTCCCCTACAACTGATATATTGCTGGCTATTTTAACATCCGATTGAAGACTTGCCCAACCAAAAGAAGATAGGTTGAGTTGTTCGAGTTGTGTTAAAACGGTGAAATTTTTGGAAGACTTCCCGCCCTGATTAAAAGAGAAATTGAGCTTTACTTTCTCATCGTTCAACGCACCATTTAAACGAAAACCAAGTGTATTCTTTTGTCCAGAAAGGACTGTGTTTTTCAAATGGATCTTATTCCATTCAAAATCAGAAAGGTTTAGTTGAAAGCTCAGTTCTTGTATGGATTTGTCGTTCAATTTACCCTCAGCGCTTCCATTTCCACTTGCTGCTAATAAAAGATCCTTTTGAATAAAGTCTGTGGCATTGATAGCTGAAAAATCAAAGCTCTGTTTAAATAGCCAATTTTCTTCTGTTTTCTCTACTGCAACTTTTGCATGCAGCGTTCCTTTATTCACACTTAGCGCCAGGTCTGCAAGCAATTCTTTTCCATGCAAATAATCAACAGTGCTTTTGATTTTTATTCTCTCCCAAGGCATCTGTAATAACGCATGATCTGAAGCAAAAGACGAAGACAGTAATGACCTAAAATCATTTTTCGTTACAGCAGAAGAGATGTCTTTTGATTGTACACGGAGAATCCCTTCTGAATTTCTGCTTAGTAGGACATTGGCTTTTAGAAAACTTTTTCCAGGTAGAGTAAATTCTAGATTGGATTTTAACGCATTCATCCCTCCCCTAACATTGCCTTTTAGCGAAATTTTGGTCATAGGTAGGTTAACTTCTTTCGGAAGCTTGAGCAAACTAGTGGCCACTACTGCTGAATCTATTTTCAGATCAATCGATGCACTCGAGCGTAAAGCTTCGGTTGTAAAGTCGGTATAGTTTAATGTTAGTGCCCCTTGCATTTGCGCTAGCGAAGAGTATAAACTAAATGCTGAAAATTCAATTTTCGACGGTGTAAATCGAATATTTCCTGAAAGGTTTTTTAAGTCCTCAATTTGACTTGATTGAAATGACATTGATTTTAGAGAAGCCGTAAACTCTTTTTCCACAAACGCTAAATTGTCAAGTGCTAGTTCAATGGAGGAAAAAATATTTCGATCAATTTCTTCCTCATTCCTGAAGACAACTGCTCCTTGATGAACTCTAAGAGCACCAACACTAGCTACTAGCGATTGCTTTTTTTTCTGTCCTCCATTGAGTTTGTCGATGAACAGCTTAAGGTTAGTAGCCTCTTCTCCTGCATAGGTAGTGATATGCATTTTGGGGGCAATTATATCAAGTAAACTAAATTGATAGGCTCCCTTGAGAACGTTTTCTAACTCAGTTAAGTTTAATTTGATCTCGGCGATGTGAGCAAGTGTATCACTCTTGTGATCGCGAATGAGCACATTATCGAATTGTATTTTTCCTTGCAGGTTAATTTTTGCTTTCCCAATTTGAATAGCCGTATCAAATGTATTGTTAACCCGCTGAGTAAAGGAGTTAGCCAAGCGAGTTTGCACTTTTTCAGAAGAAAAAAAGACCGTAAAGGCAAGCACAGCCAGCAATAAAACTGCGAGAAGGATGACAATAATTTTACGAAAATTTTTGATAAGAAAAGTGTAATTTTACATTTCGATAAAGTTACTAAATGATTGAACAAAAACCATGCTATATTTTAGCCATTGAATCTTCTTGTGATGATACAGCAGCAGCTGTCTTAAAAAACGATGTTGTTTTGTCCAACAGTATAGCAAACCAGTCAATTCACGAGGCCTACGGTGGAGTTGTTCCTGAGCTCGCCTCTCGAGCACATCAGCAAAACATCGTTCCCGTTGTAGATCAAGCCATTAAAAAGGCTGGTATAAGCAAAGAAGATTTAAATGCCATTGCCTTTACAAGAGGCCCCGGGCTCCTTGGCTCTCTTCTTGTGGGGACTTCTTTTGCCAAATCCTTGAGTATGGGATTATCCATCCCATTGATTGAAGTAAATCATTTACAAGGCCATTTATTGAGTCATTTTATCGCAGATGGGAATCCAAATCCGCAATTTCCTTTTCTTGGTATCACTGTTTCTGGTGGGCATACGCAAATTGTTAAGGTAACCAACCATTTTACAATGGAAGAAATTGGAAGAACCCAAGACGATGCCATTGGGGAAGCTTTCGACAAATGCGGAAAAGTTTTGGGCTTGGGTTACCCCGCTGGCCCTCACATCGACAGACTTGCTAAAGAAGGTAATCCTACTGCTTTTCGTTTTCCGATTCCTAAAGTAGATGGACTCAACGTGAGTTACAGTGGATTTAAAACCGCTGTGATCAATTTTCTGCACAAAAACAAACAGAATAATGAAGCTTTTATTGAAGAGAATCTAGCCGATTTATGTGCCTCAATTCAATACACTTTGATTGAAATTATTTTTACAAAAATAGTGAAAGCGGTTGAGCAAACTGGAATCAAAGAAATTGCCATCGGTGGTGGTGTTGCGGCAAATTCAGGTTTACGCGAAAAACTAAAAACAACAGCGATAGAAAAAGGATGGACAGTCCACATTCCACCCTTTGCTTTCACGACCGATAATGCAGCCATGATAGGAATTGTTGGGTACTTAAAATACCAACAAGAATCATATGCTCGTCTTGACCAGGCAGCTACGGCTCGTTTACCAATTTAATATGGATTTATTTTATTTACCCGAACTGAATCAAACAACTGGCGAGCTCGTTTTCTCCAAAGAAGAAAGTAAGCACATCAATAAAGTTTTACGGAAAAAGCAAGGAGACAAGGTTCGAACAACAAATGGAAAGGGTCTTGAAGCTACCATAGAATTAACCATTGTTGGAACGAATCAAGTACACGGAAACATTGTAGAAGCCAAAATGCACCAACCCCTTCAATATCAATTACACATTGCTATTGCTCCTACAAAAAACAATAACCGCTTGGAGTGGTTTTTAGAAAAAGCAACCGAGATTGGTATTCATCAAATCACCCCATTGCTATGTGCACATTCTGAACGTAAAACGATCAAGTACGAACGCTTGGAAAAAATTATTGCCGCTGCACTTAAACAGTCACAACAGTTTTATCTTCCCAAACTAAACTCATTAACAACCTTCGATTCGTTTGTTCAAGAAAACGCCAATGGAATGATTGCACATTGCAGGGAAGGAATCAAACCTTCACTATTTTCTGTAGCTTCTGGAAACGGCAATCATACGATTTTAATTGGCCCCGAAGGGGATTTTAGTGAAGCAGAAATTGCCCTAGCCCTAGCCCAAAACTATCAGCCAATTGGTCTTGGCAACCAGCGTCTTCGAACAGAAACTGCCGCCCTAGTGGCTTGCCACACCATTGCACTAAAAGCACACTAATTTTTTCCTATCTTTAATTCATGAATCAAAATCAACTAGCACAGGGAATTGTCCGCTCTATTATCTACTTAACATTAATTGGATTAGGCCTTTACGCAATTCATTTATTGAGTTCCCTAATTGTCTTCATCGCAGTAGCAGCCGTTACCTCTTTGATTGGAAGACCCATCACAGTTTTCTTGAAACAACGACTCAAGTTTGGCAATACAATTGCGGTTGTAAGTACAATGACCATTCTTATTGTTCTTCTTTTTGGTATCATTTCGTTATTTGTTCCGCTCATCATTCAACAAGGAGAGAATTTATCCTTGTTAGATGTCAATGCATTAGAAATGAAAATCAATCAGTTATTTGAGGAAATTGCAATCTACTTCAATTGGCAAGAAACCAATTGGAAAAATTGGCTACTTGAAAAAGATTGGATGAATACATTAAATCTCGAAGTACTCCCAGAATTTTTAAATTCCCTTTTAGGATGGGTCTCTGGATTTACCATTGCTTTATTTTCTGTACTCTTTATAACCTTCTTCCTATTGAAAGACGCTCAATTGATGGAACGTGCAGTGTTGGTGTTGTTTGACTCGAAAAACCATCGAAGACTTCAGGATTCGTTTGAGAAAATTAAAAATCTATTATCGCGTTATTTCATTGGCCTCCTTCTACAGATAAGTATTCTCTTTGTTATCTATAGCATCATCTTGGTTGTCTTTGGCGTTAAAAATGCTTTGATCATTGCTTTTCTATGTGCATTGCTCAATTTAATCCCTTATGTGGGTCCACTTATTGGTGGAATGTTAATGTTATTACTTACCATGACAGCCAATCTAGAAGCCGACTTCAGTACAGTTATATTGCCTAAGAGCATCTATGTTATGATCGGTTTTGTCTTAGGGCAGTTGGTCGATAATTTCTTCAGTCAGCCCTATATTTTTTCCACTTCGGTAAAGTCTCACCCGCTCGAAATATTCATTGTCATTCTAATTTCGGGAATCCTTTTTGGTACGATAGGCTTAATTGTGGCTATTCCATGCTATACAGCTTTGAAAGTCATCTTCAAAGAGTTTTATGCCGACAATAAAATTGTTCAATCACTAACCAAGGATTTATGAAAATACTCAACTCTCTTGCTTTATCCGTTATGCTATTATTTGGTGGATCAATGCTACCAGCACAAAAATTATCTAGCGTAGAAAAGAAAATTGTCGAAAAGGTAAAAACCTATGACAATGAATCTATTGCTTTTCTAGAAAAGGTAGTTAACATCAACAGTGGGACAATGCACCTTGCTGGGGTTAGAGCTGTGGGTAGAGAATTCGATGCAGCTTTCAGTGCAATTGATTTTACTACCCAGTGGATTGAAATGCCCACTGACATGAATCGTGCCGGTCATTTATTTGCCTCTATAAAAGGCAAGAAAGGAAAAAAATTACTGCTAATTGGTCATCTCGATACCGTTTTTGAAGCCAATAGTCCTTTTCAGACTTTTGAACGTAAGGACAGCATTGCTTTTGCGCCTGGAGGGAATGACATGAAAGGTGGTGATGTTGTGGTTTTATATGCCTTAAAGGTGCTTCATGAGTTAAACTTACTCAATGATCGCACTATTACCGTTGCTTTTACAGGAGACGAAGAAAGCACTGGAAAACCACTTACTATTTCTCGAAAAGACCTCATTGAAGCGGCCAAAGAAAGTGACATTGCCTTGGGGTTTGAAACAGCAACGGGCTTTAACAATGCCACCATTGCGCGAAGAGGTGCCTCAGGATGGAAAGTTGAAACAGCAGGAAAAAGGGCACACTCCTCTGGAGTATTTAGTGAGCGAACCGGTGCTGGTGCCATTTTTGAAATGAGTCGCATCTTGCATCAATTCTATGAAGAAGTTCGTGGTGAACAATACCTTACCTTTAATCCAGGGAATTTACTTGGAGGAACTTTTGTAGGCTATGATAAAATGAAAAGTAGCGGAACAGCTTTTGGTAAATCAAATGTTGTTGCACAAACAGCCATAGTTCATGGAGGACTGCGCTTTATCTCAGAGGAACAAAAAGAAAATGCGCGTGAAAAAATGCGCGCTATTGTAGCAAACAACCTTCCTAGTACCAATGCCACCATTACCTTCAGCAATAGCTATCCAGCCATGGGTCCAACTGAAGCAAACATGAAGTTATTAGGCGAATTGAGCGATGTGAGTGAAGCTTTAGGCTTTGGGGAAGTTGCCGCCTATGACCCTGGCAGACGTGGTGCGGCAGATATCTCTTTCGTTGCAGATTATGTAGATGGTCTGGATGGTCTTGGAAGTATGGGGACAGGTGCACATACACCGCAAGAAACCATCAATTTAGCCACCTTCAATGCATTGATTCAGCGCACTGCAGTGTTTATTTATCGCTTAACAAGAGATTAGGCAAAACGCTATAATACCCTCTAAATCTCTTATCAAATTGCAGCTGGATTAATCCAACTAATTTTTCATGGGAGCGTACTTCGACCTTGATTGTCAGATTAAATCTCAGCTCATATGACTTAGGCCGTTTTTAAGAGCTCTTCCCTACTACTTCTTTAATAACAACGTCCACTCAAATGAAAAACTAGATACCTGCTGGCCGCTTTCATTTACTCCCACTGCATCCAACCAAACTGTTTGTGGCTCTCCTGTTGTAATTAGTTTGTCAATAGTAGCACGCGCTTCCTCCCCTTGATTACATGTGAAATTAATACGTCCAGTAGCTTTCTTCGTAAAACTTGCTTTGTTGTTCAACACCAACATAGAAATGTTTCGTTTACTCCGTTCAATTTCTTGGGTCAATAAAATCCCGGTTGGAAACTCTGCCGCCATTCCTTGTACAGCCCAAAACATTGAACTATAAGGGTTCTGATTGATCCAACGGTGCTTAATACTTGCCGTTGAACTTCGGTCATCCAAATGTGTTAATCGCACTCCCGTGATCCAGGCAGCCGGTAATTTGAATAGAGTAAATAGTGTATATTTAAAATAGCTCATTTTCATTTAATAAAGAAGCTACAATTTAGGTTTAATTCATGAAATGGAATCAAATGAGAAAAAAAACTTCCCGCAATATTGACAAGCTATAATTGACAGAATTATAATATATTTAATAAAACCATAAACAAAGTCGCAGTGAACAATACTTTACTAATACTTATTCGTAGAATATATCAACTCCTTGTTTTAAGCTTCTTGTTTGCATGCCAAACGACAGTAACTCCAGAAACGAAAAACAATATTTCATTAGAAACTGTTAAGCCGATTCCCGAATACAGAATTGAGCCACCAAATTGGTGGATAGGATTTAAAAATACGCAACTGCAGTTAATGGTATATAAAGATGGGATTGGCGCTACAGAACCGCACATTGACTATCCAGGCATCAGTATTTTAAAGACAACGCAAGGAAAAAGTAGCAATTATCTATTTATTGACTTAAGCATTGCTGCATCGACCCCAAGCGGTTCAATGAAAATCAACTTTAAACAAGGAAATGTAACTGTTTTCGCTTACGACTACTCTCTGAACAAGCGAATTGCTAATGCAGCCTCTACAAAAGGATTTGACACCGCTGATGCTATTTATTTGATCACTCCAGATCGATTTGCTAATGGAGCTGAAACAAATGATACTAATCCGACATTGATCGAAAAAACGATTGATCGTTCAGATAACTATGCTCGACACGGTGGAGACATTCAAGGAATAATCAATCACCTAGACTATATACACGAAATGGGTTTTACGGCACTTTGGTCTACCCCAGTCCTCTTGAACGATATGCCCTCCCAATCTTATCATGGCTATGCAATTACAGATTTGTATTCGGTAGACCCACGCTTTGGAACACTAGATGACTATGTAGAATTAGCCAACACAGCTCGCAAAAAAGGAATCAAGTTAATCATGGATCAGGTGGCAAATCACTGCGGATTGAATCACTGGTGGATGAAAGACCTTCCCTTTTCTGATTGGGTAAATCACCAAAAAGGCTTTGAAGACGGGCATCCCATTGTTCAGTCAAATCACAGAAGGACTACCAATCAAGATAGCTATGCCTCAGAATTTGACAAAAAGGGTTTGGCAGATGGCTGGTTTGTTGAGCAAATGCCTGACCTAAATCAACGCAATCCATTTTTGGCTACATACCTAATTCAAAATTCGATTTGGTGGATAGAAACCCTTCAATTAAGCGGGATTCGGCAAGACACTTATCCCTATTCCAATAAGGAATTCTTGAGCACATGGGCAGGAACTATTATGCAGGAATATCCTCAATTTTCAATTGTTGGCGAAGAATGGAGTTACAACCCTCTTCTCATTGGTTATTGGCAAAATGGCAAAATAAATAAAGACGGCTATGTGTCCAACCTGAGTCATAGCATGGATTTTGCTCTTCAAGAAGCAATCCGCATAGGGTTAACATCTCCTGAAAGTTGGGCAAACGGATTGATTGAAATCTATGAAGCTGTAGCCAATGATTTTGCATATGCAGATCCCACGCGTCTAATGCTGTTTCTTGATAACCACGACATGAACAGGGCATTTACTCAATACAAAAAAGATCCAGTTTTACTTAGAATGGCCCTTGCAACGCTGCTCTCGCTAGCACGTGTACCACAACTTTATTACGGAACAGAATTAATGCTAGAAAATTCAGCAAAACCGGACGATCACGGACTTATTCGCAGTGATTTTCCCGGTGGATGGGCTGAAGATTCTGTCAATGGTTTTACAGGCAAGGGATTAAACAAGGAACAAAAAGTAACACAGGAATTCTTAAAACGTTTGCTGAATTTCCGAAAGACAAGTAAAGCACTCACAAAAGGAAAAACACTTCATTTTGTTCCATTTGATGGTGTCTATGTTATCTTTAGAATGCATGAACAACAAATCGTTATGCTAGTGCTGAATAAAAACGAAGTGGCAAAGAGCCTTCAACTAAATCGATTTGAAGAGCTTAATCTCGGCGGTAAGCTTATGAAAAACATAATGACCAATGAAATTACCACTTGGAAAGACAGGCTTGATTTACCCAAAATGGGAGCCTATTTATTTGAAATCAACATAGAATAAACTTAATTTATCTCTAGTATTAATGCCGTTTTAGGCGAGATTCGCAATGTTGATTCTAACGAAAATCTTCGGTCATTTAGGACATCAAAAGCGTTCCTTTTATCGCCAATCATCTCGTTGTATTTATCCAGTGAAACAGCTGTTTCTTTATCGTTTTTATTAAAGATTATCATAACCGTTTCTTTTTCGTTGTAACGGAAAAAACTGTACACTCCATCTTCAGGTGCAAACTGCATTAACTTACCCGTGTGAATCACAGCTTTCTCTTTACGCCAATTCAATAGTTTAGTCGTTAGCGCCTTTGCTTCTTGCTCTTGCGCTGTAAGCCCTTTTCCTGTAAATCCATTGATCATATCCCCTTTCCAGCCTCCAGGAAAATCGCTTCTAATTTGGCCATGCCCTTCTT
>ENA-OUOG01001059-OUOG01001059.1-marine-metagenome-genome-assembly--contig:-NODE-1059-length-33299-cov-5.437511_pt1 | contig 33299 bp, 33 predicted proteins | sample MGYA00248635_ERZ508505 | MGnify/ENA primary metagenome ERZ508505 (study PRJEB26176, sample SAMN06267871) | marine metagenome | isolation source: Saanich Inlet, British Columbia, Canada | place: Pacific... | reverse complement strand
TACTATCAATGGCATTGGGGAACGTGCTGGAAACACTTCACTTGAGGAAGTGGTAATGATATTGCGTCAACATCCTAATTTAAATCTAGACACTAGAATTAAATCAGAAATGCTAAATGGCATAAGCAAATTAGTTTCTGAAAGTATGGCAATGCCTGTTCAGCCCAACAAAGCTATTGTAGGCGCTAATGCTTTCGCTCATTCATCTGGAATTCATCAAGACGGTGTAATCAAAAAAAGAGAAACTTACGAAATCATAAATCCAAAAGACGTTGGAGTAACAGAATCTTCCATCGTACTTACAGCTAGAAGTGGAAGAGCTGCACTCGCATATCGCGCAAAGAATATCGGATACGAATTAGACAAATTACAATTGGATAAAGTCTATAACCGGTTCCTTGTTATTGCAGATCAACAAAAAGAAATTAATGATGAAGACTTACCCAAAATCATTGAAGCAAGTAATTTATAAATAGAATATTATTTCATGAAACAAACCCTATTTGACAAAGTCTGGGACTCCCATGTAGTTCAGCGAATAGACCAAGGACCGGATGTTCTTTTCATCGATCGTCATATGGTTCACGAGGTGACTAGTCCAGTTGCTTTCTTAGGTTTAAAGAATAGACAACTCCCTGTTTTATACCCAGAACGCACGTTTGCAACAGCGGACCACAATACACCAACCATCAACCAACACCTTCCTGTTGCCGATCCACTTTCTAGAAATCAGCTAAAAGCATTGGAAGAAAATGCAAATGCGCACGGTATTTCCTACTGGGGATTGGGACATCAAAAAAATGGAATTGTACATGTAGTGGGCCCTGAATACGGCATTACACAACCTGGAGCCACTATAGTTTGTGGAGATTCTCATACCTCAACCCACGGTGCTTTTGGTGCTATTGCATTTGGAATTGGCACCTCTGAGGTAGAAATGGTTTTGGCCACACAATGTATAATGCAACCCAAGCCAAAGAAAATGAGAATCACAATAAACGGTTCTCTTAACAAAGGAGTGACACCTAAAGATGTAGCATTATTCATCATTTCAAAATTAACAACTTCCGGAGCAACAGGATATTTTGTAGAATACGCAGGCGAAGTTTTTGAAGGACTGAGTATGGAAGGACGGATGACAGTTTGTAATTTAAGTATTGAAATGGGAGCTCGAGGGGGTATGATTGCCCCTGATGAAAAAACATTTGATTATATCAAAGACAGAGAGTTTACTCCTAAAGGTGCTGACTGGCAAAAAGCTATGGCTTATTGGGAAACTCTCCACACAGATGAAGGAGCTACTTTCGATAAAGAGTTTACCTATGAAGGAACTGAAATTGATCCAATGATCACTTTCGGAACCAATCCGGGTATGGGTATGAGTATCACCAAAGCCATTCCTAATGCTTTAGAAATAGAAGGCGGTAAAGCGACCTATGAAAAATCCCTTGAGTATATGGGATACAAAGAAGGAGAGCAAATGTTAGGCAAACCCATAGACTATGTATTTATAGGGAGTTGTACAAACGGAAGAATTGAAGATTTTAGAGCTTTTGCAAGCATTGTAAAAGGTCACAAACGTGCAAAAAATGTTACGGCATGGCTCGTTCCAGGATCACACAAAGTCTTGAACGCAATCAAAGAAGAAGGATTATTAGACATTTTTGAAGATGCAGAATTCAAACTTCGTGAGCCAGGATGCTCTGCATGTTTGGCAATGAACGATGATAAAATTCCGGCTGGAAAATACGCTGTAAGCACCTCTAACAGAAACTTTGAAGGCCGTCAAGGCCCCGGGTCAAGAACCTTACTTGCAAGTCCTCTTGTTGCAGCAGCAGCAGCAATCACAGGAAAAATAACCGATCCAAGAACTTTAATTTAATCTCTCATGGCATACGATTCTTTTAACATATTAACCAGTACTGCAATTCCTTTGCCCATAGAAAATGTGGATACGGATCAAATTATACCAGCACGTTTCCTCAAAGCAACTGAAAGAAAAGGCTTTGGTGATAATTTATTTCGCGACTGGAGATTCAATCAGGACAATTCCCCAAAAGCAGAATTTGTATTAAATAACTCAACCTACTCAGGTAAAATATTAGTTGGTGGACATAATTTTGGCTCAGGCTCTTCGAGAGAACACGCTGCTTGGGCAATTTATGATTATGGCTTTCGTTGTGTTGTATCGAGTTTCTTTGCCGATATTTTCAGAAACAACTGTTTGAATATTGGGGTACTTCCTGTTCAGGTTTCAGCAGAATTTCTTGCTCAAATCTTTGAGGCCATAGAACACGACCCGAGCACCACACTTACGGTAGATTTACACAATCAAAAAATTACATTAGGTGCTACTGAGGCATCTGAAAGTTTCGAAATCAGCAGCTATAAAAAAGACAATCTCTTAAACGGTTATGACGATATTGATTTTTTAAACAACATCAAGACCGACATTCAAAAATTCGCCTCAAATACACCGCTCTAAGCAATCCAAAACCAATGGGAAAGATGCTTGAAATAATGGATACTACTCTCAGAGATGGTGAACAAACCTCGGGGGTTTCCTTCACTGCTCTGGAAAAATTAACTCTTGCAAAATTGTTACTGCTCGAATTAAAAGTAGATCGTATTGAGATCGCATCAGCTCGGGTTTCAGACGGAGAATTCAAAGCCGTAAAAAATATTACGAGTTGGGCAACCGGACAGGGTTTAATCGAAGGGATTGAAGTTCTCACATTTGTGGACAATGGTGTGTCTATTGAATGGATGAAGCAAGCCGGTGCCAAAGTTCAAAATCTTTTGACGAAAGGCTCATTAAACCACTTAAAATTTCAACTAAAACAAACTCCAAAAGAACATTTTAATAACATAGCTAATAGTGTCAAAGAAGCTCAAAATGAAGGATTTAAAACAAATGTTTATCTTGAAGATTGGAGTAATGGGATGCGAAATTCAGAAAATTATGTTTTTGAATATTTGGATTTTTTAGCAACCCAACCAATCGAACGAATATTGCTTCCAGACACTTTAGGAATTTTGACTCCTGAAAAAACTGCTTTATACCTCAATAAAATTTTAAAGCGTTATCCCAATAACCGCTTTGATTTTCATGGGCATAACGATTACGACCTTAGTGTTGCTAACGCTATGGAAGCAGTAAAGGCTGGTGTAAACGGACTTCATTTAACCGTAAATGGAATGGGAGAACGGGCTGGAAATGCACCCCTTGCTAGTGTTGTAGCGGTAATCAATGATTTTCTTCCAGATACTAAAATCAATATCAACGAAAATGCGCTACATCAGGTAAGCAAACTCGTTTCTACCTTCACAGGTTTTAGAATTCCTGAAAATAAACCTGTAGTTGGTGATAATGTTTTTACTCAAACTGCAGGTATTCACGCAGACGGAGACCATAAAAAAAACCTCTATTTTAACGAATTACTACCTGAACGATTTGGTCGTAAGCGTAAATATGCATTAGGAAAGACCTCTGGGAAGGCTAACATTCAAAAAAATCTTCAGCAACTGGGACTCACCCTGAATGACGACGAATTGAAAAAGGTTACCTCCCGAATTATCGAATTGGGAGATAAAAAGGAACGGGTTACCGCTGAAGACCTCCCCTTTATCATATCTGACGTGTTGGGGAATAATATTCCTGACAGAGTAAAAATACATTCGTATGTACTGACTCATTCAAAAGGCCTAAGCCCAACTACGAGTATTTCCATTCAAATTGAAGGGAAAAGTTTTGAAGAAAATGCTTCAGGTGACGGTCAATACGACGCCTTTTGGAATGCGTTGCATAAGATTTATGCAAAACAAAAACTCAACTTGCCAAAACTTGTTGATTACGCAGTTCGGATACCTCCTGGAAGTAATTCCGATGCCCTTTGCGAAACTACCATTACTTGGAAATCAAAGAAAAAAGAATTTAAGACGCGTGGACTCGACTCAGATCAAACTGTTTCAGCCATCAAAGCGACTGAAAAAATGCTCAATATCATCTAAATAAAAAATTAATGGATTTAAAAATTGCTCTATTAGCCGGAGACGGTATAGGACCCGAAGTCATCGATCAAGCTGTAAAAGTATCGAATGCAATTGCTGAAAAATTTAACCACAATATAGAATGGACGCCAGCCTTAACTGGAGCTGCTGCTATCGATGCTGTAGGCGATCCCTATCCTGAAGAAACACATCAAGTCTGTTTAGATGCCGATGCGGTTTTATTTGGCGCCATAGGACATCCCCAATTTGACAATGACCCTTCAGCCAAAGTACGCCCAGAACAGGGACTTTTAAAAATGCGTCAAAAACTTGGTTTGTTTGCTAACGTAAGACCAACCTTTACCTTTCCTTCCCTACTCGATAAATCTCCTTTGAAGCAAGAGCGAATTGAAGGAACTGATTTAGTGTTTTTAAGAGAACTTACCGGTGGGATTTACTTCGGAGAGCGAGGAAGACTTGACAACGGCAATACGGCTTTCGATACCTGTACTTATAAAAGAGAAGAAATTCAACGTCTTGCGAAAAAAGGCTTCGAATTAGCCATGACGCGCTCTAAGAAACTCTGTTGTGTTGATAAAGCCAACGTACTAGAAAGCTCTCGTTTATGGAGAGAGACCGTACAAGCAATGGAAAAAGAATATCCAGAAGTTGAAGTCAGTTATGAGTTTGTAGATGCTGTAGCCATGCGACTTGTTCAATGGCCAAACAGTTACGATGTATTGATTACTGAAAATCTTTTTGGTGATATTTTAACAGATGAAGCCTCAGTAATTTCTGGATCTATGGGATTGATGCCCTCCGCCTCAGTAGGAACTGAAAACGCCCTTTACGAACCCATCCATGGTTCCTTTCCTCAAGCCACAGGTTTAGGAATTGCAAATCCTTTGGCCACAGTGCTTTCTGCTGCCATGATGTTTGAAATGAGTTTTGGATTGAATGAAGAGGGTGCATTAATTCGTAAGGTAGTTGACCAATCTCTTGCTGAAGGAGTGGTTACTGAAGATTTAAAAGAAAACGGACAAAAAGGAAATTCTACCACGGAAGTAGGTGATTATTTAGTGTCCAAAATTTTAGGTTAAAGCACAAGATTCAATTTTTTATATTACAATTTCGTTTTAATAACTGTGTTATCCTTGGGTTGATTTCATTGTCTTATCTTTGAAGTACTAACCTAATCAATAGAAGCTATGAAAATACTTACTCTCCTTGCATTTGCAATTAGTCTACAAACTTGTATTTTAAGTACTCCACCCTTAAACAATAGAGAGCCTGTCTGGGAGCCACAAATCCAAACACAAGAAGGCCTAAAAAAAGCCTATTTTGCTTCTGGTTGTTTCTGGTGTGTAGAAGCTATATACGAAAGTGTTCAAGGGGTATCTGAAGTTTATTCAGGTTACTCAGGAGGATTTACCGAAAATCCTAATTACAACCAAATTGGTACGGGGCGTACAGGACACGCAGAAGCCGTAGAAGTTATTTACGATCCCAAAGTTGTAAGTTTCAGTACTTTGGTCCAAGTATTCTTTGGTTCGCACGATCCCACTACTCCGAACCGTCAGGGTCCTGATTATGGATCTCAGTACCGATCCATTGCTTTTTATACCTCAGATCAAGAACGAGAAATCATTCAAAACTACATCGCATTACTTCAAGAAAAAGAAATTTTCTCTAAAGAGATTGTCACTGAAATCAAGCCCTTAGAAAAATTCTATTATGCTGAAAAATACCATCAAGACTATGAAAAAAATAATCCTGAAAATCCCTATGTCAGACAAGTTTCGATTCCTAGACTTCGAAAGTTTCAAAACTTATATCCAGAATTGCTAAAAGAAGACCACTAAAAAGTGAAAAGCTTTACTTTAGAAAATAACTTCATAAAAGCTGTTTTTTTAACTTATGGTGCTATACTTCACCAGCTTTGGATAAAAGACAGCGATGGGAATGCCACCAACGTAATTATGGGATTAGACGCTCCAAAAGAGTATCTAAGTGACAACTGGGCAAGAGGAGCAGTTGTAGGACGTTTTGCCGGTAGGCTCGAAAATCCAATCAACATCAACGGTGAAAATGTTGAAATCGAACATCAGAAAGGTGTGCTGCTTCACAGCGGAAGTAGCGGTTGGCATAAAAAGGAATGGAAAACCCTACCACAACCTAATCCTGAAGAAATTACTTTTACCCTAAACTGTATTTCTGGAAATAGTGGGTTTCCAGCTGATGTTCAAGCACAAGTAAAATACTTTTTAGACCAGTCTAGCCTGAATCTCTGCTATACAGCGATCCCAACTGAATCGACTCATATTAACATCACGAATCACGCTTATTTTAACTTAAATCCTAAGGGATCCATTGACGATCAAAAACTTAAGATAGACGCTGATCATTACCTAGAACTGAAACAGAGTTTGGTCCCAACAGGGAAACAATTGGAAGTCAATCTAACGGAATTTGATTTTAGAAAAAGTAAACCGATCGGAAAGACCCGATTAGACGATTATTTTGTGGTAAATCAAAAAGCATCAGAAATCGCATCGCTTTATTCTGCAAAAACCGGAATTGAGATGAAAACATTTACAGACCAGCCTGGAGTTGTAATCTTCACACCACCTCACTTTGAGGCTATTTGTTTTGAAACGCAAAAATTTTCCAATTCGCCTAATATATCTTCTTTCCCCTCAACTCTGGTAAAAGCGAACTCCAAATACGTCCACAATACTCGATTTGAATTCAGCTTAAAAAACGAAGATTAAATAGCTTCCACAAACGATAGAATCCACTTCCAATAAGACTTCCAACGATAGATCCAACAAAAATATCCAGTGGAAAATGAACTCCAATATAAACTCGACTATAGGCTATGAGAAAAGCAATAAAGAGCAGTATGGGGAACAAAAGACGGTATCTTGATCTAAAAATTGAGCCGAAAAATACAGCCAATGCAAATGAATTAGATGCATGGCCGGAAAAAAAACTAAAACGCCCCCCACAAGTAGGCTTTACCAAACGAACAAGAGAGCGGATCTCCTCGTCGTAACACGGACGTAGTCTACCTACTTGCACTTTAAAAAGATTGGTTAATTGATCTGTACATAAAATCAGGATTCCGGTAAATAGTAATAAATATCCTGCTGCTTTCCATGAATATTTGATTCCGTAGAAAACCCAAAGACCCAAATACAAAACCATATTGGTTTCCCTATGAGTCATCAACATCCAGAAACTGTCAAAACGCGTTGTCCCCAATCCGTTAAGCCATAGAAAAAGAGCTTTATCCCATGCCACAAGGACTTCCATCTAGTCTAGTTTTTCCATTTCATTATCGTAAAAATCGAACGCGGCTTCAATCAAAAAATGAGCCTCCGACTTCAGCGTTGATTCGTCTTCTTTATCAAATTCTTCGAGCCAGTGTACCTCATCATTTAAAACATTTAATATAAAACGAGGGTATTCTGTATGCAATACAAACAACGCATCTAAAAGTTCAGAATTATCTGCAATGAGAAATTTTGGTAATTCCATAGATCAATTAAGTATTAATTTATTAGTTAGATATCGAAATCGTATAAAAAGCAATAAAGAGGAAGCAGTTAGACCGGAAAGCAAACCAATCCAAATTCCTGTGGCTGCTAATTCGGTATAAAGTCCTAGGTAATAGGCTATTGGAAAACCAAAAATACCGTAAGAAAAAAAGGTGATCCATGCTGGAATATTGACATCCTGCAAACCTCTTAAAGCCCCAAGAACAACAGCTTGTAAGCCGTCAGAAATCTGAAAAAAAGCGGAAACAATGAGCAATGTTGATGCTATTTGAACAACTTCCTTGACATTGGTGAATTCCAATGGATTATTACCGTCTAAGTAAATCCACGGAAGTAATTCATTAAGGGTGAGGAAAAGCAAACAAAACAAAACATCAAATAGAAAAATAAGCACAAATATTGAGTGAGCTACCTCTCGTAATCGGATAAAATCTTTACGCCCTTTTTGGTTTCCAACTCGAATCATAGCTGTAACTCCTAAACCCATAGCAAACATAAAAGTCATGGAAGATAGGTTTAAAGCAATTTGATTTGCAGCTTGAGGGTTTTTTCCTAAAAAACCAGACAGCCAAATGGCTGCTGTAAAAAACAAGACCTCAAAAAACATTTGCAATGCAGAAGGAAAACCCAATTTAATTATTTTACGAAACAAGTTCCATTGAGGTTTTTGAAAAGAAATACTTCGAACGTAATCGAAAAACTTTGGACTAAAGCGGACATAAAGAGCCATAAAAAGCAACATAGAACATCGAGAAAAAAGACTGCCAATAGCCGCACCTTCAACTCCCATTTTAGGGAAAATCCAAAATCCAAAAATTAAAAAATAATTTAAAATGATATTAATTATATTTCCGATCAAAGTAGCATACATAGCGGGACGAGTATGCGACAGGCCTTCAGAAAATTGCTTAAAACCCTGGAAAAAAATAAGGGGAACCAATGAAATTCCGACCCACTGTAAATAAGGATAGGCCAATTCAACTACTTCTTTAGGTTGACCCATTTGAAATAGCAAGGGCTTACTTACCCATACCGCAATACTGAGTAAAACTCCAAGAAAAACACAAAGCATCAAACCGTGAATAAAAACTTTCCGTCCCGAACTCACATCGTTAGCGCCATCAGTTTCTGCTATCAATGGGGTTATTGCTGTAGAAAATCCAATTCCCAAAGACATGGCCACAAAAAAAAAACTATTCCCTAATGACACAGCGGCAAGTTCGGCTGTACCCAACTGACCCACCATAATGTTATCTACAAGCTGAACGAATGTATGCCCTAATAAACCAATAATTACAGGATATGCAAGCGTGAGGTTGTACTTAAATTCTTTGGTGTATTGTGAAAAATTTAAAATCATTTAAGCCGTGGTTTAAAACCCATATTGATCTACTAAGTAAACCAAACTGGCCATTGCTGCCGCGCCTAATTCTAACTCTCTTTTATTAATGGCGTCAAATGTATCATTTGCAGCATGATGAAAATTAAAATACCGCTGAGAATCTGGACGCAATCCTGAAAGTACGATTTTATCGTTTCTAAGTGGACCAATGTCGGCACCGCTACCGCCAAGCTCAAAACGTGAAGATTTATAGGGTTCAAAGTAAGGTTTCCAAGACTGAATTTGTTTGTATTGCACCGTATTGGCTTCGAAAATAAATCCCCTAGGAGTAAATCCACCGGCATCGGACTCCAAGGCAAAAATATGATTTTCATTATTTTCTTTGGCGTATTTTGCATAAGCAGTTCCTCCACGCAAGCCGTTCTCCTCATTCATATACATGACTACTCTAATGGTTCTTTTAGGGCGGTAATTCATCTCTTTAAACAGGCGTAAAACTTCCATAGATTGGACAATCCCGGCACCATCGTCATGTGAGCCATCTCCCAAATCCCAAGAATCAAGGTGTCCGCCTACCACAATTATCTCATCAGGGTACTTGCTTCCTTTAATTTCGCCAACGACATTGTGGGAGGGTACATCAGGAAAATTTTTACAATCTAACTTGAGGTAAAATTTTAACTCCTTGTTTAATGATAACATGGAGCTTAACAATTGTGCTCCGTTGGTACTAATTGCCGCTGCGGGTATTCTTTTGTTGTTAGGCAAATCTCCATAACGCATACTGCCTGTGTGTGGATAATCATCAAGGCGTAAATTCATTGATCGAACAATAACACCCACTGCTCCAAGTCGCGCTGCTTTTTCTGCACCTTGAGTTCGTTGATTTACCGTCTTCGAATAGGCTTCAAATGTATTGACGATCTCTGCTGGCATCGGTCGGTTAAAAAAGACAAACTTTCCTTTCACTTTTTCTTTTCCTAACTGCTCTAATTCCTCGAACGTTTTAACCTCAACAACTCCAGCACGCAGACCAGAAGAGGGGGTTGAGATAGATCCGCCTAATGCGCAAACAGGAACATTCATACTCATTCCTGGTGCTGTAATGATACTTGCGTATTCAAAAGTTCCTCTAACCCATTTTGGAACCATTACATTTTGCAAATAAACACGATCTAAACCTAAAGAATTTAATTCGTCTTGTCCCCATTGAACAGCACGTTCAGCATTCAGTGAGCCTGAAAGGCGCCCCCCAATTTTATTGGAAAGATGATCCAACCAATCGTAGGCTTTACCTGAAGTTAATGCCTTTTCATAAATCGTTTTAATTTTCTCTTCGTGCTGGCGAGACTGAGCGTTAAGCTGCAGCACCAAACAAAAGAAAAAAAGTACCATTACTTTTTTCATAACATCTTATTTAGGTGCAAATTGAATAATATTATCTGTACTAATTGGATTTTCTCCCAAAATAAGTAATCGCTCCACCACATTTCTAAGTTCTCTAACATTTCCAGTCCAAGGATAACTCATTAGTTTACTCAAAGCTTCATCACTAAAAGCTTTGTTTTCAAGACCTTGTTCTTTAGACAACACGTCAACAAAATGAGAAACCAATAAAGGAATATCCTCTTTACGATTTTCAAGAGCGGGTACACGAATCATAATTACAGCCAGTCGATGGTATAAATCTTCACGGAAACGACCCGCTTGGATCTCTTTTAATAAGTCTTTATTGGTGGCAGCAATAATACGAACATCCACTTGAATATCTTTTTCATTTCCAACACGTTGTATTTTCTTTTCTTGTAAAGCACGAAGGACTTTGGCTTGAGCAGCTAAACTCATGTCAGCAATTTCATCCAGAAATAAAGTTCCTTTGTTAGCGGCTTCAAATTTCCCCGATCGATCTTTAACCGCGGAGGTAAAAGCTCCTTTCATATGACCAAAAAGCTCGCTTTCTATTAATTCTGACGGGATTGCAGCACAGTTAACTTCTATAAAGTTTTCTTTATTACGCTCACTTTGTTGATGCAATTGGTGTGCAACCAGTTCTTTTCCTGTACCGTTTTCACCAGTTATGAGTACTCTTGCATCTGTTGGCGCTACCTTAGAAATCATTTCTTTCATGCTAGCTACAGGCTCACTTTCACCAATTATGGTATATTTCTGAGCAACTTTACGCTTCAGCTTTAGGTTTTCTTTTCTTAATGTTTTGTTTTCTATAGCATGTCGTACTGCTGTAAGCAACCGATTTAAATCTGGGGGCTTTGCAATAAAATCGTATGCCCCTAGTTTCATTGCTTCAACAGCAGTTTCAACGTTTCCATGCCCTGTGAGCATAATAAAGGGAACATAAACACCTCTTTCTTTCGCTTTTTGCAAGACTTCAATACCATCCATTATTGGCATTTTGATATCACATAAAACCAAATCAAATGTTGAATTAAAAAGTTTTGTCAGCCCTTCTTTACCATCTACAGCTTCTATAATTTCATAAGAGGCATTCTCTTCTGATAGTATTCGAACCATGACTCTTCTGATAGGCTCTTCGTCTTCAATTAATAAAATTCGAATCATTTTAGGAAGTTGGTGAATTGGTAAATGTAACTGTTCGTTGTGGAAAAGGTATTTCAACTCCTTCTTTTTCAAATGCTTCGAAAATTGAAAAACGCAGATCACTTTTTACAAGATTTGCCGCAAAACTACTGTCCAGTGAAATGTATAGTTGGAACATGAGGGCACTGTCTCCAAAATTGTCAAATAAAACAGATGGAGCTGGGTTGGACAAAACTTTGTCATGTGAATTTGCAATCTCAAGAAGTATTGATTCAATTTTTCTTGGGGAGCTTTTGTAAGCAACACCTACTTCTATAATTTCTTTAGTGATGATACCGTTCTCTGTCCAATTAAAAAGCATGGAAGTCAGGAATTTATGGTTTGGAATTATCAAAACCTTATTCTCTCTAGTGACAGCTCTTGTGGTTCGCAGTTTGATGTTTTCAACTTGACCAATTTGACCTTCTACTTCTATAATATCACCTACTAGAACCGATTTATCGATTAGAATAAATATTCCAGAAATAATGTCTTGGATAAAGGTTTGCAAAGCCAAACCAACTCCAACCAATAAGGCTGCAGAAGCGGCAAAAATTGCAGTAACATCCACACCAACATTCTGAAGTATGATTAGAATTACAACAATATATATGAAGTAATTGATGAAAGAGAAAATACTTTTGAACTTTACTCTTGTATCTTTTGCGAGTGTTCTGAAGATGATTTTCCTCAAAATTTTGAGCAAAAAAGTCGTGAGTAAGAAAACTAAAATTACGATTAATATAGTTTTGGGAGTGAAAGTTGCGCTCCCAACGGTAAACTCATAGTTTATAAGGTCTATAAATTTATTTATTAATTTCATAATTATTTGGGAAGTTAAGACAAAAAACAAAACCCATCCTCGTTAAAGGATGGGAAAAAATTGCTATGAAAAAGAAAAATAATATCAACATAGCTGTCAATATTATTTCAAATATATTATTTTTTTTTAATATCTGTTATTTTAAGCAAACATATCCTTCACTTTTTCAAAAAAAGACTTGTCTGATTTTTCAGGCTTAGGAATAAAATTAGGGTCTTCAAGCATTTTTTCGAAAAAATGTTCTTGCTCTTTGTTTAACTTTTTAGGTGTCCATACGTTTACATGGACCAATAAATCTCCAGTTCCATAGCCGTTAATGCTAGCTAAACCTTTTCCTCTAAGGCGAAGGGTTTTGCCTGATTGAATTCCTGGCTCTAATTTAATTCTAGCCTTTCCCTCTAATAAGTTCAATTCTTTTGAGATTCCTAGGGCAGCTTCAGAAATACTTACGTACAAGTCGTAATGTAAGTGGTTTCCTTCACGGACAAAAACTTCGTGTGGCAATTCTTCAATTAAAACTAAAAGATCACCTGAAATTCCATTCGCAGGTGCTTCATTCCCCTTCCCACTTACTTTTAATTGCATTCCTTCTTCTACTCCTGCTGGAATTTTGACAGAAACAGTCTCATCCTTTTTTATCATACCGTTGGCGTCAGAGCCGGCAGGACGATTCAATAAGGACTGTCCACTACCCCCACAACTGGAACAGATCGCTGAGGTTTGCATTCTTCCCAATATAGTGTTAGTAATTTTCATTACTTGCCCTCTACCGTTACAGCTAGCACAAGTTCCATACTGTACTCCAGGAGCTTGAATTTTACGTGGAACTTTAATTTTTTTCTCTACACCATTGGCAATTTCTTCGAGAGTCAATTTAACTCGAATGCGCATATTGGAACCTTGTGAGCGCCCTTGTCCACCACCAAACCCACTAGATCCGAATCCACCACCACCAAATGCACTTCCAAAAATATCACCAAATTGGCTGAAGATATCATCCATATTCATTCCGCCACCTCCAAAGCCTTGTCCACCCTCAAATGCTGCATGACCGTATTGATCATATTTTGATTTTTTTTCTTCGTTCCCTAGTATTTCATATGCTTCTGCTGCCTTTTTAAAGTTGGCTTCCGCAGTTTTATCATCTGGATTTTTATCAGGGTGAAATTGAATTGCTTTTTTTCGATAAGCCTTCTTGATTTCAGAAGCAGTGGCGTTTTTAGAAACACCTAAAATTTCGTAATAGTCTTCTTTCATGAGTTATTGGCCTACGACCACTTTAGGATAACGAATAATCCGGTCTCCCAATTGGTATCCGGTTTCTACTATGTCTATGATTTTTCCTTTTTCAGCGTCAGTAGGTGCGGGTATTTGTGTTATCGCTTCGTGGAATTCCGCATCAAATGAATCACCGACTTTGGCGTTGGTGGAACTCAATCCACTGGATTTTAAAACTTCAAAGAATTTATTGTAAATCAATTTAAATCCATCAACGTCAATCGTTTCAGCTCCTTTTTCTATTTGTTGATTTGCTCTGTTAAAATCATCCAATACGGGTATTAAAGAGGTAACTACTTCTTGATTTGCAGTTTTAAATAATTCCAAACGTTCTTTTGAAGTACGCTTTTTAAAATTTTCAAATTCTGCAAAAAGCCGAAGAAATTTTTCTTTTTCCTGTTCTAATGAGTGATTTAATTCCTCAATTTTTGATTCCAAATTGGGTCCTTTAGCCGGTTTTGCTGCATCCTTCTTTGGATTTGAAGTTTTTTTCTTAGATGTCTTAGCTCCTTTTGTCGCCATTAAATTTCAGTTTCAATTTGATATGCAAAAGTACTGCCAGACTTAAAGAATGTCAAATTGTCATTCATTTATCTTATTAAATCATTTATTGCTTCCTGAATATCATCATAATGAAAAGAATATCCGTGATTGATTATCTTGTTTGCACTTATCCAATGGCTGTCCAAAACAAGATCACTCATTTCTCCCGCTCCAATTTTAATCAAAAAAGCAGGTATTGGGGGCAAGAAATAAGGTCTCTTTAAGGCGCGAGAAAGTGCTGCCATGAGCTTGGACTGGCTGACTGGATTTGGAGCTACAGCATTAAACTCACCGTCCCATTGATCCATAACTGCTTTCAAAAATACTCCTACTAAATCATCCATATGAATCCATGATTGGCCTTGCTTTCCATTGCCAAAGGCTGCGCCCAATCCAAAATAGGTTGGTATTTTAAGGGTTCCTAAAACGCCCCCTTTTTTTGATAACACTAACCCAATTCTTAGTTTGGCTATAATTAAGCCTTCAGAACGAAAGGTGTTTACTTCTTTTTCCCAATCAAAAACTACTTTTTCCATAAAGGAAGTTGGTTTTACTACTGCCTCTTCATTCAAATGCTGGTCAAAATCTGATGGATAAATTCCTATTGCTGAGGCGCTCACTAAATGTTTTACCTGATGTGCTCCTTCTAAGTCTTTTAAACCTTTATACAAGATTTGGGTAGATTTAATTCTACTGGTATAAATTTTTTCTTTGTATGATTTAGTCCATCGCTTAGAAACTGTAGAACCTGCCAGATGCACAATTGTATCAACTCCTAAAAATGATGCTGAGTCAATTTGATTTTGAAATGGATTCCAATAAAATCCTTTTGCTCCTTTTAGAGAATTTGTTTTTGATTTACTGGTTGTCAGATAGTGAACTTCAAACCCTTTTTTCAGCAGGTTTTCTGTCAATTTTCTTCCAATCAGTCCGGTAGCACCAGTAATCAGTAACTTCATCTTTTTTTTTGTAAAAATAGCTAATTATGGCTTGACTGCTCTCAACATCTCTCGTTTTCCTGGAGGTCCAGGAAGACGTTCCGCTTGAAAACCAACTTCTTGTAAAGCTCTTCTTACAGATCCTTTCGCACAAAAACTTACCCAGACACCTCCATGATTGAGTAAATCAAAACATTTTTTCATCCATTCAGTGTTCCACAAATCTGGCTGAGCGTGTGCTCCAAAAGCATCGTAATAAATAACATCGAATAATGATTTCGATTCAAATTTTTCAAATAAAATTTCTCGCTTTAAAAGGCTATAATCAGTGGTGAGTTGATGGACTTTTTCCCATTCAAGTTTTGAAAAATGCAAAAATGAAACACACTCCTCTGACGCAATAAAACGATCGTAATTTAAGCGTTCTAAATCGGATATTGTCAATGGATAAGCTTCTAGGGCTGTATAGTCAATATTCATTTTAGAGTCAAATTGATCCAAAAAATTAAGATAGGCAAGTAAGCCGGTACCATAGCCCATTTCTAGAACAGCAGCTTTTGCTTCCAGGTGAGTATTTTGCCAAAAATGAAGTCCATTTTTAACATAAACAAATTCTGACTCCGTTACCGCTCCATGTAGTGAATGATAGGTTTCTTTTAAAGAATTAATTTTAATAGTGTACGATCCATCTTTTGTAGGAACCCAACTTTTTCTAAAATTCATATTGAATGTTTAAAAAATATTTGAAAAGCTGTAGAAAAAATAGAATAATCAAACATTGCTTAGTAAAATCATAATTAAGTCAAAAATTAAGTAATTAAACGCAAGGATTAAAGATTAAGTTTGGAAAAAAAATTAATTTTACTAGACCAATACACTGTACAATGAATATCGATGAAATCCAAAATTCAAAAATCAACAGCATTGATTTTGATAACCTATCTTTTGGACAAACTTTTACTGATCACATGCTTAGCTGTCATTTTCGAGAAGGTAAATGGCAAACACCAGAAATCAGTCCTTATAAGCCGCTGACGATACACCCATCAGCAAGTGTTTTACATTACGGTCAAGCCATATTTGAGGGAATGAAAGCATTCAAAGATGAGCAAGAACAGGTATGGTTATTTCGTCCTGATGAAAATTTTAAAAGATTCAATCGCTCTGCTAAACGTTTACAGATTCCTGAATTTCCAGAATCGTATTTTTTTGAAGGCTTAAACAAGTTATTGAATTTAGATCAAGAATGGATTAAATCAGGTGAAGGAAATTCACTTTATATACGTCCTTTTGTATTTGCAAGCCAAGCAAGTGTTCAAGCCTCTGCTGCAAACGAATATATCTTCATGATTATTTGCGCGCCAGTAAAATCTTATTATACCGGAGGTGAGATCAACGTATTAATAGCCGAGGAATACAGTCGAGCAGCAAGCGGTGGAGTAGGATTTGCAAAAGCTGCAGGTAATTATGCCGCTCAATTTTATCCAACCTCACAAGCCTTAAAGAACGGATTTCAACAGATTATCTGGACTGATGCAGACACCCATCAATACATGGAAGAGGCAGGAACTATGAATATTTTTTTTAAAATTAACGATACGCTCGTTACAGCTCCAACAAACGATCGTATACTGGATGGTATCACCAGAAAAAGCATAATTGATTTAGCAAAACATCAAGGAATCAATGTAGAAGAACGTCCAATCAAAGTAGAAGAAATTAAGTCCGCGCATCAAGAGGGTACATTAAAAGAAATTTTTGGAACTGGAACTGCGGTGGTAGTGCTCCCAATAAACAGCTTTTCACATCAAGAGGAAACTTATAAATTACCAACAGAAACACCTTTGGCTCTTTCATTGAAAAAATCTTTGATGGAAATTCAGTACAATAAATCTGACGACCTTTTTAATTGGAGAAAAGGAATAGTTTAGTCTTTGTTCAGAATTTTTTCTAGATCGGGTTTGAAATAATTGGGACCTTTCATCACCTTTCCGTCTTCTCTGTAAATGGGATTCCCATTTGCATCCAATTTACTCATATTACTTCTTTGAATTTCATCAAAAATGGCTTCCATTTTTTCCTGAAAACCGTGGGCTATGATTGTACCACATAGAATATAAAGCATATCGCCTAAAGCATCACCTACTTCAATAAGATCACCTTCTTTAGCAGCTTCTAAATACTCTTCATTCTCTTCTTTCATTAAATTGAAGCGGAGAGATGAAATGTGCTCTGGTAGATGGGCTGTTGGTTTTTGTTCTATTCCTAAGCCATAAGCTTTATGAAAAGAAGTCACGGCGGCAATTGGTTTATTTAACATGTTTATATTGAATGTTTATGGATTATTTATTTCTAAATTAGTCAAAAATTTAGAAGATGTTTTCTTTTGGACAATTAATATTTGCAGGGTGTTTTGTTGTTGGTTTTATATTGATTGTAATTTTCTCATATAAAGCTGACAAGAAAAAACAACCAAACTATTTCAAGGGGAGTTACAAAATTCTAATTGGATTTTTTATTGCTTTTAGTGCCCTGGTACTGATCAAATATTTAACGCAAAAATGAAAACCTTAATTTTTATTTTTATTGGTGGAGGATTAGGAAGCCTTTTTCGTTTTGCACTAAGCAAATTTTTTGAAGTCTCTAAAGGCAGTTTCCCCTGGTCCACCCTAATTGCAAATTTTATTGGCTGTTTACTTATCGGATTAATGCTCGGTTGGGGATTGAAAAATCAAAATTTTCGATCCGACTTATACCTTTTTGCTGCAATTGGATTCTGTGGTGGACTTACTACATTTTCTACATTTAGTATGGAAAACATGCTTTTTTTAAAATCTGGAGACTACTTCAGTTTTATTGCCTATTCCCTTTTAAGCTTGATTGGAGGAATACTATTTGTTGGGTTGGGTCATCTGTTATTTAAATTTTCAGCCTAACTCCCTTTTTTTTGACTATTTCGTAATTTTAGATATTATTTTTCTATATACCCTAATTTTTTAGGGGGTCAAATATTAAAATTAATAAAAATTACAAACTAGACCCCATAATCATATAGGTTAGTTTCGTATTACTTTAGTTTTGTTGAATAACTAAATAAAATAAAATGAAAAAAATTAATTCTATTATCGTACTAGCTATCCTTTTTCTGGGATTAATCCCTGCAACTGTTCAAGCACAGGAGGAAGAAGACAGCGCTCCCGAATCAACATTCAATTTTAGTGGTACTGTGGACACTTACTTCAGAGCAAGTTTCACTGAAGATCCTGTAGCACCTGGAACTTCTTTTGCAAACCTAAACGGATTTGCTCTAGGTATGGCTAATTTCATTGTTTCATATGAAGGCGAGAAATCTGGATTTGTTGCTGACGTTGTTTTTGGACCAAGAGGTTCAGACGCAGTATTTGGCTCTGTCGGTAATTCATCTGAAATGGTAAATCAATTGTATGCCTATTACAATTTAGCTGATGGCGTAACTGTAACTTTAGGAAACTTTAATACATTCCTTGGATACGAAGTTATTTCGCCTGCAGCGAACTTCAACTACTCTACTTCTTATATGTTTTCATATGGACCGTTTTCTCATACGGGTATGAAGTTAGATTTTTCTGTTTCTGATGACGTATCTATTATGGTCGGTGTATTCAATCAAACAGATCAAACAGAAGCGAATTACGATCGGTACACTGCTTTTGGAGCTCAACTAGGACTTTACGGACAATACATCAACCTCTTAGCAGGTGAAGATTACACCCAGATAGATTTCACTGGAGGATTTGACCTAAGTGATCGTTTTTTCTTAGGAATTAATGCTACAACTGCATCTCTAGCTGGTGATACGGGTTTTGCCGGTGTTGCTCTTTACCCTCAGCTTGCTGCAACTGATGATTTTTCAATTGGATTACGCGGTGAGTTTTTCTCTGAAACTGATGGTTTTGGTGCATTAGTGTCTGATGGAGATGCAGACAACTTTTCTCTAACCCTTACAGGGAGTTTTACTTCAGGGAACTTTATGTTCAAGCCTGAACTGAGAATTGATAGCGCATCCTCAAAAATCTTCGCAATCAGTCCAACCGAAACTTCTGATAGTCTCGCTTCATTTGTTATGGCGATGATCTATTCATTTTAATAAATAAAAAACAAATAAATAAGATGAAAAAAATTGAAGCAATAATTAGAAAATCAAAGTTTGATGAGGTCAAAGAAGCCTTACACAACGTAGAAGTGAATTTCTTTAGCTACTGGGATGTTACCGGTGTTGGAAATGAAAAAGAAGGACATGTTTATCGCGGAATCAGCTACAGTACTTCTGAAATTCAAAGACGCTACCTTTCCGTTGTCGTCAATGACGACTTTGTTCAACTCACTATAGATGCCATATTAAAGTCTGCTGCTACTGACAGCGTAGGAGATGGTAAAATATTCATTCTTCCTGTTGAAGAAGCTTACCGAATACGCACTGGGGAAAAAGGTGGAAAATCACTTAACTAAAATTATATAAATCAATATTATGGAAACTGCACTATTTACAGCTAACAACGTATGGATGATGATCTGTACAGCACTGGTGTTTTTTATGCACTTAGGGTTCTCTTTTTTAGAAATTGGACTTACAAGACAAAAAAATGCCGTCAATATCTTATTCAAAAACTTTTTTGTAATCACTTCAGGACTTCTCCTTTATTGTCTAGGTGGCTTTAACCTTATGTACCCTGGATTTGAGGAGGGCGCATTAGGCGTTCTTAAATTTGCCGGATTTGGTATTGCTGCTCCAGAAGGCGGCATGACTATTGACTATGCAGGTGGCGGATATACTTGGTGGACCGATTTTCTTTTCCAAGCAATGTTTGCAGCGACTGCTGCAACGATTGTCTCTGGGGCGGTCGCTGAGCGAATTAAACTCAATAGCTTTATGATTTTTTCTATCCTTTATGTAGGACTGGTATATCCAATCATTGGTTCATGGAAATGGGGCGGTGGTTTTTTAGACCGATGGGGTTTTTATGACTTTGCTGGTTCAACTTTAGTTCACTCGGTTGGTGGATGGGCAGCACTCATCGCTGTATATCTTCTTGGAGCACGTATAGGTAAATTTGGAAAAGACGGGAAACCCAACGCAATACCAGGTCACAATATACCTTTGGCAGCGGCAGGTGTTTTGATTCTTTGGTTAGGATGGTTTGGATTCAATGGAGGTTCGGTACTTTCTGCCGATCCTGAATTGACTTCTTTAACGCTAGTTACCACTTGCTTGGCAGCAGCAGCCGGAGGAGTTTCAGCGGCACTCTTCTCAAACCTTTTGTACAAAAATTTTGATTTAACTATGTTTATGAATGGCGTTTTAGGAGGACTTGTTGGTATTACAGCTGGCGCAGATCAAATGGGACCTACTGACGCCATTTTAATTGGTTTAATCGCTGGAATTATTATAGTTCTTGGAATTTCACTTATAGACAAACTCAAATTAGACGACCCTGTGGGAGCCATCGCGGTTCACTTAATCTGCGGAATCTGGGGTACTCTTGCCGTTGGTATATTTGGTGCTATGGCAAGTGTTGACCAATTCATTAGTCAACTCATTGGCGTTGGAATTGTTGGAGCCTTTTCATGCATTACAGCTTTTATCATTTTGTTTACAATCAAGAAAACAATTGGACTACGAGTTGATGCTGACGAAGAACTCAAAGGTTTAGATTTAATGGAACACGGTATGGATGCTTATTCAGATTTTCGATTAAATCAACACTAAAACGTTAACCATAAACCAATTTTAGAAACCTTTGTAAACCTCCTGATTAAGTCAGGGGGTTTTTTTATATTAGGTTAAAATTTAAGAATGAAAAAACTGATCCATCTGTTTGTAGTCAGCCTTGTTTTCTTTAGTGCATACGCGCAAGAAATCAACAGTAAAACCACAGAGGGACCGTTCTCCCAACTGATCATAAGAGGAGCAACTCTCATTAATGGTAATGGTGCTCCACCTATAGGTCCAGTTGACATTAGCGTAGAAAAAAATAAAATTACTGCGATCCAAGTTGTTGGTTATCCAGGTGTTCCAATTGAAGATGCCAAGCGACCTCAATTAAAACCTGGTGGAAAAGAAATAGATGCTCACGATCAGTATATACTTCCTGGATTTATAGACATGCACGGACATATCGGAGGAGTTGCTCAAGGGACTGATTGGGAGTATGTTTTTAAGCTTTGGCTTGCTCATGGAGTGACCACAGTAAGAGAACCCAGCGGTAGAGGTCTTAAATACGCTGTAGATCTTAAAAAAAGAAGTGAAAAAAATGAAATTATTGCTCCACGTATACTGGCATATACAGGTTTTGGTCAAGGGAGTAAGACTCCAATAAGTACCGCAGAACAAGCAAGAGAATGGGTTCGTCAAAATCAAAAAAATGGTGCTGATGGGATTAAATTTTTTGGAGCGGAACCTCAAATCATGAAAGCTGCACTTGAAGAAAATAAAAAAATTGGTTTGCGCTCAGCATGTCACCACGCGCAACTCAGCGTAGCTCGTTGGAATGCTCTACATTCAGCCAGAGCTGGATTAACTTCTATGGAACATTGGTATGGACTCCCAGAAGCATTATTCGATGACAGAACTGTACAAAACTATCCGCTAGACTATAATTATCAAAATGAACAACATCGTTTTGGTGAAGCAGGAAAACTTTGGAAACAAGCCGCCGCTCCTTACTCCGATCATTGGAACAATGTAATGAATGAACTTATCAGCTTAGACTTTACAATGGTCCCAACTTTTAATATATACGAAGCGAGTAGGGATCTCCATAGAGCCCGACGTGCAGAATGGCACGATGACTATACCCTACCCTCCTTATGGCGATTTTACCAACCCAGTAAAATTTCACATGGATCGTATTGGCATTTTTGGGGTACAGAAGAAGAAGTTGCATGGAAAGAAAATTTTAAACTATGGATGACTTTTATTAATGAATATAAAAACAGAGGAGGTAGAATAACAACTGGATCGGATTCTGGATTTATATTTCAACTTTACGGATTTGCATACATCAGAGAACTTGAACTGCTCAGAGAAGCAGGTTTTCATCCCTTAGAAGTTATTCGTGCTGCTACCTTAAATGGTGCAGAAGCCCTTGGAATTGACGATCAAACTGGTTCAATAGAAATTGGTAAGGATGCAGATTTTGTGATCGTGGAAGAAAATCCACTTCAAAACCTTAAGGTCCTTTATGGTACTGGTGCAATCAAGTTGACCGAGGACAATGAAGTTGTCCGTGTCGGAGGTGTTAAATACACCATCCGACAAGGTGTTGTGTACAATGCGAAAAAATTACTTTCAGAAGTAAAAACTATGGTAGATTTAGCAAAGCAAAAAGAAAATTTTAAGATCACCCAGCCTGGAGATTATTAGCAAGCCAATTAAAAATATGAGACGTCTAATTTTACTGATGCATTGTCCTGATAAAAAAGGAATCATTGCTGCCGTTACCAATTTCATTCATCAACGAAACGGAAATATCGTTTACATCGATCAATACGTAGATCGCATTCAAGGAGCTTTTTTTATGCGAATTGAAGTTGAAGGGAATTTTGATTTATCAAATTTCGAACGATTCAAAACCAATTTTGAAAATGAGTTAGGAAACCCCTTCCAAATGTCTTGTAGTTTTTATTTAGCTGATATTTTACCCAAAATGGCGGTTTTTGTTTCAAAGTACGATCATTGCCTTTATGACATACTTGCACAGCAAAGCTCGGGTAAACTTGCTTGCGAAATCCCTTTTATTACGAGTAATCACAAGGATTTAGAGCCAATAGCAAAACAGTTCAATATTCCATTTTATCATATACCTGTTACTAAGGACACCAAAGAAGAAGCAGAACAAAAACAATTGGATCTATTGAAAAAATATGAAATTGATTGTGTGGTATTAGCTCGCTATATGCAGATAATTTCTTCTCGTATTATTGATGTTTATTCCTCTAAAATCATCAACATCCATCATTCCTTTTTACCCGCCTTTCCGGGTGCAAAACCGTATCATTCTGCTTTTCAGAGAGGAGTTAAGATTATTGGAGCCACAAGTCATTATGTGACTGAGGAATTAGACGCAGGACCGATCATTGAACAGGACACCATTCGTGTATCACACGGTCATGAAGTAAAAGATTTTATTTTAAAAGGACAAGATTTGGAACGGATTGTGCTGCTTAGAGCCTTAAAATTGCACTGTGAAAGAAAAATCATGACGTACAATAACAAAACTATTGTTTTTAACTAGTCCGTTGATAATAAGAAACTTAATAGCTCGTCATTAAACTGCTTAGGTTGATCAATATTAACCACATGACCAGACTTTTTGAGCACTAGTAATTTTGAAAATTGATGAATTTTAACAATTCTCTCTACAAAAGGTAAAAACATATAGTCTTGGCTACCCATAATATAAAGTGTTGGAATTTTGACTTCTCGACTTCTTATTATCTCCAAAACAGGAAGCAAATTAGCCGTTAATTTATACCATTTTCGAAATTCATTTTCAGAAAGCTTTTTTGCTTCACGAATAAATAGCGCTCTTGATTTTCGGTGGTTTTTATATGGCATAATAACATAGGCAAAGAAGGTATAGATCCAGATAAACGGAAGTATGCTTTGTGTAAGCTTTCCAAGAAACATCAAAATTCTAGACTGTAGATTTAAGTTCAAGATTGCCCCACCTAAACCTATTTTTTCTATCCGATCGGGATGAGTTTGAAGCATTTTTTGGATTAAAATACTTCCCAAAGAAATTCCAACAAAATGTGATTTAAGTATTTTTTGATGATCTAATACTTCAATCAAATCATCAATAATTAAGTCAAAAGTGTAGTCTAACTCTTTCGGTGAGGTCGCAGACTTTCCATGCCCTCTAAGGTCAATCAAAACAACATTAAAATAGGCTTTAAAAAAACGAACTTGATTGAACCAAATAGAGGAATTTCCTCCTGCCCCATGGATAAAGGTTATCCATTTCTTAGAATTATTTTCTGCTTTATAAGTGGTGTAATACAACACTATAATAGTCCCTTTTGAGATAAATAGAGCGCCATTTCTTCTTGAAGTTTTTTTGCTTCATTCTTTGCTGCTTCAGCAAAGTCTTTATCCTGTGATTTATAAATAATCCCTCGTGAAGAATTAACCAAAAGCCCACATTGTTGGTTGAGACCTGCATGAGCAACAGTTTCTAAACTCCCCCCTTGGGCACCTACTCCTGGAACTAATAAAAATGCGTTTGGAATAATTTTCCTAATGGAAGCAATAGCTGATGCTTTTGTCGCACCGACAACATACATAAGTCGCTCTGCTCCATTCCAACCTTGACTGGTTTTCAAAACTCTCTCATATAATTTCAGACCTTCTGACTCGGTGAATTGGAAATCAAAAGCACCAGGGTTTGATGTCAATGTTAGTAATATAGCGTACTTGTTATTAAAATCTAAAAAAGGTTCAACCGCATCTTTACCCATGTAAGGTGCTACCGTTACAGCATCTACGTCATAGGTTTCAAAAAATGCTTTAGCATAACGGGAAGCAGTATTGCCTATATCACCACGCTTTGCATCGGCAATAATAAAATGATCTGGATAATTTTGATTCAAGTATTTAGTGATTTTATCAAAAGCATTCCAGCCTTGGACACCATACGATTCAAAAAAAGCTAAATTGGGTTTGTAAGCTACTGCATAGCTATGGGTCGCATCAATAATTTCTTTAGCGAAGGCAAAAATAGGATCTTCGAGGCTAATGAGATGAGAAGGAATTTTTTCTAAATCAATATCAAGGCCAACACAAAGAAAAGACCGTTTTATTTTAATTTGCTCAAAGAGATGTTCTTGTGTCATATCACTTCTCCAGCCTCTTTAAGTTTCTCGGTATTTTGATGCAACTGTAATTCATCTATCAACTTTTGAATATCACCATTAATAATGTTTGGTAAATCGTATAGCGTAAGTCCTATTCTGTGGTCTGTCACCCTCCCTTGAGGATAATTATAAGTTCTAATTTTGGCTGAACGATCACCTGATGATACAAGAGAATTTCGCTTCTCAGAATCAGAAGCCAATTTTTTTGATAATTCGAGCTCATAAAGTCTTGATCGCAATACTTTTAAAGCTTTGTCTTTATTTTTATGCTGTGATTTTTGATCTTGACACTGAGCAACAATACCTGTAGGCTCGTGGGTAAGTCGAACGGCAGAATATGTTGTATTAACCGATTGTCCTCCTGGTCCTGAAGAGCAGAAATAATCAACTCGTACTTCATTCATGTCAATTTCTACATCAAATTCTTCTGCTTCGGGCAAAACCATTACGGTAGCTGCAGAGGTATGAACCCTTCCTTGGGTTTCTGTTTGGGGTACCCGTTGCACACGATGAACACCAGATTCATATTTCATGGTACCGTAAACATCATCTCCAGAAACTTCAAAAATAACTTCTTTAAATCCACCAGCAGTTCCTTCGCTTGAATCTACAAAACTCACCTTCCACTGATGAGATTGACAATATTTGGTATACATTCTGTATAAATCTCCTGCAAATATACTGGCTTCATCTCCCCCAGTACCCGCACGGATTTCAACTACTACGTTTTTTGCGTCTTCAGGATCTTTGGGTATCAGCAAAAACTTAATTTCATCTTCTAACTCGGGAATACTTTCTTTGGCTGCATCCATTTCCATTTTGGCCATGGCAAGCATTTCCTCGTCACTTTCTTCTTTCAAAATCTGCTCTGCTTCCTCGAGGTTGGAAAGTAGAGTTTTATAAGATTTGATTTTCTCAGTTAGTACTGAAAGATCTTTATATTCTTTGTTCAGTTGAATATAGCGCTTTTGGTCAGAAATAATATCTGGCTGTATGATCAAGTCCGAAACCTCGTCAAAGCGCTGTTGTATTATATGAAGTTTTTCTAACATAGAACTACAAATTTACAAATTGTAAGGGGATTATACCTCTTAATTGTCAATGACAATTCGAAAGGTAAAATCTAAAAGATCTTTCATTTTCACAGTCATAAAAGAAGGCAACTCAATCCCAAAATCAGAAGGGGCTAATTGAAATTGACCCGTAAGCTCTAGCTGACTTGGTGTTTTACTTACTTTAGCCAATATGGTTTTTTCGATGGAAACCCCATGAAATTCAAGTGACCCTTTAAATAGGATTGCATCCGAGTTATAAACTATTTGATCGGAATAAAATTTTACTTCGGGGTATCGCAATGCTTCAAGAACTTCTAATGAATGCGCATCCCTGCCAGAATTATTGCTATCAAAATCTTTAACATTTGCTAAAAGTGCAATTTCAATAAACTTTCCAGAAGCTTCATTTGCAATGACAATTCCTTGGATTTTTTGATTAATCCCCTCCCAATTATGCAACAAATGCTTCCCAGCATATTCGATAAATGATGACTTATTGTCAACTTTCAATCTAACTTCTTGAGCAAAGCTGCTGAAATTAAATAATATAAATAGTGTACTGATTCTTAAAAACATCTAGTTAAAATTTAAAGACAAGAATTGCTGCGGCATAGCTTCCAAAGGCTGTATATGCTGCTGCCCTGTGAAGCTTTCTGTTATTTTCCGCCAACACATTTGTTGCCACCATAGCAGAAAAGTGAATACTTGCTAAATACTTATGCGCCTGTGCTGAACTGAGTCCCTTGGTCTTTTTACTAACCAAAGGAGGGGGAGCAAAAAGAGACAAGCCAGCTCCAGTGAAATAACTGATTGAAGTTAAGTTTCCAACCCTCTTATGAAATTTATATTTGGAGTAGTTTCCTCTATTCTCATAAAGTTGTGAACCAATGACTCCCTGAGCTATCATTCCAGCTAATGTTACAAAACCAATAATCTGGTGGGCCTTGAGCATTTTTCTTCTGATTTTCAATTCTTTTTCTCGTTGCTCTAAAGTTAGGGGTGACCATTGTGTCTTTCGCATCAACCCTTTTTCTCCCCAAAGTAACCGTTGCGTAAAAATCATTTTTTTCGGTAATAATTCAACTTTTGCTTCTCCAGCATCTTCTCGCAGGATTCCAAACAAGTCTTCTTGCGCAAAAACTGAAAACGAAAAGAGAAGACAGCTTAACAGAAAAAAGCAGTGGCGAATTTTAATTTTATCAAACGTATTCATACGATTCGGAAGGTGTTTTAAGCGTAAGTTTTTTTGCCGTTGCGGCTTCCACTCTTCCAACAATTTGGGCATCAACATTAAAACTCTTGGAGATTGATATAAGTTCCTCTGCTACTGCTGCAGGAACATAAAACTCCATACGATGTCCCATATTAAACACTTGATACATTTCCCGTCCGGAAGTTCCCGATTCTTGTTGAATCAATTTAAACAAAGGGGGCACTGGGAAAAGGGAGTCTTTTACGACGTGTAGGTCGTCTATGAAATGTAAAATCTTAGTCTGTGCACCTCCACTACAATGAATCATTCCGTGGATTTTGGATCGATCGATTGATTGAAAAATTTGATGAACTATTGGAGCATACGTTCGGGTTGGGGAAAGGACTAATTTACCGATATCTAAGGGAACACCTTCAAGTACATCGGTAAGCTGTTTTGACCCTGAATAAACTAAATCATCAGGAACAATTGGATCAAAACTCTCTGGATACTTGGCCGCTAATGTTTTTGAAAACACATCATGACGGGCTGAAGTCAATCCATTACTGCCCATACCTCCGTTATATTGTGCCTCATAGGTAGCTTGTCCTGAAGAAGAAAGTCCTACAATGACATCACCTGCTTGAATATTCGCATTGTCAATAATATCGTTTTTATGAATTCGTGCGGTTACTGTAGAATCTACAATTATGCTTCGTACCAAATCGCCCACATCAGCGGTTTCTCCTCCTGTACTATAGATGGAAACTCCCCACGCATTCAAGTTTTCTAAAAGCTCTTCTGTTCCTTCAATAATTGCCCCGATAACTTCTCCCGGAATATGGTTTTTATTTCTTCCAATAGTTGATGATAATAGTATGTTTTGTGTTGCACCTACACACAATAAATCATCAGTATTCATGATCAATGCGTCTTGTGCAATGCCTTTCCAAACAGATAAATCGCCAGTTTCCTTCCAATACATATAAGCCAGAGAGGATTTGGTCCCAGCTCCATCGGCATGCATCACTATGGCATGAGAATCGCTTCCCGTTAATACATCAGGGATGATCTTACAAAAGGCTTTAGGGTAAAGTCCTTTATCAATATTTTTAATTGCTTGATGGACATCTTCTTTTTGAGCAGAAACACCACGTTGGGAATACCTATCTGACATTATTAGATTTTATACAAAAATACATGTTTTGAATAAATCTAAAACCAGTACAAAAAGATACTTATCAACGAACAAACAACATCTCGCGATATTTTGCAAGTGGCCAAAGACTATCTTCTACAGTAAGTTCTAATTTATCGCATTGATATCGAATATCCGTGAGGAAGGGTTTTACTTTTTGGGCATATTGCATTGCTTTGTTATGAAAGTCCGAGATCGCGTTTGCTTTCTTTCTTTCATCAATCATTTGAGTAACTCCTTCGTTAATTCCAGATAAGTGCTCGGAAATTTGCTCTAAAATAATCAATTGTTCGCCTGCAAATTGTTTGTATGAACTTCCATAAATTTCTTTCAATCCACGTATGTTCTCAATTAAAATATTCTGATAGCGAATAGCAGTTGGTATTATATGGTTTCTTGCCATGTCTCCTAAGGTTCGAGATTCAATCTGAATGTTAGAGATGTAGGCTTCTAAATCTACTTGATAGCGCGCAGTCAATTCTCTTTCAGATAAAATACCTAAGCCCTCAAAAAGTTTAATGGATTTCGCACTAATATAACTTGGAAGAACTTGAGGCGCTGGTTCTTGACCGGTCTCCTTCTGCTTTTTTTCCTTCAAAAGCTCAGGCTTAATCTTGGATATAGTTTCCCGAAGTACGTTAAAAATAGCATCGTCCTTTTTCATTTTTTTAGCATCGATGAGTGCATCAACTGCTTTTTTAAAGTCTATCAATTGCTCTGAAACTATTGCATTTAAAACCGTAATTAATTTTGAGCAATTGGACTTTGATCCTACAGTCCTAAATTCAAATTTATTTCCTGTAAAAGCAATTGGGGCTGTCCTATTGCGATCTGTATTATCTAAAAGAATTTCAGGAATTTTCCCAATTACATTTAATTTCAAATCTGTTTTTTCTTCGGGAGATAGTTTTCCTTTCGAAACGTTTTCAAGGTCATCCAGTACTCGCAAGAGATGCTGACCGATAAAAATTGAAAGAGCTGAAGAGGGTGCTTCATTAATCCCAATTCTCAAGTCATTACTCGCCGAAACTGTTGATGCTTTGATTAGCTCTTTATGCTTTAATACGGCAGCTATGGTGTTGATGAAAAACGATAGGAATTGTAAATTACTCATTGGAGTTTTTCCAGGACTGAGCAAGTTTATTCCGCTTTTTGTGTTGAGAGACCAATTGGTATGCTTTCCTGAGCCATTAATTTTTTCAAAAGGCTTTTCATGGAAAAGTACTACAAAGTTATGCTTGTAAGCGACCTTATTCATAAGATCCATCAAAAGGGTGTTGTGGTCAACGGCCAAGTTGGCATTTTCAAATACGGGAGCAATTTCGTACTGACTTGGTGCCACCTCATTGTGTTTCGTTTTTACAGGAATTCCAACCAATGAACATTCTCGTTCAAGTTCAGATAAAAAATAACCAACTCTAGTTGGAATAGATCCAAAATAATGATCATTTAATTCTTGTCCTTTTGATGGAGCATGCCCTAAAAGTGTTCTTCCTGTGAGCATCAAATCGGGCCGAGTCAAAGCCAAACTGCGATCAATTAAAAAATACTCCTGCTCCCACCCCAAGGTTGCAGTAACTTTAGAACTATTTTTGTCAAAATATTGACAAATTTCCGTGGCAGCATCATCAAGTTTTTGCAGCGATTTTAAAAAGGGTGTTTTATAATCTAAAGCCTCACCTGTGTAGGAAACAAAAATAGTAGGGATACAAAGTGTTTTTTCAAAAAGAAAAGCCGGCGAGCTTGGGTCCCATGCGGTGTATCCTCTGGCTTCAAAAGTATTTCGTATTCCGCCACTCGGAAAACTTGATGCGTTGGGTATTTGTTGTACTAGCTGATCCCCATTAAATTTTTCAATCTGATTTCCCAAAACGTCCAAATCAAAAAATGATTCATGTTTTTCTGCAGTAGCTCCGGACAACGGCTGGAACCAGTGTGTGTAATGTGTTGCCCCTTTAGAAACTGCCCAGGCTTTCATGGCTGAGGCAATTTGATCGGCCAGAGGAGTATCTATTTGAGCACCTTTTTCAATACAGAGGTGCATTTGCTCAAAGGCTTTTTCACTGATGAATTTCTGAAGTTGTTTAGTGTTAAAAACATTTGAAGCATATTCAGAAGAAAGCACTTTTCTTTCTTCAAATATTTTAGGTGCTTCAGATAGTTTTACGAGAATTTGTTTTCGTAGAGTTTGCATGATTTGTGAAGAATCTGGTTTGGAGGTAAAGTTAGCAATTTTGAATTTTTTTCATTCATTTCTTTAATAATTGCATTAAAATAAATTTTACCCATAAAAAAATAGGGTGTTCATAAAAATTAATCATTGTTAATTTCTTTAAGCTATTGTTTATTGGGGGGGCTAAATAAAATTTTATTTTTGCTAAAATATTACACATCATGAGTAAATCAAAACTAGAATACATTTGGTTGGACGGTTACCAACCTACTGCAAGTCTTCGTAGCAAAACCAAGATTGTAAAAGATTTTAAAGGAACTTTAGACGAATGTCCAGTTTGGTCTTTCGATGGTTCTTCAACTCGACAAGCTGAGGGTAATTCTTCAGACTGTCTTCTAAAGCCAGTAGCACTCTATGAAGATCCTGATCGAAAAAACGGTTGGTTGGTCATGACAGAAGTCCTCAATGCCGATGGTACTCCTCACCCTTCTAATGGAAGAGCGACTATTGATGACGACGATGATGATTTCTGGTTTGGATTTGAGCAAGAATATTTTTTATGGGATCCAGAAACGAATTTACCTCTAGGTTTTCCAAAAGATCAGACTCCACAAGGTCAATTCTACTGCTCTGTTGGTGCTAAAAATGCATTTGGTAGAGAAATGATTGAAGAGCACTTAGATCAATGTCTTGAAGCTGGAATCAACGTAGAAGGAATCAATGCCGAAGTTGCTTCAGGTCAGTGGGAATATCAATGTTTTGCACAAGGAGCCAAACTAGCTGGAGACGAAATGTGGATTTCAAGATACTTACTAGAACGCCTAGGAGAAAAGTATGGTTTAGCAATTGACTGGCACCCAAAACCTCTAGGAAATACGGACTGGAATGGATCGGGGATGCACGCAAACTTTTCAAATGAAGTCTTAAGAACATGTGGTTCAAAAGAAACTTATGACAAGATATGTGAAGCTTTCCGCCCTGTGGTTAAAGAACATATTGAAGTTTATGGAGCTTATAACGAACAACGCCTAACGGGAGAACACGAAACTCAATCTATCAACGAATTTAGTTATGGTGTTTCTGACCGTGGAGCATCTATACGTATTCCAATCCTTACTGTTGAAAAAGGATGGAAAGGTTGGTTAGAAGATCGAAGACCAGCATCTAACGGAGATCCATATAAAATTGCATCTCGAATCATCAAAACAGTTAAATCTGCAAAGATTTAAAAAGCGATTACTGAGAGTGAATACACATCCCTTTGCCTTTGCATTGGGATGTTTTTTTTTAAGAAAACATCTGGCTCAAAAAGAACCCGTATGTAATCAAAAGAATGGCTCCCTCCAGCCTACCCAGCTTCATTTTTTTTGGAATTAATACGAGTGGTAAAACCAGTATTGAAATTCCGATCATCCAAAGAAAATCAATCTCTAAAATTGCTTGATCCAAGAGTTGGACGGGCAAAATTAATGCCGTTGTCCCCAGCACCGCAAGGATGTTAAAAATATTTGATCCAATAATATTTCCTATTGAAATTGCTTTTTCTTTATTAATTATCGCAACAATAGACGCGGACAATTCCGGTATGCTTGTTCCGATGGAAACGACAGTTATACTTATAATACGCTCACTTACCCCCAAGCCTTTAGCTAATGATACTGCCGAATAAACGAGAACTTCTGAGCCAAGCCATAGAAAGACCCCTCCAAAAAATAGCAGTGCTATCAATTTATAAAAAGGCATTACTTTTTCCTCAAACTCAACTTGATCTCCTATAACAGCTTTTTTCTGAAAAAATAAAAGGTAGATCAAAAACATAAAAAGTAGTATAAGAAATAGTCCTCCTTCTAATTGACTTAAAGTTGAATTTGATTGTATAAAAAAATAGAAAAGAAAAGTCGCTACTATCATCATGGGCCAATCTGTTTTATAAAAACTCTTAGTGACCTCAATAGGAGAAATTATTAAAACCGTACCTAACACGAATGCTAAATTGGCGATATTAGAGCCCACTACATTTCCTAGTGCTATGTCTGGATAACCTTTTAATGCAGATTTAATACTGACTATTAGCTCTGGAGCTGAAGTTGCAAAAGACACCACTGTCATTCCAATGACAATCTTAGGTATGTTGAGTTTCAACGACAAAACAACTGCTGCATCCAATAGCCAATCCCCGCCTTTTACGAGTAAAACTAAACCAATACAAACTGCAATGTAATCCATCTAAAAAAAAACGCAAGATACATCTAAGTTGCTTAATCAATTCACTGTTTTAAAATTTGAAATCAATAAATCCATCCAAATCTTAAATTTAATTATATTTGCACCCACTATACGGCCTCGTAGCATAACTGAATAGTGCACTTGATTACGGCTCAAGAGGTTAGAGGTTTGAATCCTCTCGAGGTCACTGAAAATGAGGAAGTTAACGCTTCCTCTTTCTTTTTTAGTATACCATATAGTATACCGTTTATTGCTTCTTACTCAATTCATACCTCAACTCGTAATATCGTGAAGCGTTGATTATCTGCCAGTTATATAGGAATTGCTACTTACCGTTAACTACTTTCTTCGTGAGTGAGAAAACTTATTTAAGAGGTTTAGAAATACCTCAACTTAATGAAGAGGATATGCCGATGATTAAATTCTTAAAAAATATAGAGTAGAAGATATCGATAAAGCTATTCACAGAAGAGGTAAGGAGTTAGGTCTTTA
>ENA-OUOG01001057-OUOG01001057.1-marine-metagenome-genome-assembly--contig:-NODE-1057-length-33344-cov-4.052154_pt1 | contig 33344 bp, 30 predicted proteins | sample MGYA00248635_ERZ508505 | MGnify/ENA primary metagenome ERZ508505 (study PRJEB26176, sample SAMN06267871) | marine metagenome | isolation source: Saanich Inlet, British Columbia, Canada | place: Pacific... | reverse complement strand
GAAAGTGTAGGGCTATTATTTAGTTTTGTTGCTGATGGAATTTCAGGAATAAAACTCTTAGTAATTTGAACTTCTTGGACGCCTAAATCCTCATCAGTATTTGTTTGAGAATACAACGACACATTGCAAAGCACAATCAGAACACTAAATAAAATTATTCTATTCTTCATATTCTTCGGTATTTTCTTCTTCAAACAATTCGTTCAATTCTATGGAATCTAACAAATCAATAATTAAATCCTCTTTGTCGATTGCTTTTTGCTCTTGACTTTCAAGAGCTTCTATCTCGGATATTTTTTGCTTACAAATATTAAGCAACTCCTCTCCTTGATAGTTATCAACTATACTTTGTAAGGTAGCTTTAGATTGAAAATAATTGCCTTTGACAAAATAAATATCGGATAAGAGTATGAATGACTTAGCAATGAAGTAATCACTGAAATAGTTTTCTGAAAGTTCATAAATTTTTGATTCGCAGGAATCAAAATCTTCTGCCAAAAAATCAAGGTATGCTAACTGATATTTTGCCTCTGCACCTAATGACGAAGTGTTGTTTTTAGAAACAAAAATGTAATCCTTTCTAGCAGTAGAAAATTCGGATTGCTCATAGTAATGATTAGCTATTACTAGTCTTGCTTTATTTTGAGTTTCAATATCTAATTTTTCAATTTCTAACAACTTTTCGGCAAATTCAAATTGTAAGGGCTTAATTTCTAGCTCTGTGTAGCATTTAAAAAGTCTTAAAACTGACTCTCTGATTAAATTATTATCCTGGGCAACCGAAAGCAACCTATTGTAATGAAGCGCTGCCGTTCCGTATTCTTCTCTTTCAAATTGAATTCGCGATAATCGAATTAATGATCTTTCTGTAAATTCATTTTGAGGAAACTCCAATACTATCAAATAGTCCTCAATGGCATTTTCTGGCGAAGTAATAAACAAGCATTCTGCTTTATAATAATGCGCATTGAGTTTGAAAATTGGCGCATCATAATTGGTTAAATAGTTAGAAAATGCTTGTGCGGCTTTATCGTACTTTTGATTGAGGTATAAATTTTCTGATGCTTCATAACTCAAAGAGTCTTTGGAGGCAATATCTACACTAACATTGGAAAGACCATCTATATAACTGAAATACGAACTCACATCACCTTGTTCAACAGATAGGTTTTTAAATGCAATCAAAGCTTCTTTAGCTTGCATTGAGTTAGGGTGATCTTGAATTACCTTTTTAAAGTTTGTTACTGCTAAATCATTTTTCCCATCGTTGTAATAGCTCAACCCTAAATTTAATAATGCGACTTTAACCAATGGGCTATTGGGGTGCTCATCAACTAGATTTTTCAATAACTCAACTGACTGTTCAACTTTACCCTCATTTAAATAAATAGAACTTAAATCTAATGTTGCATCGTCATTATAAATAGACTGCGGAAATTCAGTAATTAACTTAACTAAAGCATCTCGCTTGTCTGTAAGTTTATTCGTCAATCCAAAGCACACAGATTGCTGATAGATTGAGAAATCTACATCAAAAGCTCCTTCATTTTCTGCTAGAGCATAATATTCTTTTGCCCGGGTGTAATTCCTAGTCATAAAATAAGAATCTCCAATTCTTAGGTAGGCGTCCGTCAGTTTGTTCTTGTCCGTTGATTTTTTGATGTATTTTCTAAACCATTTAATGGCATTGTTGTAATTTTTTACTTGAAAATATGAAAAAGCAAGCGAGTAGTACGATTCTGAATATTCGTCTATAGAAAAAGCCCCATCCTCAAACTGAAAAGCATTAAACTCTTCAATGGCCTTATTGTAGTCCTCAAGTTGGTAATACGCCTCTCCCATCCAATAATAGCTTCTGGCTACGAATACAGAATTTATGGGGTATTTTAAAGACTTCTTAAACCATTCGATAGACTCTTCATAATTGCTCGAAAGGTAATTTTCTACTGCTAAGAAGTAACTTAACTTTTGATAGACTTGCTTTTGCTCAAATGTTAAATCATTTAATACCGATAACTTATCTATTGCCGACTGGTAGTTTTTTGTTGACGTATATGCTTTTATCAATAAATTCTGAACGTATGACAAATGAATTGATGACGGATAATCAATGATAAATTGTTCAATAATATCTACGGCATCTTCAAAGGTGTTTTTCTGCTCAAAAATTAACTTGACGCGATTAAAAGCAGCATCTTCCATCAAATCAAAATCATATTGAATTTGTGACGCAAAATTAAAGGCATTTATTGCTTTTGATTTCTCATTTTGTTTTAAATAGGCTTTCCCTAATTGATGTGCAGCATACTGAGAAAGGCTGTCTTTCTCAAGTAAAACGTCTTCAAATTGATGAATCGATTTTTCAAACTGAGCAAGTTCAAAATAAGAAGTAGCTAGTTGATATTTTTCAAATCTATTTAAGGCATTATTTTGAAGGTATTTCTCAAAATAAGTTACTGATGACGTATAATCTTCTAAAGCATAGTAGGCGTTTGCAATAAGTCTTACAAGCTCAGAATCTCTCGCAGGATTGTAACTAGCATCTAACAACGGCTTTGCAAATTCAATTAATTCTTCAAAGCGGCTTTGGTAGTAATAGATGTGTGTAATATAGTATTTACTGATAACCCCAAGCTTTGGCGTTTCTATGAGCTTATTGAATTCGTTAAGTGCAGTAGCATAATTCCCTTCGTCGTATGCCATGTGCCCCAAACAGTAGGTGGTTAAATCTGAATATGTAAATTTAATTTTATTAATGTCAAAAAAAGATACTTTGGCCTCTTCGTATTTTCCTGTTATAAAGTATGAATAACCCAATCGGAAGTAATACATGGCCTCTTCTTCAAAATCAAGTTCAAAAACATCAATCAAATTTAGCTTTGCAATTGCTTTTTCGTAATCCTTATTTCTAAAATGAATCTTAGAAAGTGCTAAATAAGATTTATTACGGTATTTCCCGTGAGGATAATCGTTCAAATAGTCTTCAAATCGCATTTCAGCCTCATCGTTGAAAAGCTCTAAGGCACACAAAGATTGATGATACTGAATCCATTCAAAGTTTTGTTCAGAAGCAGACTCGCAATCGCCATAGGCTTCACACAGTGAATACACCAATGCGTATTGCTTTTTTTCAAGTAAGTCGTCAATTTGCTCAACATCACAAATTTGAGCATATGCTAGCTGACTAAGTACTATAAATAAAATATTTAGGATTAATTTCATTTATAAAATTTGAAGCTAATTTATCAAAGTTAGCCCCTTCTACTATTGATGAACGAATAAGTTATTAACAGAATACGTGTGCATAAAGAAGTATTGGCTAAAGTTTTAAAAAAAGTAACTTTGTGACACGCATTAAGTAAACACAATATGCCATTAGCCGAATTAAAACATGCTGACATTTACCAGCAAGACAAACTCATCTTAAGCGATGTGTCTTTCAAAATTGAACCTACTGAATTTGTATATCTCATAGGCTCCACAGGAAGTGGTAAAAGCTCGTTATTAAAAACATTGTATGCCGATTTGCCTCTCAAAAAAGGACTTGCAGAAGTGGTTGACTACCAATTGTTTGATATTAAAAAATCTATCATTCCATTTCTAAGACGCAAAATAGGTGTCGTTTTTCAAGACTTTCAACTTCTTACTGACAGGACAGTATTCGATAATCTTGAATTTGTACTAAAAGCCACGGGCTGGAAAGACAAAAAAGAAATTAAGCAGCGTATTGAAGAAATGCTTACAAAAGTCGGAATGCAAGACCACATTAATAAAATGCCCTATGAATTGTCTGGTGGAGAGCAACAACGTATTTGTATTGCCAGAGCATTGTTAAACAAACCTAATTTAATTCTTGCCGATGAACCTACTGGAAACCTCGACCCAGAAACAACCGACAGCATCCTAAATCTTATCCACGATTTATGCTCAAGTGGTTGTGCGGTTTTAATGGCTACTCACGAACATAATTTATTAAATCGCTTCCCTTCAAAAGTATTGAAGTGTGAAGATGGAAAGGTAACTTTTACAGAATAAATGCTTTCCATATTAATTCCCATATACAATTTCGATGTTACTGAGTTGATCGGCGAATTATCCCATCAGGCTGAAAAATTAAATATTCCTCACGAAATCATCTGCATCGATGACAAATCAGAATCGTCTTTTGTAAAAAAAAATAAGGTAATAGATGAGATTAAATCGGTTATATATTCGAAACTATCGAAAAATATAGGAAGATCTAAAATTAGAAATCTTCTCGCGACAAAAGCTCAATTTGAAAATTTACTCTTCTTAGACTGCGACACAAAAATTAACACTAAAAATTTTCTAAAAAACTATATTGAAATCATCAATGATAACGACGTCATTGTTGGCGGAATAGAATACGAACCACTTCAAGAAAATAATAGTGACTTACTTTTAAGATGGCTCTATGGAAAAAATAGAGAAGAGAAAAAAGCAATAGTAAGAACAAAAAATCCTTACGTTTCTTTTAGCGCTTGCAACATGTTAATAAAGAAAAGTATTTGTAATAAGATTTTTTTTTCAGAAACTATTTCACAATATGGGCATGAAGACACTCTTTATGGAATAGAATTAAAATCCCTGGACATTAAGGTAAAGCACATAGACAATCCCATTATCCATTTAGGGCTAGATGAAACATCGGTTTTTATTAGAAAAACAGAGCTAGGATTAGAAAATTTCAAATCAATTTCGACAAGTAATCCTGAGATAATTTACCTTACTAAAATTGGGCGATTTGCAAACGCTATTAGCTATACATTATTCCTCACTAAACCCATTTTTAAGGGTATTCGATTCCTTTCAAAATCACTCCTCTTAAAAGGCTCAAAAAATCTTATTCTTTTTGATTTATTTAAACTTAGCTTTTTACTCAGTTTAGAAAAAAACTAAACACAGACTTCAACACTTTTTCCTCATTGCCCCAATTTAATTCTGCTTTTGCTTTTGCGAATTGATAGCTTGTTTTTTTTGACTCCATGTTTTTGATTTGCTGGGCAATTTTCTCAGGATTTCTATCTACAATAAGTTCTCCAACAGTATATTGATTTACTATTTTTTCCACCTCAACTAAAGGATTGGCTAACACTGGAATTTCGGCATGTATATAGTCAAAAAGTTTATTAGGTAAACTATACTCAAAACTTAAACCCAAAGGCTCTTCGAACAAAATGCCAATTGAGGCAGTGTTGGTGTGATTCTTTAAATCCTCAAAAGGAATTCGACCTAGAAAATTAACTTGATTTGAGACGCCTTCGGATTCAGCCAATGCTTTCAACTCATTTAATCCGGTGCCATTTCCAATAATCTTGAGTTGATGTTTGGGTAGATGTTTCATTGTTCGTATGGCCAACTCTAAGCCACGACCAGGGTTTATATTTCCTTGGTAAAGAATTATGTTTGACTCAATATTTTTTGGACTCTGCTCTACAAGCTGTGGAACATTACGCACTACTTTCATATCAATTCCATACATGCTTTTGTAATGCCATTTTATGGAATCACAAACGGTATAAGAGTATTTTAATTTAGGTAAAAGAAAAGACTCCAAACGCTCCCAAATTCTTTTTTTAAGTCGTCTATCTAATAGCTCAGGAGCTTCAGGAAACAATTCATGACTGTCATACACCAAAGGGATTCTTTTAAGTTTTGAAGCTAAAAAGTTAGCTAACAAGGTATCTAAATCGTTGCTCAGTAAAAGTGCAGAAGGCTTAAAAAGCAAATAAAAAAACAAACGAAGATTGAATTCAATGTAAAAAAGCGGTCCAGCATTGAACCACATTTTCATTCGTTTGCAAGTATATTCTCTGCTCAAATCTACACTCCACGGACGACATACCCCTATAAGCTCCACTTCAAATCCCATGGACAATAGAGTATTACACACCTTAAATACTCTTTGGTCAGTACTTAAATCATTGGTAACAGAGACTATTACTTTTTTTATCATCTTTGCGAAAATACATAAAATAGAAGGAGTAAATCAGAAGTATTTTTACCTTTGAAAAAGTATGAGCGTTCAACAAAAATTTTCTTTACAAGCATTTAACACTTTCGGAATTGATGCAAATTGCCAATATTTTTCGGCTTTTAGTTCTATTCATGAATTAGACAAGCTCATTCAAAACTCATCAAAACCTCTAACCATTTTAGGAGGAGGCAGCAATATTCTGTTGACAAAAGATATAGAGGGAACGGTTCTTAAAAATGAAATCATTGGTATTGAAATTACTCATGAAGACGATGAATTTGTGTATGTCAATGTTGGTGGAGGTGTTATTTGGCATGACTTTGTAGAATGGAGTATTGATAAGCAATTAGGCGGTATTGAAAACTTATCGCTAATTCCTGGCAGTGTGGGTGCCGCCCCAATGCAAAATATTGGAGCCTATGGTGTAGAATTGAAATCGGTTTTTACCAAACTAGAAGCCTACCATATAGAAAGTGGTAAAACGAAACAGTTTAGTCACTCCGATTGCCAGTTTGGGTACAGATATTCTATTTTTAAAGGCGAACTAAAAGGGCAATACATCATTTGCAATGTTTCGTTTAAACTTAGCAAACAACATAGCTTTAACACCTCATACGGCGCCATTGAAGACGAACTTAATCAATTAGGTCTTGAAAAAAATCTTGAAAGCATAAGCAAAGCTGTCATTAACATTCGTCAAAGAAAATTACCAAACCCTAAAGAGATTGGTAATAGCGGTAGCTTTTTCAAAAACCCTACTGTTTCCAACGAACAATTTGAAAAACTTAAAACAAAATTCCCAAATATAGTTGGATACCCAAACGGCCAAAAATCGACCAAATTAGCGGCTGGATGGCTGATAGAACAAGCTGGATGGAAAGGCTACAGAAAAGGCGATGCTGGTGTACACAAAAATCAAGCTTTGGTATTGGTAAACTATGGCCTTGCAAAGGGGCAAGAGATTTTGACCCTTTCAAAAGAAATTCAACATTCCATAAAGAACACTTTTGGAATTGAGCTAGAAGCAGAAGTAAATATTTTATAATACTGATTAACCTTAAAAAAAGCTATTTAAAACTCTTAAAACCAATTGAAAAAGCCAGAAAAATATTGCACCCACTGTGGTGAGCGTGTTAATTCTAACACTATTGCATTAAAGGAAAAACTATTTTGCTGTGAAGGATGTAAAACTGTCTTTGAAATTCTAAACGATAATAATTTATCTACATACTACCGCTTAAGCACGTATGTCATACCGTCAATTGTAAAAAGACCTCTTCCACTATCATGAGCTTCAAATTGAGCATCATTTTCAGCCACGCTCAAAAAATAAGTGCTTTTCTGTTCATATAACAATACGAAAACTTGACTAACTAGCTTCTGATTATCAGAAAACATATATATGCTATCAGAATCTACTATCAGAGTAGTTGGTTTAGGGAATTCATCTGAAAATGTAGTGAAAATAAAACCAGCCAATCCCATGCTATCCACTTCTTCTAACTGAACATCTACAATTTGCCACTTACCAATAAAATCTTTTTCTTTATGACAACTCATAAAAAGAAGAAAAGAAAAAATACTTATAAAATATTTTATAATACTTTTTTTCATCACTTAAATTTTTATCTTTTTTTTAAAATGACATATGCTAACAGTAGAGTATTGATTATGGAAATAGATAACAAACCTAAATCAATCCCACTCTCAGTAACATATTTTGTATTTAAGGAGTCTGACAACAAAACATACTCTAAAGTAATAATACAAATTGTTATAAGTATAAAAATTAATTTTGCTTTCATTTTCTTATTTATGATGAAGCCGCTTCTAGTCCAGAAGCTAAGGCAGCATTTACAGCAACTAGCTCCGAAGCAAAATGCCACTAAAAAAAGCTATAAGCTGAAGTAAATATTATTTAGAGTTTATTTTCCACCTATCACTACTTTTATGGAACATCCTGAACCAGTTGAAAACTCTATATCGGTAACTGCACTTGGACAGTCGCATCTAAAATGATCGACAGATGGCTGCGACCATTGGCAACAGGATTCATTACAAATGTACACCGATTTACCGTTGATTTCGTATGGTGAAATACCATCAACTCTATCTATATTTCCACTTATTTCAGAAGATGCTTTAACAAAGCGTAGCGATTGATTGTCCAATAAAGTCACATAATTATCATTTAGATACAATACCACTAAAGCTGAGGCTTTTGAACTTTCAGATTCAAAATTTAACATCAGCAAATGATAATAGTCGGTTTCAAATTCCTTTTCACTAACAAATTGCATATCTCTAAAAGCATCAAGATTATTAATTGATTTTATAGCACTTTGCTTATCAGAAGTAGTAACTTCTAACTTCTTGGTGGTATTAGTTTTGTCGTCGCTATTCTTACACCCCACAAAAAACATTCCTACTAAGGCGTGGAATAGGATACCGTAAAGTAAATTTTTCATTTTTTTAAAAATTTTACAAATTATTCCAACTCATAACTTATTACCTAACAATGTTCATGTAAAATGTTTTGTTGATAGGAACATACACTATCTCTTGTTTGCAAATTTCTACACAGCCACCCGCATCCAAACATTCAACGGCTAATTTTCCACACGATATTTTACCATCACACGTTTTAGACCAAGAGCTTTGACCATTATCACAATCAATTGTATAGGCATCTCCATTCTTTTTACTAGTATAGGTAGCCTCTGATTCTAAAATCAAAAAGTCTAGTTCTTTTGTTTCAATACTTAATACATTCACATTTTCGTTTTCACCATCGTACTCGAAAGAAATATAAACGGCTTCATCTTCGCTTGATTGTTCAGAATATTGCTCCGATACTTTGGCAAACAAATCATCAAAAGTAGTAACCTCTAAATTTCTATCATTTTTCTCACAGCCTACAAAAGTTATTCCTACTAAGGCGAGGAATAGGGTACCGTAAAGTAATTTTTTCATTTTTATAAGTTTTAAGTTATGCTAAGACTGGTGCCTTGGCTTTGTACAATGTTAGCCAAAAATATTAGTACCTAGCTATTATTTATGTCTATTTTAGACATTGAAAGAGGTGTTTTTTGAAATATTATTAATTTTGAGTTTATGAAAAAGCTTGGTGAAAACATTCGCGTCGTTAGGGAAATGCGCAACCTCACTCAGGAGGCATTAGCATCTGCTATCGGTTATTCTCAAAAACACGTTTCACGAATTGAAAAAGGGGAAGTACAATTGGGTGATGAATGTATCAAACGCATCTCTAAAGCCTTAAAAGTATCGCCACAAAAGTTAATTCACTTGGATTACAACTCCTTTTTAAAAGAATAAAAAAAGCAACTCGTCTGAGTTGCTTTTTCGTGCGGATGAAGGGAGTCGAACCCCCACGCCTCGCGGCACTAGATCCTAAGTCTAGCGTGTCTACCAGTTCCACCACATCCGCAGTAAAATGGATTGCAAATATATAGTTTTTCATTAATTCACCTCAAAAATAATTATCTATTAATTCAAATGAAAATTGCTCCAAAATGCTATTTTTGTTTTGAATCATTTTTAACATTTATGTTACACATTCAACCTAAAGATATTCCTGTTGGTGAGTTACACCAGTATTTATTAGGTGCTGTTGGTCCACGGCCTATTGCCTTGGCTAGCACACTAGATCAATACGGAAACCCCAACCTTAGTCCATTTAGCTTTTTTAATATTTTTAGTGCCAACCCTCCTATTGCTATTTTTTCACCAGCAAGACGAGTGCGCAACAACACTACTAAGCATACGCTTGAAAATGTTTTGGATAATAAAGAAGTAGTCATCAATGTAGTTTCCTATGACATTGTTCAGCAAACCTCTCTTTCAAGTACGGAATACGAAGCAGGCGTAAATGAATTTGTCAAAGCTGGTCTAACGCCAATAGCATCTGAATTAATTAAGCCATTTCGAGTAAAAGAATCCCCAGTGCAAATGGAGTGCGTAGTCAACGATGTGATTGAACTTGGAGATGAAGGAGGAGCTGGCAATTTGGTGATATGTGAAATAAAAATGATTCATATTAATGAATCTATACTAAACGATAAGGGAGCAATAGATCCCGACAAGATAGACTTAGTAGGCCGTATGGGTGGTAACTGGTATTGCCGCTCCTCACAAGATGCAATTTTTGAGGTTGAGAAACCCATACGCAACTTAGGAATTGGGGTAGACAAAATCCCATCGCGTATTCGCAACAGTTATATTCTTTCTGGAAATGACTTAGGGATGCTAGGCAATATTGAAGCCATCCCAACTTTTGAAGAAGTAGAACAATACGGAAAGGATAATTACTCCATAAAAGAAATATTAAACTTTAGCGCAGAAGATGAGGAAACTCGAGAAGCTCTTCATTTGAGAGCTAAAGAATTACTATCAAAAGGCCGAATTAGTGAGGCCTGGAAAACATTATTGATCGATAAATTAAATAGAACATGAGTTTAGCAATTACAGGAAAATTAGTCAAAGCATTAGACGTAGAAAGTGGAACAAGTAAAGCCGGAAAAGAATGGAAAAAACAATCCTTCGTAATAGATACTGGCGCACAGTACAACCCTGAAGTATGTTTCAGCTTATTTGGTGATGATAAGATTGCCATGTTAGAAGGCGTTCAACCAGGTTCAGAAATTGAAGTTTCTTTTAACCTTTCTTCTAGAGAATACAACGGTAAATATTACCACAATATTGATGCGTGGCGTATAAACCGCGCTGCAGCAGCAGTGGTTGAAGAAATGCCTCAAGCACCACTAGATTCTCTTGAAGCTGAAGAGGATGACGACTTGCCATTCTAAAAAATGTCAGCCAAACTGATACGTATTTTCAAAGCCCTATTACCCGCACCCTTTACCATTGCGGTAATACTTTCTGTAATTACGTTTTTGCTGGCCTATTTCCTAAGCCCAAAAGATGTTTCTGGACTTCAGCTGCTAACTTTTTGGGAAGAAGGATTGTGGAATGCTCCCCTTTTGGTTTTTGCTGTACAAATGATGCTGATGCTCGTGTTGGGTCATGTGTTGGCATTGAGCAATACCATCAGTAAATATATAGACAAAGCCAGTCGTTTATGCACGAATACATCAACGGCAGCTGCTTGGGTTACATTACTGACCTTGCTAGTCTCTTTTTTCAATTGGGGATTGGGCTTAGTATTTGGGGCAATTTTTGCGCGTAAAGTAGGCGAATATGCCTCTAAAAACAACATCGCATTAAACTATCCGTTAATTGGTGCCGCTGGCTACTCAGGCTTAATGGTATGGCATGGTGGTATTTCTGGCTCAGCTCCAATAAAAATTGCTGAAAAAGGACATTTTCTGGAATCTAAAATGGGCGTCATCTCACAATCTGAGACAATATTTTCTTCAATGAATATTACTGCTAGCCTTGCATTGTTAATCGTATTGCCATTGGTAATGTTTCTTTTGGGTAAAAAAAGTGACGGTAAAAAAGTTATACTTTCTAGTCCGCTAATTGATAAAGAGGAAACTAAGATTGAAGGTGCTGAACGCCTAGATCATTCAAAGTTTTTAGCCTATGGTTTTGGAGGTGTTATTTTATTCTACTGTTTTTATAAAGCCATAATCTTACCAAATGAGCTGTCACTGAGCTTCATTACTCCAAATTTCATAAATCTATTTCTATTGGGTTTAGGAATTAGCTTACACGCAAGTTTCAATAGTTTCCTAAAGGGAATAAACCAAGCCATTGGAGGCGCAAGTGGAATTCTTATACAGTTTCCTCTTTATTTTGGAATTATGGGACTTATGAATAGCTCAGGTCTAGTGAGTGTGTTTTCTGATTTTTTCGTTAGCATTTCAAACTCAACCACTTTTCCTATTTTCACTTTTTTCAGTGCCGGTATAGTAAATGTATTTGTACCAAGTGGCGGCGGACAATGGGGAGTTCAAGGACCTATTATTATTGAAGCCGCAAGTCAGCTTAATGTTCCTTATTGGAAGTCAGTAATGGCTTTAGCCTATGGCGACCAAATTACAAATATGCTTCAACCGTTCTGGGCATTGCCCCTTTTAGGAATTACTGGACTAAAAGCCAAAGAAATCCTTCCATACAGTTTGCTATTAATGTTGGCTGGAATTGTAATTTTTATAGCTGCTTTATTGGTATTCTAAGAGCGTACATCTAAAGCGTCTCGCAAAGCATTTCCTAGTAATACAAAAGATAAGACCAATAGCATAATTGCTAGTCCAGGAAAAACTGCCAAATAAGATTTGCCCATTACAATAAACGCATAGTGGTCTTTTATCATGGTTCCCCACGATGGCATCGGTGGCTGCGCACCTATACCCAAAAAGCTTAAACCCGCTTCGATAAGAATTGCCGAGGCAAAATTAGCCGCAGAAATAACTATGACTGCTCCCATCACATTAGGTAAAATATGTTTAAAAAGAATTCTAAAGTGACCAAAACCTAAGGTTTTTGCTGCCTCAACATATTCATTCTCTCTTACGCTTAACACCTCACCCCTCACTATACGTGCTACCTCGACCCACATCGTTAGTCCAACTGCCACAAAAACTTGCCAAAAGCCTTTTCCAAGCGCTAAAGAGATTGCTATAACCATTAATAATGTAGGGATAGACCAAACTACATTCACAAGCCACATTATGGCAGCATCTACCTTTCCCCTAAAATAACCAGCAACAGCACCCAAGGTTATTCCAATTAGTAGAGAAATGAAAACCGAAATAAAACCAACTGATAACGATACACGCGTACCACATAAAATGCGGCTTAATAAGTCCCTTCCAAATGAATCTGTTCCTAAAAAATAAGTGCGCTTAGAAATATGATAATCGTTATGTGGAAACTCTTGTTCAAACGAACTATCAAACGGCATATACCTTAAAGTTTCACCGACTACTCTATATGATGAAATCGGAATTTCATCAAATTGAGCATCTTGTCCAAAAATCATTTTTTCAAAAAAATTTACTGTAGGCACTTCCTCTTTTTCAACTAAGATAAAATCTGTACTAAAGCCCGGAGCTTTTTTGGATAACTCCAAATGCATTTGATTAGAGTATGGCGTTGAATCTGGAAAAATAACATAGCCTAAAAGGCTAATAACAAATGCAATACTTATTGTTATTAAACCAAAAACTCCAAGACCATTTTTCTTGAACTTTCGCCAGGCTATGTGTGATAAACTATTCATTTTTTGTAGGCCCTTCCTTTCCAGTTATAATGCCCTATTTGAGACGTAATGCCTACCCAAACAATATAAAACGGATAAATCAATTGCAAAATAAAAAACACATAAAAAGAAATGTCGTACTTAAAAAATCGACAAAGCTTTCTTAGGAATAGAAAATCAACAGTAGATTTTAACACATAGAAAACTGCTAATCCAAAAAAATACCCTTTTGCAACTAATACCAAGAACGATAAGTTTGTTGCAAATACTAATAATGAAATCCACTGAGCGGAAGAGTCTTTATAGGCAGAGGTTTTTGAGGCCCATCTCCTTCTCTGGTTTATAAATTCAGAGAGCGAATCCTTTGGTGCTGTTGATACTATAGCGTTTTGCTCTTTTACAAACGCTATCTTTCCATTATTCTTCTTTATATGATGCAACAAAAACACATCATCACCAGATGCAATTTTCTTTTCTGTATTTGAAAACATTGACTTTCTAAAAGCCATGTTTGCTCCATTGCACATAAATGACTTCTTATTACCAATAGCGCCCGCTCCAGAACCAATGAGACTCATAAACTCAAGTGCTTGAATTTCTTTGAATGTGCTATTTAACTGATGATAAGCAACTGGTCCAGAAACCAGTTGAATATCTTCCTCAGTAAAGGGTGCAACCATCGTACTAATCCAATCCTCAGAAAGTCGACAATCGGCATCTGAAGTTAGTATAATATCATGTTTAGCATTGCTAACACCACATTCAATAGCCTCTTTTTTACCCGCTCCTTGAGAACGTAATAACTCAATCTGTAAAGGAGATGATGTTACAATTTCAAAAGAATTATCCTCTGATGAATCATCTACAAAAATAAACTGGACCTTATTTAAAGGGAATTTTTGATTTTCCAAATCTGACAATAGCAAGGGCAAATGCTGTGCTTCATTTCTAAAAGCGATTAATACAGTCAATTCAATATCTTGTGTGGGCGAAAAAGAGGGCAATTTAGACCACCCCTTTGAAAACGAGTGTACCTGAAACAGGTAAACCAAAAGTATGATGGAAAGTACAGCAATCATTTTCTAAAGAATTTGAGCTGATAAACAAAGAAAGTTCCAATAATTGCTGGAATAACTAAATTGATTATCCATAAAGTGAAGGCCGCGGTAATAATACCAATCACATTTTCTGAAAGAAATCCAAAGAAATATATAGCCACAGAACCTCTCACGCCAATTTCAGTTAAGGCTATTGTGGGTATTACAGACATACTCAAAAAAGTTAATGCACTCATGGTCAAAGACTGTAAGAATGTAACGTCTATGTTCACAAATTTAATCAGCAAATAAAATTGAAAGGAGTAAACCAAATAGCGAGACATACTCGCCAACAATACAATTAGTATTTCCGATTTTGAATATTCAGAAAAGACCGACCAATAATCCTCATATTTTTTAAAAAACTTCCATTTAGAAAGTATCACCGACAGTTTGGAAATATTTAATAACACGTAAAACAATAAAGAAATAATAAGCACTGACAGTCCGAAAATTAGAATTGAATTTTCAAAAACTTCTGTAAACACTGGCAAGGTGTAAGATTGTGTAAAATACGTTAGGGCTAATAATCCAAAAATTATTGTTGCTACAAGTTGAGTAAGATTTCCAAAGATGGTAACTAAAATAGCCTTGATTCTATTAGCGTAACTTAAGCACAAAACTCTGCCTCCAAACTCTCCTATTCTGTTTGGCGTAAACATGGAAACCGTAATTCCTAAAAAAACAGCTTTTAAGGATAACCAAAAACTAACTTTTTCTAATTTAACAATAAGAAACTGCCACTTTAATGCATCTATGGACCAATTAAAGAGCATTAAAAGGACGACTACAATTAAATTAAAGTAACTGTCTTTATTCAAAATATATAAAAACTGCTCTTTTATATCTAAGTAACTCTCATTAGCGAAAACCTTTTGATATAAAAACCAAAATGCTAAACCAACTACTAATAGTTTAATCAACACACTAATTTTTTTGCTACTTTGCATATTCAACAATATTACAAAATTGAAAAGTAAAACTGACCGAATTATTTTAGGTATTGACCCTGGTACTACAATTATGGGGTATGGACTTATTCATATTAAAGGCAATCAAATGGAAATGCTGACAATGGGAGTAATACACTTATCAAAATTAGGCAGTCATGCTGATAAGTTAAAGCGAATATTTGAGCGAACTTTAGTGTTAATAGATGAGTACAATGCGGATGAGATGGCTTTGGAAGCACCTTTCTTTGGCAAAAATGTACAATCAATGTTAAAATTAGGACGTGCACAGGGTGTAGCTATGGCAGCAGGATTGTATAGAAACATTCCTATCTACGAGTACGCACCTAAAAAAATTAAGATGTCAATAACTGGGCAAGGAACAGCCTCAAAAGAGCAAGTAGCCGCCATGCTAAAGAGTTTACTAAAGATTAAAGAAATGCCTAAGCACTTGGATGCTTCCGATGGCTTAGCGGCTGCCGTCTGTCATTATTTTCAAAACGATAAAATCAGTCAGGGGAAATCTTATACTAATTGGTCTTCATTCCTAAAGGACAATCCAGGACGGTTAAAGTAGAACTTTTTCAGAAATAGATTTTGCTACTTCTTCAAACTCACTTTTCGTGAAGGTCATTTTTTCTCTTGAAAAATTGATGTCCTGAACTCCATTAATTGGAATTAAGTGAATATGAGCATGAGCTACTTCTAAACCAATTACTGCAACTCCGATTCGCTCGCAATCAACAACTTTTTTTTGTGCCTTTGCTATCTTTTGAGCAAACTTCCAAAGGTTAGCGTATTGCTCACTTTCAATATCAAAAATATAGTCCGTTTCGGCTTTCGGAATAACAAGAGTATGCCCTTTTGATAATGGAAATATATCTAAAAAAGCAAGAAAATGTTCATCCTCTGCAACTTTGTACGAGGGTATCTCTCCACTAATTATTTTAGAAAATATAGTAGACACTATCTAGATATTTCTATTATTTCAAATTTCATTAATCCGTTTGGAACTTGAATTTCCGCAATATCACCTACTTCTTTGCCTAATAAGCCTTTAGCAATAGGTGAACTGATGGATATTTTCTTTGCTTTTAAATCTGCTTCACTTTCAGGAACAATAACATAAGTCATCGTCATGGAGTTTAAAACATTTTTGATGGTTACCTTTGACATGATAAGCACCTTAGAGGTGTCAATTTGGGATTCATCTAAAATTCTAGCCTTAGAAAAATCCGATTCCATCTTTGCAATTTTTGCTTCCAGAAGGCCTTGAGCCTCTTTAGCAGCATCATATTCGGCATTTTCAGATAAATCTCCTTTATCTCTTGCTTCTGATATTTGTCGAGCAATATTACTTCGTTCGGTTGTCTTAAGATAATCTAATTCTTTTCTTAGTTTCTCCAACCCTTCTTCTGTATAATATACAATATCTGACATAATTATATGTAATTAAAAAAGTCAAAAGAGAAGACTTTAAAAGCCTTCTCTTCTTACTAAATTATAAAATTTATTTTCTTTATAGGTCTATGCGAACGCCTATGGTATTTAATAAACCAAAGTGTTCGGATGGTCTCATTGAATAATCGATACCAAAAGTTGTTTCGCCAGATAAAGGCAATTCAACTGTAAAACCTGCTGTTAGACCGGTTAAGTCAACACTACCATCAGCGATTTCATTTTCATATACATAGCCACCTCTTATCATTACTAATTCTTTGAATGAATACTCAAGTCCTAATCTATATTGATCGTTCTTGAATGAATTAGAGGTAAATGTTCCTGCTGTAGTTAATCTATGATTTTCAGGCAATAACTGCAAATCATAAGATAATCCAATATTTAATAATGATGGTAATTCAAATGCATCTGTACGCTGTTCAAGCGTCATAGAATACTCACTGTCTGGCGCATTTCCTCTGAATGAAATTCCATCGCCATCAAACACCATTGTTGGTCCAACATTTTTCAAAGCAATACCAAATTTGATGTGCTCATTATTTCCTGTAACGTATTGGATACCTGCATCTAGAGCAATACCGCCTGCCGTAACTTCTGAAGTACCTTCAACTATAGATTTGAAAACAAAACCTCCGAAAATACTGTTAGAGAATGCTTTTGAATACGCAAGATTAATATTTGTATTTGAGATAGAATATGTTCCCAAACCACCGTCAGGTAGTAATTCCGTAGTTCTATCAATATCTGCAATGGAAATAGAAGTAATTGCTAAAGCCAAGACTGAAGTTTCATTCAAACGTTGTGAAAAACCAAATGAGTTAATAGGAATATCAGCTATCCAAGAAGTTCTGGAAAAAATCAACTCAGTCTTTTCAGTAAAGGCTAGACCAGCTACGTTACCATAGATTGATTCTAATCCATTTACTGAAGCGATATTAGCACCTCCCCAACCAGAAGACCTAGCCCAAGGATTAATTAACAACTGACTTGCACCTGCAGAGCCCACACGGTCAGGGTTACCCGCGGATAAGTTTGTTGTTAAAAAACATGCAAATAGTATAATCCCAAAATGTTTAAGCGATTGTATCATTTTCATACAGTATAAATATTAAAAGGTGTCTAGGTCAACTGGACGTAATACACCAAACCATTTTAAATTCTTTTCTTTACCTAAGCTAGGAACACTTACATTAATGATGTATGCTCCACTCGAAATAGGAATACCTTTTTGATTCTTCAAGTCCCAATCAATAGTTGCTGAGCCTTCACTATCTTTATTTAGCTTTTTCACCAAGGAACCATCTAAACTGTAGATAGATATTACACATTGTCCAGGTAAATTAGTTAATCGAACTCTTGAATCAAGTTGAGTTCCCTCATAAGTAGAGTAAGCATAATATGGATTAGGTACTACATTTATTAAATCCATTACAGAGTCTACTTGACTTTCATCCGTCAAAATCGTTGGTGCTATACCAGCGGTTGAGAAACGATAATTTGGATAGTTTACTTTCTTGTAACTCACATTCAAATTAACAGGAGTGGACTGAGTACCACCACTTACTTTGTCGACATAATAAATGTCACCAAGAGCGTTAGATTGCCTCCATTCGTCATTTACTTTTACTGAATCAGAAGCAGAAATTGACGTAATTTCGTAAGCATACAATTGATCATAATTACTTAAATACTCTTTTAATGAAGTAGCAGTTGTAGAAATTGAAAAATTGTCTGTATAAACTGTTTCGTCTACATCATTCAATTCTCTGTATTCTCTTGAAACATCAATGTTAACAGATACATCAGATGATAATAAATCGTATCCTTCGCTCAATAAAGGAACAGTAACCCACATCATATTTTGGAAGAACTGTCGCTTGGTGTTAACGTTTGAAGTTAAAGCAATTGCGGCTTCTTCGCACTCGTCATATACTGAAGAATGTACGTAAACGAAATGCTTACCTCCTAAGAAATAACTTCCATTTGCCCAAGTTGGCACTTGAGTTTGAACTCTAGAAGTTGGATTCCAAATCATGTCGTTACCATTGTCAGATGACAACCACGAATCCTCAGCAAACATAATATTCAAACGTTCACCAGTTTCTTTATTAATGGCATAACCAGGGAACCATCCCATACCAGTTCCTGTACCATCAGAAATACCTTCTTTGTTAACAGATTCTCCTGCTCTTAAATCCAACTTGGCAACTCCTCCTTCTGAAAACAAAGGATCATCTTGCGATTCTAAAACCACACATCTAGACCATTTAGATTTATCGCTAGTAAAGACTACCTTAACACTTTGTAAAGCACGTAATCTATTACCAGTTTGTGATTGAGGATGAGAGTCATCAAAATCAGAAGTATTATCATAGCCAGGACCATCTTTGTAGTAAGACACTAATCGGTATGGCGCCCAAGTACCATTAACAACATCTTCAAAAACTCCATCAGGATCACCTTCAATATCATTAAATACATTGGTTCCTGCTGTTGCAAATGATCCAGCATGAATCCAGTTTCTACCCCATAAATACGTATTGGTTAGTGATGTTTCTCCATCTTCTTCATCGACATCACGAACACCCGTTAGCCATGGGTTATACTCATCTGCAAATTCAATTGAAGACGAGATAAGACCATTATTTTCTTCGTAATCAGCAGTATTACTTTCATAGTCCCAAGCTGAAGGATTTTTTTGCTCTACCTCAACAGAAAATCCAAAGTTTGAGAATAATTGCTGATTACCATAACTAATGTTGGCATCTGAAACAACACTTTCTGAAGTCGTTAAATTCACCAATTCCCATTTAGATCTAGCCTCGTTTAAAACGATATGTCTTGGATCTGAAATAGAGGCATTGTACACCTCTCCATACATTTTTAACGCAAAATCAGATTGAGTTAAGTATCGAGGGTCAATGACTTTTAAATCAACTGGACCTAAATTAGCCTCATACATCGGCTCTTCAGAAATATGATTTGATGAGCTTAAAATCTCGTTTTCTGTTTCTTCAGTTAATTGAAGTTCAAAACCTCCGTTACCAGCACCATAGATCTTAGTAACTTCGATTCCATCGCCAACCTCTGCATTCAATACAGTAGTAAAAGGTTTGTGAGGAATAGCAGAATATACCTTAATGTTTTTACGACCAGCCTTGTAAGGTTTTTGCTGTCCGTCTAAGTTATTTATACTTGTTGGATCATAATCCTTGTAATTATTATAGCCGTAAGCAACACCCATAAAATAATAAGTCTGGTTGTTTACAAGGTCTTTATTACCAGTAGCAAATTGGTCTTCAGTAATTTGAATTGAATTAGTAATACCAAGATTCGATCCAGATACTTCTAGGCTAGGCACGTTGGCACCAATAGAAACATCAAAGTTGTAGTTAACAAGATTTTCAACTGAATCTTTAATATCAGATTGGAATACTAATCGCGCTAAATCAGGATTATCTAGGTCAGTAACACTAACTGAAGCTGAACTTAACTGATACAATTGGTATCCTTGGAACCTGTAGAATGGATCCCATGTTTCACCTTCTGGAGAAATAATTAATGGGTCAAACTCAATATAACTTTCTAAGAAATTATTTGAAGTAGGTCCATTGGATAAATTAAGTACTAACTCTCTGTCTAGCTCAACAATCTCAATGTCTGGTGCATCTGGTCCATTCAATACTTTAAAGCAGTTATCAAACAATGCTTGTGCCTTATCATCTGCAAGCCTAATTAAATCAACCGATGCTAAGTTATCTCCAGAGGTAGCTCTAGCCCAAACTACACCAGTTGTAATTCTATTTACAGCACCCGGTTCAAGCGTAAATGGTCCAGCAGACTGAACAAATCGTCTATCTGCAGGAGTATTACCTTCAGTTTTTTCAGTCCAACCATCAGGAGAATCCCATGAATCTGAAGTGATTATACCGTCAGTACCCCATCCGTATGGATCAGTATCACCAGGGAACATGAATTTTGCCGGAGTAGATCCGTTAACACCATCTCCTCCGTATGTAATTTCAAGACCATTTTTCCACTTACCTATTAGATAATTGTAGATATGCTGTCCGTTTTCAGGGTTACCTTGGTTTGTAAAGTCATTGTTATAGTACACAAAACGCGACATGATGGCTTGCTCACCTGGTTCGTCAATAATACTGTCACGGTCATTATCAATGCCATCATTCAAGTCCGCTAGTGGCCCTTGAAAAAAGTCAACACCAATAGCAGGAGGAGTCGCCCCATAACCTGTAGCACCCTCATCAACATCATCACCATTGTAGCAGTATCCGAACCCTCGAGCTACATCACAACCAACGTAGTCGTCATCGTATTTACCTAAATCTGGGTCTACCCATTGTCCGAAATAGGCGTCTTTCAACTGAATGGTTGCTCTGTTAATAATTTTATAATTGTAGAAAGTCATGTTATTGATTTCATCATTAGTAGCAAAAGCAAAAGCTTGCGCTCTAATTTCTAAACCAATAGGGTCAGCACCCGTTTCAGAGTGAATGTTTCCTTTGTCGTTAAAAACCCAATATAAGGTTTGGTCACCGTAAATTAAGTCATCAGTATTACAGTCTAAATTTCCTTCAATATCGTATTTGGGATAATCACCGTCGTTAGCATTGTATTCACCATCGTCATTAGCGTCATAGTACGGTGCTAAAAATTGGTAATCTCCGTCAACCCCATTACCTGGCCAGTTAAGAATAGATAATGGAATAGAATAGTCAGGATAAGCATCGTTATCGTTGAACCATGCAATGAATTCATCAACTTCTTGTCTTGTTACTGCAAAGTGCTTGTCGTATTCGTCACAAGTCTGTGCGTCAATTTCTCCAGAAGGATCAAGAGGTCCCGTCCAGAAGTCATTACCCGTCTGGCGGTAAGTCATGGCAGCAGCCTTTAATTGCTCACCCGCATCAATACCTGCAATCCACAATGCACCGGCAAACATTGAATGCTTATTACTGTTTTTAGGGATTTCATATCTAGCATCACTTAAGTTCCACCACATATCGGCAGCTCCCATTATAGTCGTACGAACATTGTTGATGTTCAAATCCGTCTTGGCTTGGGATGGCGTACAATCTGAAGCAACTCTAGCTAAACTAGACTGTGAGTTTGAAGTAGAAGTGTTTCCTACGTTTTCTTTTGCAAGTAAAGTTAATGAAGAAATACCTGCTAAAACTATTAATACTATTTTATTCATGTCTATAATTTTTTAGACTAAAAGTTAATTTCTATTCCTAATCTTGCTAATCTTGGTAAGCTATAATTAGAAGGGTTGTTAATTTTAATTTCATACATATCTCTAAACGATTGAGGATCATTTTGAGCTTCAATATCTGTTTGAGCAGCAGCGTCTGACAAATAGCCATCATCATTTGGGTTACCAGTTGCACGGTATACTGATCTTATATTTTTAGTGTTGAGTAAGTTTTGAACTTGCAAGTAAACGTTAAATCCTAATTTTCGTTTATTGTCAAGCTGACCAACGTCTACTGTAAATCGTTTATTGATTTTAGTGTTAATTCTAACTGTCCATGGTAATCTAGATCCATTTATACTACCTTCTAGAGTAGAACGGTCGTTAATACCAAATGCACCTTCCTGGGTAATGTTTGACTGTTTTGAGTATGGAGTTCCAGAACCTGCAATAACTACAAAGTTAGCACCTGCATTTGCAAACACTTGTTTCTTGAATAAAACAGGACCTGTGTAATCTTTACCACTAGCATATCTGTAATCCATACTTAAATTGAAAGCATGTCTTTGGTCATAGCTTAAAGGAATTGTTGTTCTCAAGTTAGGTTGGCCGGTGTTTACCAAACTAAATCCTGAAGTAGATGAAGAACCAGTACCATCAGCAAATTGTAAGGTGTAGTTCGCTGACAAGGTTACGTTACCACTTCTTCTCATATCATAAGAGGCAGACATACCTTTAACTGTTCCAAAGTCAATGTTTCCGTAGGTAAGGTAAGAAACCGGATAAGAATAATTTGTTCTAACAATCTGAATCATATCTCTAAGTTCTCTGTAAAACGCAGATAAAGTTAAAGAGGATTTAAGATTTAATGTTTGAGCAAATCCTAATTCGAAATCAACTGTTTTTTCAGCTTTCAGATTCGGATTATTAATTAATGCCCCAACTCTATCCTGTATATAAAGGTAATCGATTGGCTCTATTCGGTTTCCACTTGGAGGTCTTTGTGTCACAACATCGTAGTGAGCAAAGAATTGAGCCTCATCAGAAATCGGGAATGAAAACGAAATACGAGGTGAAAATACTGTCTCTGGATCGTAATCAGAAAACACTGGAATACTATCTTCTGGATTCACTAAATACGGAGTAATCTGTCCTGTTGTGGTAGCTTGTGCAATTGATTTTGGATCAATAATTAGCTCTCCGTTCTGGTCATACCAGTCTTCTCCATTTCTATAACCAACCACTTGAGTAGGGTTGTCTAAATCGTTAACATAAACTACATAATCGTCTCCAACGCTTGATGGCTTAACATAATCTCCTGAGGTTAATAATGAGGCATTAGAACCCGCTGTGTACGACTGGTACAAGCAATAGGGATCTGATAAAACAGACTGATTTGCATCAAAACGATCAACACGAACACCAATGTTAAAGATTAAATCATCAAAAGCAAATTTATCTTGAATATAACCTGCTGTATAAATAGGTTCAAACGCACCAATATTCCTAGCAAAGTCATCTTCAACACCATCTCCATCTCGATCAACTCTTACTTTGAAAAAGTCGTCAATTGAGGCTGCAGAACTTAAAATATCTCCTTTGTAATCGTAACCATAATAGGATACTAAGCCATTTTCGTTTAACTCATCAGCACTAAACATATCAATGGATAAATCATCTGGATCAAAAGAATCTAAATCGATATACTCTATTTCACCGATATTGAATTTCTCTCTTAAACTCCAGTCAAATCGACTTTGTGCATCTTTGTTATTTAATCTATCGTAATAAATGGTGTCAAATGTTCCGTTTTCTATGATATATGGATTCGCTAAATCCAATTCTTGAATGTGGAAGTTTGCCAACTGACGTCCTAGGCCCCACAAGGCATTTGGAGCAGTAAACCAGCTTCTATCCGTTCTTTTTTCATATTCAAAACCAAATTGAATAGCGTGGTCTTTTATATCTGCAGAACCCGTAGCTTTCATAGAAAACTGCTCTAGTTGCTGCTTTCCATATGAACCAAATTGATCACCATAATTGTAAAACAATGAATATACACTTCTTGGTCCGTCTCCATTTAAAAGTCCTAGTTCACCAAGGTCATTGAACGTTCTAATAACCCCTCTTTGTCCACTACCTCCAAAAGATAAACTTTGTAATTCGTTTTCGCTAAAGAGGTCGTAGTATTGCTGAGTGTAAGCTGCTAAATCAGGGTTATAGGAATTTGAACCATCGAAAGTTAGTAATGTATCAATGAATGCGCCGTGAATAAAACCTGATCTTCCCGAAGCTGTATCTTCTCCAAAAAAGTAAAACTTGTCTTTATAGGTGTTGAATTTTCCAACATGTCCATATCTGAATAAGTTGTCACCATGGTTTCTGTTTCTACGCTCAAAATCATTTTTGGTATAATCTGCAGAAATGGTGTAGAAAGCATTTTTTATAGTTGATGCCGACTCTTCATCACCTTCCTGAGAACCAAATCGTTGAGTAAATCTTGAATATACTCGCCATGTATTTGACTCTTCTTCTGAGTGATTTTCCCAGTTTAACAGTGAATATGTGTATACAAATGGATTGTTTACAGTATGGTTCACTGCTCCACCTACTGTTAAATTAGTTTTTAAGGTTGGTTTAAAATCAATTTTACCTGAAAGGCTAAAACCACTACTGTTAGTGTTTTGTTTTGCTTGTACATTTTCGAAATCATCAGCTCTCAAAAATGTAGCGTTACTTAATAAACCTACAGATGAACTCTGCTGATTTGGAACTGCTACAAAAAGATTTTCTTTTAGAGCGGCAAAGCTTTCGTCTTTGATTTTCCAAATACCGACAGCCGATGGATTATTATCGTCTATATTTCGGCCTTCACCAGCTAAGAAATAACCTAATATCGCTCTTCCTTTTGAACCGTCTTCTTTAATCTCCTTGTATATAGGGCCTGAAAGACTAAATCCTACAAGTCCGTAATTATAGTCGTCAAACAAGTGAGAACTTACTAGTTCAGCACCACCAAACAATTGATTAGATGGGCCTTTTGATGTTACACTAATAATACCACCTGTTGCATCACCATACATGGCAGAAAGTCCACTTGACATAACTGTAATTTGTTCAATAGCACTTTGTGGTAAGGCTAGACTTCCTCTTACTTTAATACCGTCAACATAATAATCGGTCGCTTCTGATCGAGACCCTCTTACGTTAAGGCTCGAACCCTCATCACTCTGGTACACTCCAGCAGCTGTTGCAGCAACGGAGGCCACACTTCGTGTAGGCATGGCTTTAATTTCTTCGCTTGTAACGGTTTTACCACCAAGGTTATCTGCGTCTAAGAGTGGTTTTTCATCCTTAATGACAACCTCTTCTATATCGATACCTTCAGAGATTTTAACATCTCTAAATGTTATTTTATTTGAGGACACTACAATACCTTCAAGAGTAACTTGACCATAACCAACAAATGACACGGAGATGTCATATGTACCTGGGTCCAATGGTTTAATGGTATAATTTCCATCAAAATCAGAAGTAACACCTGCAACTTGGTTACCATTTCTTTTGGCAACTACATTGGCAAAAGGAACTGGCTCTCCTGTATTTTTATCTGTGATTTTTCCCTCTAAGGAACCCGACTGGGCTAAAACTGTGGTAGCTGTAAAAATAAAGCCCACTACAAGCAAGTAAAAATTTTTGAACATAGTTTTATAAAATTCTATTCATATTCTGCTTTATGATAAAGTCTGTAAATATATACATTTAATAAAAATTAACTAATAGATTAATTGAAAAAATTGTAATCTTACACTATCTAATTTCACCCTATCATGAATAATTTATTATATATCCTAACTTTTAGTTTAATAATGACATCTTGCACCAAGGATGAAAACACTATTCCAGATGTTTATGTGAACTTCAGAATTCAAGCCTCGGAAATTGGAGGGGTAGGCAGTGCCATTTACACAAGCGACAATTACGGCCTAAGAGGATTAGTAATTTACCATAAAAACAGCAATGAATACGTTGCCTATGAACGTACTTGTAGTTACCGCCCTTCTAATAGCTGCGAAGTGGTAGAGTTCAACGATGTGTTAAATCCAGTTTTCTTAGTCGATAGCTGCTGCACTTCACAATTTTTGCTTGATGATGGAACACCTTTTAGCGGCCCAGCCCTACTGCCTCTGAAACAATACTTCACTTCTTTTGACGGCAACTACATCACCGTCTCAAACTAAAGTAGGCTTTACTTAATTAAAAGCAAAGCCTACACTATTCATCAAAGCTAGTTACAACTTAGTACCTGTAGTAGTCAGGCTTGTACGGCCCATCTTTAGGAACACCAATGTAATCGGCTTGTTCGTTATTTAATTCATCAAGCTCAACACCTATTTTTGACAAGTGTAAACGGGCAACTTTTTCATCAAGGTGCTTTGGTAGAGTATAAACTTTCTTCTCGTAGTTTTCGATATTATTCCATAACTCCATTTGGGCAATAACTTGATTGGTAAAGGATGCTGACATCACGAAAGATGGGTGTCCTGTGGCACATCCAAGATTGATTAGTCTTCCTTCTGCAAGCAAGATTATATCATGATTACCAATTGTATACTTATCTACTTGAGGCTTTATGGTGTCTTTAGTATCGCCCCAATTATCATTTAACCAAGCTACGTCTATTTCATTGTCAAAATGACCAATGTTACAAACAATGGCTTTGTCTTTCATTATTTCAAAATGCTCACCATGGATGATGTCTTTGTTTCCTGTAGCAGTAACGATAATGTCAGCTTCTGGAATTGCATCTTTCATCTTCTTAACTTCAAAGCCTTCCATAGCAGCTTGTAGTGCACATATAGGGTCAATTTCTGTAACAATAACTCTTGCCCCTGCTCCTCTTAACGATTCTGCCGAACCTTTTCCTACATCACCAAAACCTGCAACTACTGCCACTTTTCCAGCAATCATTACGTCAGTTGCACGTCGTATTCCATCAACTAAGGATTCTCTACAACCGTATTTGTTGTCAAATTTTGACTTGGTTACAGAATCGTTGATGTTGATAGCCGGCATATATAATGTACCGTTGCGTTCTCTATCAAATAACCTCAGAACTCCAGTTGTGGTTTCTTCCGACAGACCATTAATACCTTTTGCTAACTCAGGATAATTGTCAAACACCATGTTGGTTAAATCACCACCATCGTCTAAAATCATGTTTAATGGCTTACCGTCTTCAAAAGCAAATAACGTTTGCTCAATGCACCAATCGAACTCTTCCTCATTCATGCCTTTCCAAGCATAAACAGGAACGCCTGTTGCTGCAATTGCCGCTGCGGCATGGTCTTGTGTAGAGAATATATTACAAGACGACCAACTCACCTCAGCACCCAAAGCTGTTAGGGTTTCAATTAAAACTGCTGTTTGTATTGTCATGTGTAAACAACCCGCAATTCTAGCGCCTTTCAATGGTTTTTCACTTCCAAATTCTTCGCGCAAAGACATGAGACCTGGCATTTCTGCTTCGGCTAATAAAATTTCTTTTCTTCCCCATTCTGCTAGAGAAATATCTTTGACTTTAAACGGTAATTTTTCCACTTTAGAATTCATTTGATTTAATTTAGGGGGCAAAAATACGAAATAAACTGCGCATTTTGGACTAACTTGCCACCCAATGATAGATTTTTTGGTAAATAGAAAAAACGAGCGTTTTCACCTTCTAATTGCATCCATTGACAAACTGTGTCCCGAAGGTATTTCCAAACGACAAAAAGAGGCCTTATCTTCTACTAAAATTATCAATACTATTTTTCCTAATGATGACTTAAACCACGATGAATTTGGCGCTCCAACACTATCAAACGGCAAAGCCATTTCAATTTCTCATACCGATGATTATATTTCAATATTAATAAGTAATAAGTTGGCATCTATTGATATTGAACCCATAGGTCATAAAGCTTTAAAAACAGCTACTAAATTTCTGAACAAAAAAGAATTAGAGCTGGCAACAAGCATTGAAAAAGCCACTTTATTTTGGTCTGCTAAAGAATGTCTGTATAAAATTCACAAGAAAGGAGGATTAACTTTTACGACTGATTTAAGAATAAACAGTATAGAAGAAAATCAAATGGAATGTTTTATATTTGACAAGAGTTTCATGTTAAATTATGAAAAATACAATGACCATTGGTTAGTGTATTATTTTGATTAGTTACCTTTGCGCAAATGAATATTTACAATTACATAACTTCAAACAAAGAAAAAGGCAATAAGCTTTTTGCGGTTTTAATTGATCCTGACAAGCAAAATCATCACGAATTACTAGATTTAATTGAAAAGTCTGTAGAAGCTAAAGTTGATCTTATTTTTGTAGGCGGGAGTCTTCTCACTAATGGTAGTTTTGATATTTGTATTCAAACAATTAAATCGAATTGCTCTATTCCAGTGGTTATATTTCCTGGCAATTCCATGCAAGTCAACAAAGACGCCGACGGCATTTTGTTCTTATCATTAATTTCTGGAAGAAACCCTGATATGCTTATTGGCAATCAAGTTATTTCAGCGCCAATACTCAAACATTCTAAGCTAGAAGTATTACCAACTGGCTACATACTTATTGATAGCGGAAAACCCACTACCGTTTCCTACATGAGCAACACAACGCCCATACCATACGATAAAAACGATGTGGCATTGTGTACCGCAATGGCTGGCGAAATGCTAGGACTAAAACTCATATTTATGGACGGTGGAAGTGGCGCTACAAACCCTATTTCTGAATCTATGATCAGTATGGTCAGTCAATCTTTAGAAGTACCATTAATTATTGGCGGCGGCATTTGCAGCGCCGAAAAAGCAGTGGCCAATTGCAAGGCTGGAGCAGACGTAATTGTTGTTGGCAACAGTATTGAAAAGAATCCAAACCTTATTCAAGAAATCGCTCAATCTATTCACCAATTTAACGCCAACAAATCCAATGGAGTGCTCAGTAGAAATTAGCATGTACCCCCTAGATAAAGCTTACGAAGCTTCAATTATCCATTTCATAAAAAAATTACGTACTTATCCTTTTATTAAAGTGGAAACGAACGGAATGAGCACTCAAGTTTTTGGCGAATACGATAATGTAATGAATGCCATAAACAGTGAAATGAAAAACAGCTTTATTACTAACGATAAAGTAGTGTTTACCCTCAAGGTAGTCAATGCCATCCTTCAAGAAAAACCATCCTTCTAAGGATGAAAAAAATTGTCATCATCGGACCTGAATCTACAGGTAAAAGTACCCTAACAAAAGCACTAGCCAATCATTTTAATTGCCCTTACGTGGAAGAATACGCTCGTGAATACATTGACCTATTAAACGGTAAGTATGACAAAGAAGACATCCTCAATATTGCAAAAAAACAAATTGAATTAGAAGACGGCATTACGTCCAAAAAACCATACTTATTTTTAGACACAGACCTCATCGTTTGTAAAGTATGGAGTGAATTTAAATACGGCCATTGCGACCCTTGGATTTTGGAGCACATAGAAAAACGCTATTACGACCACTACTTGCTGTGCGATATTGATATTCCATGGGCAAATGACGGACTTAGAGAACACCCCAAGCATAGACAAGAATTATTTAATATCTACGCAAATGAGCTCACGGCTCTAAATAAAACCTACAGTATTGTTAGCGGAGAAAATCGTTTGCAATCTTCATTAGATTTTTTGCAATCCTTATAAAAAGAATACTAACTTTGCCCCGTCTTTACGGGGTGCCTGAACAGGGCTGAGATTATACCCATTGAACCTGCCAAGGTAATTCTTGGAAGGGAAGGGAGTTTAACATAATTATCCATTGGCAGCTCCGTGTCGGTGGTAGTGTTTAACGAAAAATATCAAAAAAATGACATTCAAATCAACTTTAAGCCTATGCTTTTTAGCGTCGTGCTTGTATCTCTCTGCCCAGCAGTCCGATACACTCATTATTTACCCTGACTTGCAAGAAGTCAACATCAATGCATTACGGGCAACTGAAAAAACGCCCATGTCCTATTCCAACATCACACAAGATGCCTTGGAAGAACAAAATTTAGGACAAGACATTCCTTACATGCTATCGCTAACACCTTCAGTCGTAACAACTTCAGATGCTGGTGCCGGCATAGGATACACTGGTTTTAGGGTGCGTGGTAGCGACCCAACACGAATAAACGTAACCATTGACGGTATTCCTCTTAACGATGCCGAATCACAAGGAGTTTGGTGGGTAAATATGCCTGACTTCACCTCATCCGTGGAAGATATTCAAATCCAGAGAGGTGTTGGAAGCTCTACCAATGGTGCCGGTGCTTTTGGGGCTACAGTAAATCTCCGAACGCAAAAACTAAGACCCAATGCTTATGCAACGACTAATAACAGCATTGGCTCTTACAACACCTTAAAAAATAATGTGGAATTTGGAACGGGCTTATTAGCCAATAAATTTACACTAGACGGACGTCTTTCAAGACTATCGTCAGACGGCTACATCGACAGAGCCACATCAGATTTGAAATCGATGTACCTTTCTGCTGCCTACTACGGAATTGATGAGGTGCTAAAATTTACCCTCATTTCTGGAAAGGAAAAAACCTACCAAGCCTGGAATGGCGTACCTCTATCCTACATCAATGACGATAGCTTAAGGACATTCAATAGCTACACCTATGAAAATGAAACAGACAACTATTGGCAAGACCATTACATGATGCATTACAACAAGCAATTGAGTGCAACGGCTTCCTTTAATTTGGGTTTACATTACACACAAGGCAGAGGTTATTACGAACAGTTTAAGCAAGGCGAAGACTTTGCCGATTACGGCTTAAACAACCTAGTGGTTGGAAACGATACAGTAACAAGCACTGATTTGATACGCAGAAAATGGCTCGACAACGACTTTTACGGAACAATATTTTCTTACCAAAACAGCACAAATAATTTTGAATACACCCTCGGTGGCGGATGGAACACTTATGAAGGAAAACACTATGGAGTAGTCCGTTGGGCAGAATACGCTAGTAATGGTGAAATCGACCATGTCTACTACGACAACGATGCCGTTAAGACAGACTTCAATGTGTATGCCAAAGGGCTTTACAAATACAGCGATGAACTCACTTTGTATGGCGATTTGCAGAAACGTTACGTAGACTACTCCTTTATCGGAAAGGATGATAACGGAACGTCATTGCAAGACACTGTAAATTTTGATTTCTTTAACCCAAAATTTGGTGCATTTTACCAAATAAACAGCACCACAAGCGCATTCGCTTCTTTTGCCGTTGCCAATCGCGAACCGAATAGAAGTGACTTTGTAGATTCTTCGCCAAATTCAAGACCCTTGCACGAAACCCTTTACGATACGGAATTGGGCTATAAAATGGCAAATAAAAACTTCATTTTTTCAGCCAATGCCTACTATATGATTTATGAAAATCAACTCATTTTGACAGGCAAGATTAACGATGTTGGTGAATACACGCGAGAAAATGTGGGTTATTCAGAACGCAAAGGAATTGAAATTGAAGCTGGCTATAAATTCAACCAAAAAATTGACTGGTCTGGAAACATTTCATTTAGTGAAAACACCATTGCACACTACACAGAATACGTTGACAATTGGGACACTTGGGGACAAGAAGCTGTTCAGTATCAAAACACAACTATTGCTTTTTCTCCTGAACTTATTTGGGCGAGTAAATTCAATTATAAGCTAAACGATAAGATGCAACTTCAACTGATTTCCAAATATGTTGACGAGCAATACATTGACAATACCTCAAGCGACGACAGAAAATTAGACGCTTATTTAGTACACCACGGACGGTTTATTTGGGACATTAAAAGCAGTCTTTTCAAGCACGCTCGATTGAGTCTTCAAGTCAATAATTTGTTGGATGAAAATTACGTCAATAACGCATGGATTTACCGCTTTAAATCGGACGGCTACGACCCTAGACCAGACGATGCCTACGTAACGGCAAACAGCGATGGGGGCTATGATATGGCTGGGTATTTCCCGCAAGCAAAACGAAATTTCTTGTTTGGATTAACCTTAGGTTTCTAAACTAAAAGCCCTCGAAAATTCGAGGGCTTTTTTTAGGCTAATTCTTTAATCGCCATTTCTTTATCAATTGCCAATTGGGTTTTCAACTCCTCTAGATTTTCAAAGGTCATTTCTTCACGAAGCCGTTCAACAAATTTCACCTTTAACTGAGCGCCATACAAGTCTGTATCAAAATTGAAAATATGCACTTCTAAAGACCGCTCGTTAATTCCCAAGGTGGGGTTTTTGCCGATGTTCATCATGCCGTTTAACGTTTGGTTGTTGTAAAATACGTTAACCGCATACACACCGTCTTTAGGAATGAGCTTTGTTGAATCATTTGCCTTTATATTTGCCGTCGGAAAACCGATAGTTCTTCCAATTTCCTTTCCTTGAATAACAGTACCCTCAAACTGATAATGATAGCCTAAATAATGCTGTGCTTTTGAAACTTCACCGGCCAGCAGTGCCTTTCTAATTTTGGTAGAACTAACACTGACCTCATCTAAAAGCTGAGCAGGTATTTCTTCTACTTGAAAACCGTACAAAGGAGAAAATTCTTTTAAGTGCTCAAAAGAACCTTCCCTATTTCTTCCAAAATGGTGGTTGTAACCTATAACGAGCTTATGCGTATTGATTTGATTGACAATAATATCTCTCACAAAATTCATCGAGGTTGTACGAGAAAAGGCTTTAGTAAAAGGATGGATTATTAAATGGTCGATGCCAGCCGATTTCAGCAGCTCTATTTTTTCTTCTAAAGTGTTTATTAATTGCAATTTGTGGTCGTCTGGAAACAACACCATCCTTGGGTGCGGAAAAAAGGTCAGTAAAACCGTTTCGCCACCTTCTTCCTGAGCTATTTCTTTAAGCCTATTTATTATTGTTTTGTGACCAAAATGCACCCCGTCAAAAGTCCCTGTTGTAAGAAGTTGATTCCCGTCTGTACCATTCTCAAAATGTTTAATATCAAAAACTTTTCCTTTTCTTTTCCAGACACCTCTTACAGTTGTAGATAAAAAGTTCTCGCCGTCTTGATCCCAACCAAAAGCTGTATATTCTCCACTTCCATTAGTCTCTAATAAGTTTGTGAAAGTCCAAGTCATTTTAACTATCCATTTACCCTCTGGCGTCTTACCTGAAACATTTACAATATTTTCATCCTGACCGATAGTAACACTGTTGATTTTAAAATTAACTGGGAATTCGCTGCTGTATTTAAATTGTCCATAACCTACTCCTATGAAACAAAAAAGAAATATTAATAAACAGATTGTTTTTTTCATGTTAAATTAATTTATTGGTTATTACACAAATATATTGTGCTGGAAACAATAAATTGAGTGA
>ENA-OUOG01001056-OUOG01001056.1-marine-metagenome-genome-assembly--contig:-NODE-1056-length-33359-cov-5.930473_pt1 | contig 33359 bp, 42 predicted proteins | sample MGYA00248635_ERZ508505 | MGnify/ENA primary metagenome ERZ508505 (study PRJEB26176, sample SAMN06267871) | marine metagenome | isolation source: Saanich Inlet, British Columbia, Canada | place: Pacific... | reverse complement strand
TTCATCTGGAGGAGCTGGCGGAACAGCTATTAAGATTATAGACGTTTCATCAGTTTCATCGGTTTCTGTAACTGTTGGTGCAGGAGGGGGCGGAAGCGCCTCAAGCTCTAACCCAGCTTATTCTAGTGCCGGTGGTACTTCATCATTCGGCTCTTACTGTTCTGCCGCCGGTGGTGGCCAAGCTAGGATGGGCGATGATGCAAGATATGGCGGCCCAGGCGGTACTGCAACAGGCGGCGATTTAAACCTACAAGGTGGCACCGGTGCCTGTGGCGGACAGGATGGTACATCAAACCCTAACCCTCCGGGTCTTAGAGGCGCCGACTCTTTCTGGGGTGGCGCAGGTGGTTCCGGTGCTAGCAGCGCTCCAATTTCAACTTCTTTCTACGATGGTAGATATGGGTCTGGCGGAGGATGTCGTACACAATATAGTTACGGTGGTAATGGCGGAGCAGGACTTGTTGTTGTGGAGGAGTACGCATAATGAAAGCGCTTATTTTAAACAATCAAGTTATTGATGTAAAAGAAACCGAGTTTGAAGTCCACGAGTCTATGACTTGGGTTGATTGTGATGACACGGTTAAGCCAGGTTTTTCATACGATGGTGACACCTTTACTTCTAATGAACCAACACAAGAACAAATTGATGCGGCCGTTGCGCAGAAAGAGGCGCTAGCTGCGGCTAAAGCAGCTGGCTACCAAAAGCTACTTGACCTAGGTTTGACCCAAGCAGAAGCAACAGCATTAACGGGATATACTCCTCCAGCGGAATAAGGTATAACTGATGGCAATCAGACAGTTAAGTACACTCGCTATTGAAGATGCGGCAATCTCGCTGGAAAAGTGTGATTGGTATTCTCCTGATGTAAATGGAGATGTTGGAGCACTTCGTCTCCCTCGTGGTACAACAGCAGAGCGTCCCACAACTGTTCTGGGTGGTCGTGAAGTAGTTACCTTTGACATTACTGTATCGAGTCCGGATCTACAGTTTGGAGATCCAGGGTTTGTACAAAATGATCCCTGGTTGTGGTCTTGGGAAGCAAACTATAACAGAACAAACCCAGCTGTCAATACAACAGATGTTACCTCTCTAACCTTACTAAAAGGTTCAACATATACATTCCGTAACTTTACAGTTGGTCATAATCTTTGGCTCCGTCATACAGAAAAGACTGATAGTAATGATGCAGATAATGTAAACCTAGTACCAGGTGCAACAAACAATGGTGCTATTCGTACTGTTGGATCTAATGATCCTGGTGTAGTAACATGGACTATTCCAACTGACTATGCATACAATAGTGTGTTTATTCAGCATTCACAAACTGGTATGGTCAATGAGATTACTGTTGCAGACCCTCCAGCTGAGACGATTGGATATATTCGTCTAAACACAGAAGCTGGTGATGACGATGTTACTGGGGTTGGTCTTGAGTACTATACAGGACAAGGATGGGTTCCAGTTGGATCATCACCTGACTTCGGTATCCTTACACACCCAACAGGATCTATTACATACGACGATTGGCAGACAGGATCAGGTACAGAAGATTGGAATACAGCAACTGGTACTGATGACTTTGGTGGTGCTATTGTATCAGCTTTCTTAGCTGATGGCAACCTATCAGTTAATAGTGATTATGCAGTAGTTGCACACGATGGCTCGACAGGCGGTGGCATTGCAATGCTACGTGCTGATATGTCTAACTTATCAACAAATCTTGTTAACACTAAGTACAGTTTCTTTAGAGCTGATGCTCAATCATTAACAGATTGTAATGTTGCTGGATCATCTACTTCTCGCTTGGCTTTTGCTAATAGTGTAGAGGCTGGTATACCAAATATTGTTTTAGAAGACAACAATAAAATTTTCAGAATAAATAAAGACGTAACGAACTCATTCTTTAAGTTCGAACTTAAACTGAAGCCATCTGCTGATTGTACACTTGAGGTTTATAAGAACGGTTCGAAACTAACATATGCTGACTATGTGATTGATGCTAGCTATCATGCTACTGTATCGTGGATTGAGTCAGCATCATTCGACGACACATTCGAATTTAGACTTTACGGTCCATCTTCAATTAGTGTAACAAACACAGATACTTTGCTCATTGAGTTTATCGGGAGTTAATAAATGGCAAAACAAGTACAACTAAGACGTGGCACTACAGCCGAGCTCTCGTCCGTGACAGGAGCTGAGGGTGAGGTAATTGTAGATACCACTAAAGACACGCTGACGCTGCACGATGCATATACCGCTGGTGGCATTCCAATGCTGCGTGAGGATTTGGATAACCTAGCAGCTGCTTCCGTTGGGATTGATAAGATCTCTATCTCTGGTGGTTCTGCTAATAAAGCGCTTAAGATAAATTCTGCTGGTACTGGACTCGAATACGGTACCGGCGGTGGGTTAATTCAAGTTAGATCTTATCGTAAGACATCAGGTTGGTCTTCAGGTAATAACGGTCCTGGTAGGGTTGAGGTTGCTCCATTTGATGGGTCTGCTGTAATCACACCAACATCATCCACTAGCTTAATAGCAGCTTATGTTCATATAGTTGTTAAACACGGGACAACGTGGAGATCGGGATTTATTAAAGTTCAAGGAAATTCTGGTAGTGGGTGGTTTGATTTTGGTACAGCTACTTCAAGCACTTATAACGAAGGCACCCACGTATCAGGTAATGACTATGCCGGTATGTTCTTTATACCTAACCAAGGTAATACAAATCCTCATTATGTAAGGATCTTTAATGAGCCTCACGATAACGGCTACAATCATCGTTTAGGTTCAACAATTGATACTAGTCTTGATGATAGTAGTAACCGATCTGTTTTTGGTACCGCAGCAGTACTTACCCTTTTTGAATATGCTGGCGATATAGCGTCACTCACAACAATTTCGTAGGAGTTAATAATGAGTATAAATTTGTTTCATAAATGCTTTTACATGTGGTTGAATGATAATAGCTCATGCCTAGCTAAAATTCTTCTTATTAGTGATAAACAACACAACGATACCATTTCTGAATCTACTTTTGAGGAAAACACTGAGTGGCGAGATGAAAATGGCGAGCCGATTGATAGACCCGCAGAATGTACATGGGAATCTATTATTAGTTATCAGGAACAGGCTGAGAGCGTTCCAGATTACGCCAACTAATAGCCCAAGTAATTAAAACATATAAATAGCCCCAGAAGAATATAACTCTCTGGGGCTTTTTTATATGGCAAATCCAACAACAAGACAGGAATTGATCGATTACTGCCTCCGCAGACTGGGAGCCCCTGTAATCGAAATCAACGTCGATGAAGATCAGCTAGAAGATCGCACCGATGAAGCCCTGCAGTTCTATCAAGAATATCATAGCGATGCGGTAATCCGCAACTACGTTAAACATCAGGTCACTGCTACTGATGAGCAGAATGGCTTTATCACTGTGCCTAACAGCTTACTGTTTATCTCTCGTGTGATGCCTTTCACAGAAGAGAACAGCTCGATCAATATGTTTGATGCTCGCTATCAGATGCACCTTAACGACATCTTTGATCTTGGACATATGGGTAATCTTGCCAACTACGTTCAGATTCAACAGTACATGTCTCTCCTTGATATGCAGTTGAATGGAACAGAACAGTCTCGTTTCAATCGTCATATGAATCGTCTGTATATTGATACAGAGTGGGGCAAAGATATTAAGGTCAATGACTATATCATCATCGATTGTTATGAGACAGTAGACCCAACAGCACACACTGATGTGTTTAACGACATGTATCTAAAGCGTTACCTCACAGCTCTTATCAAGAGACAATGGGGTGCCAATCTAATTAAGTTTGAAGGCATGCAACTTCCTGGTGGAGTTCAGCTCAACGGCCGTCAGCTGTTTGATGATGCAACCCAGGAAATTCAACAGCTAGAAGAGGAAATTAGAATGAATCATGAAATGCCTGTTGACTTTTTCTCTGGGTAATGTTATAATATGGCTACTAATGTTTACTTCAACCCTAAGGTAAAAACAGAACAGAACCTGTACGAGGACATCATCATTGAGTCCATCAAGATGTACGGGCAGGACGTTTATTACCTCCCTCGCGAGATCGTAACTCGTGACTACATTCTTGGTGAGGATGTTGAGTCACAGTTTGATGATGCATACATTGTTGAAATGTACATCGAGAATACAGAGGGGTTTGAGGGTGAAGGAAACATCTTCCAAAAGTTTGGAATGGAGATCCGTGACGAAGTAACATTTGTTGTTGCCAAGCGTCAGTGGGAAAAGCGGGTTGGACTATTCGAATCAGGAGATGGTCTATTCCGTCCTGCAGAAGGTGATCTAATCTATCTTCCTCTATCTCGTTCATTCTTTGAGATTGCTTTTGTAGAACATGAGCAGCCATTCTATCAGCTATCTAATCTTCCAATGTATAAGCTACAGGCTCGGATGTTTGAGTTTAGTGGTGAGGACTTCAATACCAAAGTTGCTGAGATTGATGCAATTGAGGTTCAGCATGCATATACTCAGATTCTTACTATTCAGGATATCAACGGCGACTTCATTAATGGTGACCGTGTCCAGCAGGTTCTGACATTTGATAGTAACAATAATCCTCAGGCAATCATTTCTGGTAAGGTAGTTAGCTTCCAAGAAGTCACTCCTACATCTGGCCAATTGTTCTTGGTTGATATTGAAACCAATGATGGTGAGTTCCATGAGTTTGTAACCCATGAAGCTGCAGACACAGCAAGACAAATTACAGGTACTGGCGTTTATGGTCGAGTGGTAGAGGTATTTGATGTTGCAACCTCATCTGCTAATAATGTATTCAGTACAGACCCAACAGCATCAAACTTTGAGTTTGAAGATCTAGGTGATGATATCCTCGACTTCAGTGAAGCTAATCCATTTGGAGATCCTAGCTAATGTTTGGTGATCATTTCTATCATGCTATCATTCGAAAGTCCGTTGCTGTGTTTGGCACACTGTTCAACGACATCAACATCGTTCGTAAAGACAATGCTGGTAATGTAAAGGACATTCAGAAGGTTCCGTTGGCTTATGGTCCTCGTCAGAAGTTCTTAGCACGTATTGATGAGCAAGAGAATCTTAGTGACCCCAAGGTAGCAATCAAGCTCCCTCGTATGTCATTTGAGATTACTAATATGGCTTACGATTCAGTTGCAACTAACACTCGATTCAACCGAATGACAGTTGAGTCAGATACAGAATCAAAGACAACTATTGATGGCTCTGTTCCATACATCCTTGATATCCAGCTGAACATCTTAGCTAAAAACCAGGACGATGCTCTGCAGATTATGGAGCAGATCCTACCAACATTCCGTCCAACATATACTCTATCTGTTAACTATGTGACAGGACTTCCATCTGTTGATGTTCCAATCACATTGAATAACGCAAGCATCCTTGATGATTATATGGGTGACTTCAATACAAGACGGGTGTTGATCTATACACTAGACTTTACAATGAAGGTCCGATTCTTCGGATCACCAAGCAAGAGTGGAATTATCAAAACAGTTATTGCTAACGTCAATGATCAGACTACTGATGAATTCATTGAGTCGTCAATAACACAACCAGATCCATATACCGCAGGAGCATCTGATACATATGATGCTGTAACAAAAGTTCAATACATTCCAGCAACGACTGTGTTTGAACTTGGACTGACAAATGGTAGTGGTGATTTTAATGTTGGTGAAACAGTAACAGGATCTCTATCTGCAACACAAGCTCGTGTTGTATCATGGGATTCGTCTACTAATACCCTCAGTGTTGAGTATCCAGATGGATACTTCTTCCTAGCAGAATCGATTACTAATGGTACTGCAACCTGGACGCTGAATACATACACGGCGGTGTAATATGAGTGAAAAATTTGATAAGCTATCTCAGTCTCTGACTAAGCATCTCCCTGAGCCTGAAGTTCCTGTTGTCCAACAGAACCAACCTATCGATAGAGATACGATCGACGATTATGAGTACTCTCGTGATACATATCGTAACCTAATTGATAACAGCTCAGAAGCACTTAATGGTATGATTGCTCTGGCAAGTGAATCAGAGCATCCTCGAGCTTATGAAGTGTTATCAGGAATGGTAAAGAACATTGCTGATGTGACAGATAAGCTAATGGATCTTCAGAAGAAGAAAGATGACTTGATAACAAAACACCAACCGAAGCAAGAGGGTGGTGTTACCAATAATAATGTATTTGTAGGATCTACTACCGATCTCCAACGGATGTTGTTGAAAGGTGATGTAATTGAGCATGATAAAGAATAATGGAGAAGGTTACCTCGGTAATCCAAATGTAAAGCGAGACGGAGTTGAGCAACAGTTTACTCTTGAAGAGATTCGAGAGTACCAGCGTTGCATGCAAGATCCTCAACACTTTGCGCGTAAGTATTTAAAAGTAGTTCATCTTGATAAAGGATTGGTCCCATTCGATCTATATCCATATCAAGAGAAGATGTTTGATCATTTTAACAATAATAGGTTTTCAATTGTTCTCGCGTGTCGTCAATCTGGTAAGTCAATATCATCCGTTGCATATCTGTTATGGTATGCATTGTTCAATCCTGAAAAGACAATCGCTGTCCTGGCAAACAAAGGTGCTACTGCGCGTGAAATGCTTTCTAGGATCACCCTCATGTTGGAAAATTTACCATTCTTCCTCCAACCGGGATGTAAAGCATTAAACAAGGGTTCAATTGACTTTAGTAATAATTCTCGTATCATTGCCGCTGCTACTAGTGGATCCTCCATCCGAGGTATGTCTGTCAATCTCCTATTCCTCGATGAGTTCGCCTTTGTCGAAGACGCAGGAACCTTTTACACTTCAACATACCCTGTGGTGTCGTCTGGTAAAGACACAAAAGTAATTATCACCTCTACAGCTAATGGTGTTGGTAACATCTATCATAAGCTATGGGAAGGTGCTGTTCAAAGCACTAATGAGTTCAAGCCATTCAGAGTAGATTGGTGGGACGTTCCAGGTCGTGATGAAGAGTGGAAAAATCAAACGGTTGCCAACACATCCGAGCTTCAGTTCAATCAGGAATTTGGAAACACATTCCATGGTACAGGGAACACACTAATCGCAGCTGATGCTCTACTATCTCAGAAAGCAGAGACGCCGCTAATCGATGAAGGTAACCTGAGAGTCTATAAGCATCCTGAAGAAGGTCATAACTATATCATGACTGTCGATGTTGCTAAAGGTCGGGGTCAGGATTACAGTACATTCAATATCGTTGATATCAGTGTTGATCCGTTTGAGCAAGTATGTGTGTTCCAGGACAATCTTGTATCACCAATCATGTTCCCTGATTACATCTATCAATGGGCAAGAAAATATAACAACGCTTATGTCGTAATTGAATCTAATGATCAAGGACAGCTTGTATGTAACGGTCTTTACTATGACTGGGAATATGAGAATATGTTCGTAGAATCTATGGTTAAAGCTGGTGCGCTTGGTATGAATATGAACCGAAAGGTTAAGCGTATCGGTTGTTCTAATATCAAAGATTTTATTGAGCAGAAGAAGCTGAGGATCGTAGATGCTCAAACAATCCTAGAGATGTCAACGTTTGTGGCAAAGGGATCTTCATACGAAGCATCAGATGGAAACCATGACGACCTAATGATGAATCTCGTTATGTTTGGTTGGTTCTCTACAACTGATTACTTCTTGAATCAAACAGATATCAATATTAAACGCTTGCTGTATGAAGAGCAAGTCAAAGCTATGGAGGACCAATTGACTCCATTTGGCATTATCGATGATGGCTCAGAGCCAGAATATCATCGAGAAGGTGGTGAAGTGTGGCAGACACAGACAGGGGATTGGACAAAATTGTGGTAATTATAAATACCTGTATTGAACAATCGTATTATGACCACTTATCAATTTAACATTTTGAGGAAAACGAAATGGCGTTTCAAGTCTCTCCAGGTGTGAACGTCAGTGAGGTGGATCTCACTAACGTCGTCCCTGCCGTTTCTACTTCTATTGGTGCCTATGTTGGAGCATTTACATGGGGTCCCGTAGAAGAAATCAGGCAGGTAACATCAGAAAAAAATCTCGCCGAGTTGTTTGGAGTACCGGTAGCTGGTAACGCTACTTCATACTTCACAGCTGCAGGCTTCCTTCAGTACGGCAATGACCTTCGAGTCGTTCGTGCTGCAACCTCTGGTCTAAAGAATGCAATTGCTGATTCAGCAGGTACTGCAATCTTGATCAAAAACAAAGACGAGTATGATTCTAACTATCTTGGTGGTGCTGGTACCGTAGGTGCTTGGGCTGCTAAATATCCAGGATCACTCGGCAACAGTATTCGTGTAGAGATCTGCACACCAGATTACTGGAACAGTTGGTCTTACGCAGGTGAGTTCGAAACTGCTCCAGGTACTTCAGGTTATGCTGACAACCTTGGCTATTCAGTTGCAGAGGACGAAGTCCATGTAATTGTAGTAGATAAGGATGGCTCATGGTCAGGTACAGCTGGTACAGTTCTTGAGCGTTTCCCATTTGCATCACAAGCATCAGACGCTAAGAAAGATGATGGAACATCCATCTACTATCGCGACGTTGTCAATGCTGGTTCCAAGTATGTTTGGTGGATGGATCACGACACAGGTCTTTCAGACGCTGGTACAAATCTTACTAGCCAAGCTACTACATTCGCCTTCACAGATCCAGGTACACAGCTTCGCTACGACCTGTCTCTTGGTGCTGACGATAACACTCTGACAGCAGCTGCTGTACAGACTGGCTTCGACATGTTTGAAGATGCGGAAACGACAGAAGTATCAATGTTGATTGCTCCTCCACTTCCTCCAGCACTTGCAAGTGCATCGGCAGATTGTGTAGCAATTGCAAATGATCTAATCGCTATCGCAAACAATCGTAAAGATTGTATTGCAGTACTGTCACCACCTACAGCTTTCACAACTAATCCTTCTGGTCAATCAGTAACGGATGTGAATGGTGGTACACCAGCTGCAACAGCTGTCAATCTTGTGATTGCATTTGCTGATTATCTAACATCGACATCCTATGCAACTATGGATTCAACTGCATTGAAAGTATACGATAAGTATAACGATCAGTACATCGATATCCCTGCTTCAGGTCACGTAGCTGGTCTGATGGCAAATACCGATAACACTGCAGATGCATGGTTCTCACCTGCTGGCTTCAATCGTGGTCAGATCTTGGGTGTAACCAAGGTTGCATTTAATCCTAAAAAAGCAGAGCGTGATGAGCTCTACAAGGCACGAGTTAACCCAATCGTCAGCTTCCCTGGCGAAGGTACGGTTCTGTTTGGTGATAAGACATTGTTGTCTCGCCCATCAGCATTTGATCGTATTAATGTTCGTCGCCTGTTCATCGTACTTGAGAAAGCAATTGCAACTGCTGCTAAGTTCCAATTGTTCGAGTTCAACGATGAATTCACTCGCGCACAGTTCAATAATCTTGTCGAACCGTTCCTGCGTGATGTAAAAGGACGTCGTGGTGTGACTGACTTCTTGGTAGTATGTGATGAGACAAACAACACTGGACAGGTAATTGATACCAACCAGTTTGTTGCAGACATCTACATTAAGCCAGCACGTTCTATCAACTTTATTTCACTGAACTTTATTGCCACACGTACTGGCGTCGAGTTCTCTGAAATCGTCGGTCAATAAGGAGTAGACAATGGCTATCTTAGGCGTAGATGATTTCAAATCGAAACTAGTTGGTGGTGGTGCACGTGCCAACCTATTCAAAGCAACGATCAACTTTCCTGCATATGCAGGGGGTGACGTTGAGCTAACGTCTTTCTTGTGTAAGACTGCAGCTCTCCCAGCATCTAATGTAGCGATGATCCCGATTCCATTTCGTGGTCGTCAGCTGAAGATTGCAGGGGATCGTGTATTTGAACCTTGGACAATCACCATTATCAATGATGTTAATTCAAGCATCCGTGACTCTTTTGAGCGTTGGATGAATGGCATCAACCAGCATAATGCAAACACTGGTCTAACTAACCCGACTGACTATCAGGCGGACATGGTTGTTGAGCAGTTGAACAAAGCTGGTGACGTAACCAAGCGTTACGACTTCCGTGGTGCGTTTCCTGTAAACATTTCTGAGATTGCAGTATCGTACGATGCTGAAAACGCAATTGAAGAGTTTACAGTTACGTTGGAATACCAATATTGGGAGTCGAATACGACCTCCTAAATAATAAGATGAGGTGGGACCTTCGGGTCCCACCACTTGACTGATATAGGGAATAAACATGGCTGAGTTATTTGGATTCGAGATAAAACGAAAAAGGTCTGATGAAAAGGAAGATGAAAAGAAAGTCTCCTTTGTAGCACCTTTTGATGAAGACGGCGGAATGAATATTGCTGCCGGCGGTTACTATGGTTCTTATCTTGACCTCGATGCAAATAGTTCTAAAGACGAGCGACTGATTATTCGTCGTTATCGTGATGCAGCTATGCAAACTGAATGTGATGCAGCAATTGAAGATATTGTTAATGAGGCTATTGTTTCTGATGAAGATTCACAGCCAGTTGATCTAACTACTGATGACGTAGAGGGTGGAGATCGCCTTCGTAAAGTTCTCAGTGAAGAGTTTGATAATGTCCTAAAGCTGCTCAACTTTAATTTCTACGGACACGATATCTTCCGTCGTTGGTATGTTGATGGTCGAGTGTACTATCACATCATTATTGATGAAGCTAATCCATCGAAAGGTATCATCGAATTACGACCTATTGATCCAACAAAGATCCGTAAGGTCAAAAAAGTTAAGAAAGAACTTGATCCTAAGACTGGTGTTAGTCTAATCAAGGGCACTGAAGAATACTTCATCTATCAAGATGACGCTCTCAATAAGGCTCAGCAAGGGATTAAGATTTCAAAGGACTCCATTTGTTACATCACATCTGGTGTTCTCGATCCATCTCGTAAGAAGGTTGTCAGCTATCTGCACAAAGCATTGAAGCCTGTCAACCAGCTTCGTATGATGGAAGACTCTTTGGTCATCTATCGTCTGGCTCGTGCACCAGAACGTCGAATCTTTTATATCGATGTTGGTAACTTGCCGAAGGGTAAAGCTGAAGAGTACATGCGTGCAATTATGACAAAGCATCGTAACAAACTTGTATATGATGCACAGACTGGGGAGATTCGTGATGATCGGAAACACATGTCGATGCTCGAGGACTTTTGGTTACCTCGTCGTGAAGGCGGTCGTGGAACCGAGATTACGACGCTACCAGGGGGAGAAAACCTTGGGCAAATTGACGACATCATATACTTCCAAAAGCAATTGTATAAGTCGCTCAACGTTCCTATTAATCGCTTAGAGCAAGAGTCTCAATTCTCGCTCGGTCGATCTACTGAAATTAGTAGAGACGAAGTTAAGTTCCAGAAGTTCATTAACCGCATTCGTAAGCGGTTCTCAACACTGTTTATTGATCTACTAAAGACTCAGCTACTACTCAAGGGATTGGTTAGTGAAGATGAGTGGGACAATATTAAGGAACAGATCAACGTTGACTTCCTGCAGGATACACATTTTGCGGAGTTGAAAAACGCAGAGATTATGCGTGAACGAATTGCAACTATTCGTGAAATGGATGAATATGTTGGTAAGTACTTCTCAGCTGAATATGTTCGTAAGAGTATTCTTATGCAGACTGATGAAGACATTGAACAGATTGATCAGCAGATTGCTGATGAGGGATCTGATCAACCCGAAGATGATGGTGAAATTTAAATTTTTATAAATAATATCACAATGGAGAAAAATTATGGCTGATGATGTAAGAGATTTGATTGGAGCACTTGAGCAAGGCGATATGGCGCAGGCTAATAATGTTTGGCAAGACGCTATCGGTAGTAGGGTGCAAGATGCCTTAGATGCACGAAAGATTGCTGTCACCGGAGAAGTATTCGGTACCAGTGATGATATCGATGCAGATATGGATATCTCCGATGAAGAGATTGAGTCCAATATGGACGATGAAGAAGTTGAGTTCGAAGAAGACGAAGTCGACTTTGATGAAGAAGAGGTTCCCGAAGAGGACTAAAGATGAAACTTATCTCAGAATATCTAGATCACAGTTTAGAGACATACCTTTCAGAAGGTAAAGACGGCAAGAAGACTCACATGATTGAGGGTATCTTCATGCAAGCCGAAGGCAAGAACCGTAATGGTCGTGTCTATCCTAAAGCTGTGATGGAAAAGGCTGTAGATAAGTATATTACAGAACAAGTTAAGACAGGTCGTGCTGTTGGTGAGTTGAATCATCCAGACGGTCCTACAATTAACTTAGATAAGGTTTCTCACCGCATTACTGCTCTCGAATGGGATGGTAATAATGTGGTAGGAAAAGCCCAAATTCTTGATACTCCTATGGGTCAAATCGTAAAAGGTTTACTCGACGGGGGTGTGCGAGTGGGCGTTTCAAGTCGTGGTATGGGTACTCTTGAGCAAAGAGAGGGTGTCAATTATGTGAAGGACGACTTTATGTTGTCCACTGTAGATATCGTTCAGGACCCTTCTGCTCCCGATGCATTTGTCAACGGGATCATGGAAGGTGTTGAATGGGTATGGGATAATGGCATTCTGAAGGCACAAGAGATTGAGGCTTATGAGACTGAAATCAAAAAGACTCCTTCACCTAGGCTTGCAGAAGCACAGATGAAGATCTTTAAAGATTTTCTCTCGAAACTATAACACTTATATAAGGAGTGTCTAATGTCTGATAATCAGATCGATCAAGAAATTGATCAAATCGAAGACATTGAGGCTGTTGAAGAAGCAGCAGAAACTTCTCTTCCAGAAGATGAGAAGAAGTCTGTCGATTCAGTTGATAAAGCCTCGGACGTCACTAAGAAAGCACCAAAGCGCAAAGGCGACAAGGATGCTAAGGACGAGCCGGCCCAACAGGGTAATGTCAAATTTAAAGAAGATCTCGACGCACTAGTCGATTCTGAAGCAACACTTTCTGAGGGCTTCCGTGAGAAGGCCGGAGTAATCTTTGAAGCAGCATTTGCTACTAAGGTTGCAGAAGAAGTTGAGCGTTTGGAAGAGCAGTACGAAGAGCAGTTGGCCGAGTCTACAGAACAGTTCAAAAATGAGCTTGTAGAGAAGGTTGACGGTTACCTCAACTATGTCGTTGAACAGTGGATGGAAGATAACAAGCTAGCAGTCGACAACGGCCTCCGTACGGAAGTCGCTGAAGGTTTCATGGCTAGTCTGAAGTCTGTATTCACCGAGCACTACATCGAAGTACCTGAAGCTAAGGTTGACCTGGTCGACGATCTCGCCGAGCAAGTTAATGAGCTGCAGGAGCAACTGGGTAAAGTAACTGAAGACAACATTAAGCTGTCTGAAAGTGTTAAGACTCTGAAGCGTGATTCAGTAATTGCTGAAGCTGCTGAAGGCCTTACAGTTGCACAAGCTGAGAAGCTCGCACAAATGGCAGAGAATGTAGATTTTGATTCACAAGAGTCCTTCGCTAAGAAGATCTCTACTATCAAGGAATCATACTTCCCTGCTGAAAAACCCGTTGTAGCTGAAGAAACAGAAGCACAAGAAGATGATGGAGCAGAGATTTCTGCAACTTCACCTTTGATGACTCAGTATCTTGAAGCTATTGCAAAGTCTCAAAAATAAATAACCTCGATCCAAGGAGAACAAAAAATGTTCGGTTCAGAAAAGATCGCAGATAAGTGGAGCCCGATTCTCGAGCACGCAGATCTGCCTGAAATTGGTGACAAGTATAAGAAAGCTGTTACAGCTGTTATCCTTGAAAACCAAGAAAAAGCTCTTGCAGAAGAGCGTGGACAGTCTTCATACCTGTCTGAAACAGCAGCAAACGCACAGGGCGCAAACATCGGCACTTGGGATCCAATCCTGATCAGCCTCGTTCGTCGTGCAATGCCTAACCTGATCGCTTATGATATCGCAGGCGTTCAGCCAATGACTGGTCCTACTGGTCTTATCTTCGCAATGAAGTCAAAGTACACTTCACAGGGCGGCACAGAAGCTCTGTTCAACGAAGCTGATACAGACTTCTCAGGTACTGGTACTCATGGTGGTGATTCTTCATCTTTGGGTTCAGTAGGTACAGACGCAAACACTGATGATGTCGAAGACTCATTTGGTGTTGGTACTGGTATGTCAACTGCAGACGCAGAAGCACTGGGTAACACTGGTAATGCATTTGCACAGATGGCATTCAGCATCGAGAAAGCAACCGTAACTGCAAAGTCACGCGCGCTGAAAGCTGAGTACACAATGGAACTGGCTCAAGACTTGAAAGCAATCCATGGCTTGGATGCTGAAGGCGAGCTGGCTAACATTCTGTCTGCTGAGATCCTTGCGGAAATCAACCGTGAAGTAATCCGTACTATCAACGTCAAAGCTAAGCTCGGCGCTGCTGGTACTACTACTGCTGGTATCTTCGACCTTCAAGCAGACGCTGATGGCCGTTGGTCTGTTGAAAAGTTCAAGGGCTTGATCGTTCAGCTCGAGCGTGAAGCTAACCAAATTGCAAAAGAAACTCGTCGTGGCAAGGGTAACTTCATCCTTTGTTCTTCTGACGTAGCTACTGCTCTTGCAGCTTCTGGTATGCTTGACTATGCTCCTGCAATGTCAACTAACCTGAGCGTTGATGACACTGGCAACACTTTTGCTGGTACACTTAACGGTCGCATGAAGGTCTACATTGATCCATATGCATCTGTTGACTATGTAACTGTCGGTTACCGTGGTTCTAACCCATATGATGCTGGTATGTTCTACTGCCCATACGTTCCATTGACCATGGTTCGTGCGGTTGGTGAGCAAGACTTCCAGCCACGTATCGGGTTCAAGACTCGTTACGGTATGGTTGCTAACCCATTCGTGGGCGCATCTGCTGGTAACGACACTGGCTCTAACCGTGCTAACCAATACTTCCGCATCTTCGAAGTACGCAACATCCTGGTATAATTTACATACCAACATAGTGATGGGAAGAGGGGTCTTAGGACCCCTTTTCTTTTGCCTATAAATACTTCATATAAATGAGGTACTACTATGCCATATCAAACCAGTATTAACTTCAATGCAGGTCAAAAGACCTCCACATTGTCGACAAATTTAAACTATCTGACTCCAATCAGCTTTAAGCTGACAATGGATGCTCTGAAGTTTCCAAATGCTGAGTACACAGTTCAGATGCTATTCATTCCTGACCTGAATGTTACTCCAGCACGCTTCAGCACACCTCAACGAAACATTCCTGTTGATGGTGATAAGATTGAGTACGCTCCTGTCACTATGACATTCTTGATCGACGAAGATCTGATGAACTATCGTGAGATGCACGATTGGATGTTGGGTGAGGTTGTCGTTGCTGATGATACGAAGAAGTATCGCAAAGAGCGTGATATTACAATCTCTATCCTATCGAGTCACAATAATGTGACAAAGCAGATCCAGTTTGTTGATGCTTTCCCAACCAATCTATCAGCCTTACCATTTGATGTCACTGTTACAGACTTACAATATCTAACTGCCCAGGTGACTTTTGAGTATAGTTACTATAAAATACTGTAACTAAATACTATTGTGAATTGATGAGGTTGTTATGATGAATGTTGAAGAAATTTTAAAAATGTGGCAGAAGGATGCAGTGATCGACGAGATGTCGCTCGATGAATCCTCCCGCGACTCCGCACGACTCCATGGTAAGTATCTTGAGATGCTTACGATCTCTAAGCTACAATTTAAACGACGTGAGCAAGAGTTCAAGACTCTGCTTCGTGATAAGTGGTTGTACTACAATGGCAAGATGTCCAAACAAGATATGGATGAACGTGGCTGGGATTACGATCCTTTCAATGGAATGACTAAACCTTTGAAAGGTGAGATGGATCATTACTATGATTCAGATCCCCATATCCAGAAAGCTCAGGCTCAGCTTGACTATATTCAAACGACTATAGATACGCTGAAAGAGATTATGGAGAACATCAAATGGCGTCACCAGAATATCAAGAATATGATAGAGTGGCGAAAGTTTACTAGTGGTATGTGATGACAGATACGCTGATCGTTAAGAAGAAGAACGAAGCTCAGTTGATTATTGATTGTGAGCCAGGAGTCGCACGTGAGTTGTCTGACTTTTTCACTTTCTTTGTTCCTGGATATAAGTTCATGCCCGCCTACAAGAACAGGATTTGGGATGGAAAAATACGTTTATACGATCAGAGGACGAAAGAACTCCCTGCCGGACTATTCTCTTACCTTTCGGAATTTGCAGATGTCCGTGAATATAACATTCTTATCGAGGACAGTGATTATTATGGACGTCCAGATACCACTGCGCAAATCGATGATGGATACATTAAAGATTTTATTCAAGGACTTACCTTAACAGCTGGTGGAAAGAAGATTGAGGCACGAGACTATCAGATCAATGCATTTTCACATGCCCTTGAGCACAAACGGGGTGTACTTCTATCACCTACGGCTTCCGGTAAGTCACTTATCATTTACCTGTTGGTTAGATGGTACTTGCAGTATCACGACAAACAAGTCCTCATTGTTGTTCCAACCACCTCTCTGGTGGAGCAGATGTCTTCTGACTTCGCTGACTACAGTCAGTACGATGATAATTTCCATGAAGAAGACATCCACAAGATATACGCAGGTAAAGACAAGTTTGACAAAAACTCCAAGGTAGTGATTACTACATGGCAGTCAATCTATAAGCTCAAGGCTGGTTGGTATCAGCCATTTGGTATGGTGATCGGTGATGAGGCTCATAACTTCAAAGCTAAGTCTCTCACATCTATCATGAGCAACTGCACAGAGGCCGCTTATCGTATTGGTACGACAGGTACGCTTGATGGAACACAAACCCACACTCTTGTCCTTGAGGGATTGTTTGGTAAGATCCATAATGTGATATCAACGAAAGAGCTGATGGAGAAGGATGCAGTATCGCAGCTCGACATCACAGTACTCCTACTGAAATATGCGGATCAATATTGTAAAGAAATCAGTAAAGCTAAATACCAGGAAGAGGTACAGTTCATTGTAGGTTATGAACCACGAAATAAGTTCATACGGAATCTTGCTTTGGATTTGGACGGCAACACATTGATTCTCTTTAACCTTGTGGAAAAGCATGGTAAGCCATTATTTAATATGATACAGGAGAAAGTCAATGAGAATCCCAGAAATCAAAGGAAGGTGTTCTTTGTATCTGGACAAACTGATGTTGATACTCGAGAATCAGTTCGTGCAATCACTGAGAAAGAAACTGATGCTATTATCGTTGCTTCTCTTGGCACCTTTAGTACCGGTATTAATATTCGTAATCTACATAACGTGTGCTTTGCTAGCCCTAGTAAGTCTCAGGTTAAAGTACTCCAATCTATCGGCCGAGGCCTTCGGAAAGCTGATGATAATAGGACTACAAGATTATTTGACCTTGCTGACGACCTACACTGGAAATCCAGAAAGAACTACACACTCGAACATGCGGCTGTAAGAATACAGATGTATACAAAGGAACATTTTGATTACAAAGTCTACGAAGTGGAGCTCAAAGATGCCTAGTCAAGACCTGCAAGATATAATCGATACAACCGACATCAGAGAATTCAAACTGATGGATGGTACTACTATCATCACTGAGATCGTTGATCGTACTGATGGTAAGTTCCTTGTTTCTGATCCTATGCAGTTGACAATGGATATAGATAAGGGTATGATTATGTTCCCTTGGTTCTTTTCAGCTGATGAGAATATGTGTGAGATCCGTGAACATCAGATACTAGCATCAGCTAATGTACACAACAGTGTGAAGGTGACGTACATGAAACATCTATTGAAGATGAGTGTACTTGAGGTAGATGATAATGGAGAGAATGAGTTCCTCCTTGATGACATCAGGATGTCTGATTCAGACTCTATCCATTAGGGGTATATTCCCCCCTCCAACCCACAAAGGGATTATACACCAAAAATCCCAATCCGTCAACAGTTAATTAGCTGTTGACTTAATTTATTTTATGTAGTATAATGTACGGGTTATTCTAAGGAGTACCTAATGACTGAAAAAAGTAAAATCAAACCTAAGGACAAACCACATTACGTCAACAATCGAGAATTCTCTCAGGCCGTTGTCGATTATGTTAAAACTGTCCATGCAGCTGAGAAGGATGGTAAGCCCCTCCCGATCGTGCCAAACTATATCGCTCAATGCTTCATGCGTATCGCTGAAGGATTATCACATAAGAGTAATTTCGTGCGGTATACTTACCGCGAAGAGATGGTGATGGATGCTGTTGAGAACTGTCTCAAAGCTATCACAAATTATAAGATCGAAACTGCTACTCGTACTGGTAATCCAAACGCATTTGCATACTTCACTCAAATCTGTTACTTTGCATTCTTGCGCCGTCTTGCTAAAGAGAAGAAGCAGCAAGATATCAAGTTTAAGTTCATCGAGGAAGCTAGTATGGAGGAGTTCATCCACTATGATCAGAACATGTCTCCACTCGAAACTTCTGGTGAACGTGCATACGTTGATCAGCTAAGGGATCGTATCGATCGCGTTCGTAATACCGATCAGAAGATCAAAGACTATGGTCAGGAACAGAAACGTAAGGAGAAAGAGCAGCAGCTGAAAGGCCTTGAGCTGTTCATGTCATAATGAAGATAGCGATTTTAAATGATACGCATGCTGGTGCACGAAACTCTGCCGATCTGTTTATGGAATACCAAGGTAGTTTCTATGAGCAAGTATTCTTTCCATATCTTGAGGAGCATGGTATCAAGCGTATCTTGCACCTTGGTGATTACTATGATCATCGTCGATATGTGAACTTCAAGGCTCTGAATCATAACCGTAAAGTGTTCCTTGATGTGTTGCGCTGGAAAGGTATTCATATGGATATCATTCCAGGTAACCATGACGTGTACTATAAGAACACCAATGAGCTATGCTCTATCAAAGAGCTGCAGGGTTACTATACTGATTGTGTTACAATCCATATGGATCCTACTGTTGTTGAGTATGATGGCTTGAATATTGGATTGGTCCCATGGATCAATGGTAACAACTATGCTCGAGCAATGGACTTCCTACAGAACTGTAAGGCGGATATAATTGGCGGTCACTTTGAGCTCGAGGGCTTTGAGATGATGAAGGGTGTGGTTAATCCTCATGGTATGAGCTCAGATCCACTCAAGCGATTTGAGCTTGTGATGTCTGGACACTTCCATACCAAGTCTCATCAGGGCAACATCCATTATCTTGGTGGGCAGATGGAATTTACCTGGGCTGACTGTAATGATCCTAAGTACTTCCATATCCTCGATACGGACACAAGAGAGCTAACTCCTGTACATAACCCGTTGACCTTATTCGATAAGATAGTGTATAATGACGATAAAAATGACTACAGTGCCTATGATGTAGAACAGCATGTTAACAAGTTCGTTAAGGTTGTTGTTGCTCAGAAGAGTGATCTGTATCAGTTTGATCGTTTCATTGATCGGTTGCAGGATGTTGATACACATGAGCTAAAGATTGCTGAGACGTTCGAAGAGTTTGCAGGAAGCTCTATTGAGGATGAGAAGATCTCGTTGGAAGATACGACGACTCTACTTGATTCATATGTAGATGCTGTAGACACCGACCTCGATAAGGACAGACTGAAGTCGGATATGAGAGAGCTCTATGTTGAAGCGCAGAATATGGAAATCGTTTGATTATGTGGAAGAAGAGAGTTAGTGCATGATTGTATTTGAGAAAGTTCGTTGGAAGAACTTCTTATCAACTGGTGATGAGTTTACAGAAGTGCTGTTAAACAAGTCGCCATCTACATTAATTGTAGGACAGAACGGCGCAGGTAAGTCTACTTTACTTGATGCCCTGTCCTTCACATTGTTTGGTAAGCCTCATCGCGATATCAAGAAAGCCCAGCTGATCAATTCGATCAATGGTAAGGGTACTGTCGTTGAGGTTGAGTTTATCATTGGAGGATCTCAGTTCAGAGTCCTTCGAGGTATCAAGCCAAACAAGTTCGAAATCTGGCAGAACGGTAATCAGATCAACCAGGACAGTAACGCTCGAGACTTCCAGAAGTTCCTGGAGCAGAACATCCTCAAGTTGAATCATAAATCGTTCCATCAGATCGTGGTGTTGGGGTCGTCTTCGTTCATTCCCTTTATGCAACTCTCTTCAAACCACCGAAGGGAAGTGATCGAAGACCTCCTCGACATCAACGTATTCACTAAAATGAATCAGGTGCTCAAGGAACGTCTGTCTAAGATCCGTGAGCAGATCAGGGATTCAGATTACCAGCTTGAGCTGGTTAAGGACAAGATTGATGTACAAAAGAAATACATCAAGACTCTCGTGGATCACAATAGTGAGACGATTGGCAAGAAGCAGACCGAAATCAAAGGTTACGAAACAAAGGTTCGTTCACTACAAGCGGAGAACGAAGATCTCTCAGCATACATCTCAAGGTATGAAGAGAACTTTAAGTTACGCCTTGAGACAACCCGCAGACAAAAAGGTGAGTACGATGGATATGCAGCTCAGTTCAAAACAAAGATCGGTGGACTCGTCAAGGAAGCAAAGTTCTTTGATGAGAATGACCACTGTCCGACATGTTCCCAAGGTATTGGTCAAGAGCTTAAGCGAGCCAAGATCAACGAAGCTAAAGATGCGGCGACAGAACTCCAAACGGCTATGGACGATGCCGCTGCAAAGTCAGCTGAAATGGACTCGGCTATTGAACGGCTCGTTGAAGGCATCGGCGTTATTCAAGAAAAGCAGTCCAGTCTACATTCTAACATACGATCCATCGGTACATGGCAAAGTGAAATATCTTCTCGAGAAGATGAGATAAACAGCCTACAGACTGATGAAGGTAATGTGGGTGAGGCTCGTTCTGATCTTGAGGCTCTACAATCTGATAAGGACACATACACAGAGCGTAAGCTAGGTCTCACAGATAAGCGGACTTATTATGAAGTAATCAGTGAGATGCTCAAGGATACTGGTATCAAGACTAAGATCATCAAAGAATACCTTCCAGTGATAAATAAGTTAGTAAACCAGTATCTTCAGGTCCTTGACTTCTTTGTCAGCTTTAACCTGGATGAGAACTTCAATGAGACCATCAAGTCTCGTCATCGTGATGACTTTAACTATGCATCGTTCTCTGAGGGTGAGAAGCAGCGTATCGATCTAGCGCTAATGTTCACATGGCGTCAGATTGCTCGGATGAAGAACTCAGCAGCAACTAACCTGCTGATTCTTGATGAGACGTTTGACTCTAGTTTGGATAATGATGGTATCGAGAACCTTATGAAGATCCTGGATACATTAGACGATCAGACGAATGTGTTTATCATCAGCCATAAGGGTGATGTTCTGGAGAACAAGTTCCGCAGTCGAATCGAGTTCATTAAGGATCACAATTTCAGTAAGATCAAAAAAAGTTAAAAAAAACTGAAAAAAATTCATTTTCCCTGTTGCCCTGCACAGCGAAATAGAGGATAATGAGGTCATCAAGTGAGGAGAGCTTTATGATCAATTCAAACGCACAATCTTATCTGGCCCGGTTGCTCGCGAAAGAAAACATCGAGATCCGTCATGGTGAATACCATACGGCGTTCTTTGATGTTGAACAGCGAGTGCTGGGTCTTCCTCTTTGGAAGGATCGTGGTAAGGATGTATATGACCTGTTGGTGGGTCATGAGGTAGGACATGCCTTGTACACTCCTAAAGAGGGATGGCACGAGTCAGTAGTAGAACTTGCTGTTCCACGCTCATTCGTTAATGTGATCGAAGACATTCGTATCGAGAAGAAGATTCAGCGGACCTATCCTGGTCTTGTAGCATCATTCCAGCGTGGATATGCTCAGCTTGTTGATGAAAACTTCTTTGGTACAGCCGAGAACATCATTGAAGATTATAAGCTGGTTGATCGTATCAATCTTAAAGCTAAGTGTGGCTCTTTGGTTGATGTACAGTTCTCTGATGAAGAAATGCCTATAGTGCAGAAGGCAATGGGTGTTGAGACCTGGGAAGATGTTCTTGAGGTTTGCCAGATGCTGATGGAATATGTTGAACAAGAGGTTAAAGAGCAGCAAGATGAAGAAATGGAAGTTAAAGTGCCAGTATCTACTGGTGACGATGATTCTGAGGATAGTGGAGATGATCAATCTTTGGCCGACCAGGATTCTGACGAAGATGGAGACGACTCTAGCGATACACAGAGTGGACCTGATAATTCTGATCAACAGGACGAATCCGAACAACAAGAGCAATCGTCGGTTGGTGACGAAGTCGATTCTGAAGAAGATCAAGACCAGAATCTAGGGTCTGAAGCTGGAGCTGCTTCTAGCGAGGACGATGACAAGTATCGTGTCCGCACAGACGAGACTTTCCGTGAGCGTGAGTCTGATCTCCTTGAGAACCTGGATGGTAAGCCACGTTATAAATGTGATCTGAACAAGCAGCAGCTGAATGATATGATTATCCCTTATGCTAAGATCAAAGAGTGCCGTGATAAAATTGACTCTTATGAGGAGAAGTATCCAAGTGCATGGGCAGCATCTAAAGACTCATTCAATACATTCCTTCAGTCTATCAAGGGAACAATCAATGTTATGGCTCGTGAGTTTGAGATGCGTAAAGCAGCTTATCAATACTCACGTGGATCGACTGCAAAGACTGGTAAGATTGATCCTATCAAGTTGCACTCGTACAAGTACAATGAGGACATCTTCAATCGTGTGATTAATCTGGCTGATGCTAAGTCTCATGGTCTGGTTATGTACATCGACTTCTCTGGTTCAATGTACAACAACATTGCTTCAGTTGTTGAGCAAGTAATCTGTCTGACTCAGTTCTGTAAGAAAGTTAACATTCCATTTGCAGTGTACAGCTTCTCTTCAAATAACTATTGTTTCCCAAATCATCATAACTTTGGATCTGGTACTCTTGATACAGGTCATGTTCGTATCACTGAGCAGCTTTCTTCTTCAATGAAGAAGAGTGAGTATCTCGATGCTATGTTCCAGATGTATTATCGTGCTCGTAACCACTCTTTCTACCATTATGAATCAATGGGTGCCACACCTCTTGTAGAGACGATCATGGCTGCTCATAAAATGATTCCTGAGTTTCAGCGTAAGAATAACATTCAGAAAGTAACTGCTGTGTTCCTTACAGATGGTGATGCATCTAGCCTGGACTTTGGTTGGAATAAGGGAGATACAGAAGCTAGTAAGCATAGTATTCGGCGCGATGGTTTTGGGATTACTGTTCAGGTTGGCAGCAAGTTGATTCCATCACGAGGCCGTGTTGGATTGACTAATGGTATGCTCCAATCATTGAAAGAGCAGACTGGTTGTACTCTGATTGGATTCCATATCCCTGATTCTCCACGAGCTGCTGCAATCTATCTTCAGATGCGTGGAATCGAGTACTCTGATGCTAACAAGTATCGTCGTGAACTCAATCGTACTAAGTCTGCAATCGTTAAGAATGTAGGTGGATTCGATGAGCTCTATCTGATCAAGGGCGGTAAGGCTCTTGAGGCTTCGGACGATGGGTTCGAAGTCAAAGAAGAAGCTAAGAAGGGTGAGATTGCTCGAGCGTTCAAGAAGTTCACTGGAAGCAAGAAATCAAATCGGATCATTATGACCACCTTTGCACAGAAGGTGGCATAAAAAAAATTAAAAAAAATTCATTTTCCCTGTTGCCTTGCAGGGCGTTTTGTTGGATAATGGCTACATCAACTGAGGAGAGTTATATTATGAACACAATTCAAAACGCATTGGTTAAAGAGCTTGTTCGTCGTTTCCCTGACACTAATGAGTTCCGCCGGAATGAGATTCTTAGTGCTGCGCAAGCAGTCGGAGCGAAGTATTCAAACATCAACGCTGTAATGGCAATGGGTGAACGTGTACGCAAGGGCGTGTACGATTTGTCCGCTGTTGTACTTCCTCTAAATAAACAATTGATGGAGGAGCCAAAGCCTGTGAATAATCTAGCATCTATGTCTGTTGATGATGTGTATGTTCCAGCTCGTGAGTCTACTTACGTGCCTTGGGGATACTTCAAAGACGTTGAGATGATTATTAATTCTCGGCAGTTCTATCCTACATTTATTACTGGTCTTTCTGGTAACGGTAAGACTATGATGGTTGAGCAGGCTTGTGCGAAAGCCTCACGTGAGTATGTACGTGTTCAGATTACCCCCGAGACAGATGAAGATGATCTGATCGGTGGCTTCCGTCTGATCAACGGTGAGACCGTATTCTTTAAGGGTCCGGTTGTCCATGCTATGGAAGCTGGCGCTGTTCTGTTGATTGATGAGATTGACCGTGCATCTAATAAGCTGATGTGTCTCCAGGGTGTCCTGGAAGGCAAGCCAGTCTTGTTGAAGAAGACTGGTGAGGTCGTCAAGCCTGCTCCTGGGTTCAATGTTATTGCTACAGCGAATACTAAAGGTAAAGGATCCGAAGACGGACGCTTTACTGCTGCTACGATTATCGATGATGCGTTCCTGGAGCGTTTCACGATTACTATGGAGCAGCCATTCGCTACCCTGACTACTGAGAAGAAGATCGTAGTCAAGCACATGGAGAAGTTCGGTACTGTTGATAAGGAGTTTGCTGATAAGCTCTGCATCTGGGCTGAAGTGATCCGTAAGACGTTTGAGGATGATGGTGTTGATGAGGTAGTTTCTACTCGTCGTCTTTGTCATATTGCTCAGACGTTCTCGATCTTTAATGATCGTCTGAAGGCTATTGACCTTTGTATCTCTCGCTTCGATAGTGACACCAAGGCTGCGTTCTTGGATCTGTACACTAAAGTTGATGCTGATGCTCAGCCAACTGAAGAGCTTGAGGTTGAAGTAGAGCTTCAGAATGATGATGGAATTCCTTTTTAATGACTAGGATCAACACAGTTGATGTTAAACATCTCACGGACCAGCACTTGATGGCTGAGTACCGTGAGCTCCCTATGGTGAACGCTGCGCTTAATCGCTCTCTCTCCTCGAAGCGTGGCGTTCGCCATTCCCTTATTCCTCCGAAGTACACCCTGAACAAAGGTCATGTGATGTTCTTCTACGATAAAGGTGAATGGCTTTATAATAGATACGAGAGCTTAATTAGCGAGTTGAAGCTTCGTGGATATAATATAGATCCCGAATCTCGTGTTGTCAAATGGGATCATTTCAAGTATAATGGTCTGTATAATTCATGGGAGCCCGATCTGGCTGCTCATGTTGTTAACGTAGAGCGTCTACTCGAACGTATCAATGCTAAGGTTGATTGGTACAGATACTGTGGCAAGCCTCTGAGTGGCTACCTCGAGTTCATGCAAGAGAAATATGGTGTATAAATGAGTTACAAATATTCAGAAACATTTTTTAGTGGACAGGGTGAAGGACAGTACATTGGTATCCCTTCATTGTGGATTAGGTTCTTCCTGTGCAACTTGCAATGCAACGGGTTTGGTCAGGTCGATCCAACGAATCCTGATACGTATGATCTCCCTTATGAAAAGATCGACCTGACCGACATTACTCGTGTAGAAGATTTGCCTGTGTTTGAGAAGGGCTGTGATAGTTCTTACACATGGGCTAAAAAGTTTCGTCACCTGATGAAGGACAAAGATACTCCTGAGATTGTGGATGAGCTCGAATCTCTCCTCCCTCATGGGCTCTTTAAGCACCCTCAAACAGGACAGTATAATCATATGGTCTTCACAGGTGGCGAACCAATGATGAACCAGAAGGCTATGAGAGACATCCTTCTGGAGTTTAGTAAGCGTCAGAACGATGCTCCTTATGTAACCGTTGAGACTAATGGTACTAAGCCTCTCAAAGATGAAGGTCGTGAGATCATTGAATTCACTAACGAAGCTCTTGGTGGTGAATGGTTCTGGTCTGTCTCTCCTAAGTTGTGGTCTACAGCTGGTGAGAAGCCTGAGCGTGCAATCAAGCCTGAGGTGGTCGGAGCATATGCAGAAGCATCTCCTCATGGTCAGCTGAAGTTTGTTGTTAATGGTTCGGAAGAGTCCTGGCGTGAGGTTGAGGATTGTACTGCAAACTTCCGAGCTATGGGATGTAACTTCCCTGTATGGATTATGGGTGTTGGTGGCACATTTGAAGGTCTTGTCCAGACTGAAGCATCTATTGCAGATGAAGCTATCCAACGTGGATACAATTATACATCAAGGGTGCATGTGCACATTTATGGTAACGCAATTGGTAAATAAATTTGTGAGTGAGGAGCAAGAGCTCCTTACTATCCTGGCTGAGGAAGCTGCTGAAGTAGCTATTGAATGTTCCAAGTTGATTCGGTTTGGTGGTAGCGGTAATCAACTATCAAAGGAGATAGGTGATCTGTGGGCAATGGTTGAACTAGCTCATAAGAGGGATCTTATTAGTATGAACATCATCGACGAGCAGATTCCTCATAAGTGGCAAAAACTGAAAGTGTATTCAAACCTTACTATTGATTGAGAGTGATATGAAAGTTTATATGGGTAATTATCCAGATCGATTGATCTGTCGCATTCATACACGATACATGGATAAGAAGTATGGCTTTGTGAATTGGCCCACTGAGTACAATCGTATTGAACGTGCTATCGAACTTTTAGAAGATGCTGTACAGAGTGTGTACAATGTGTTCAACTGGATCTGGTTTGATAGGCGTAAGCAAAAGATCAACATCCGTATCGACAAACACGACACATGGAGCATGGATTATACACTTGCTCCTATCATCTTGCCTATGCTTGTACAGTTGAAAGATAACAAACATGGTGCACCTGAGGTTGATCCTGAAGATGTACCAGAAGAGCTTCGACAGACAAGTCAGGAATATCACCAATATAAAAGAAATGGGGAAACCGATCCTAAGTTCTTTGATCGTTGGGATTGGGTCATGAATGAAATGATTTATGCGTTTGATTGTAAGGCAAACAAGGATGATGTTTTCATGCGCTTTGATTGTGATGATCGTGAGAGTATGAAAGTCGAACAGGATCGGATCAGTAATGGGTTCCGCTTGTTTGGTAAATATTATGAAAGTCTTTGGGATTAGCTGTTGACTATGTTAACATTATGCAGTATAATGGTGCATATTAAGTTAGGATTATATGATGAAATTAAAAGAGAAAATTTATCTAGGATATGATGATGTCCTATCAATGTGCAAGAACCTAGAGTATGAGGTATCAAAGATCAAACCAGATCTAATTGTTGGTATCGCTCGAGGTGGACTCCTTCCTGCTCTTCATCTATCACATGCTCTTGATGTTCCGATGGAATGTATGCACTGGTCTACTCGTGATTCTGGAATGCGGACATTCTCTGGGATTATTGAAGAGGAACTTAATGATCAAAGAACTGTTGTCTTTGTCGACGATATCAACGATAGTGGTCTGACTATGAATCAGATTATTGAGGAATACACCTACAATTCTAACTTTGATACACGACCTCACATGAAGTTTGTATCTCTAGTTGAGAAGGTAGGTAGTACGTTTGAGACTGATGCATGTTCATTACGAATTGATGATCCACGATGGATCGTATTTCCATGGGAAAAGGACTAATTATGATTCTACGAAGTACAAAATCCTATTACAATCTACCTGTTGCTCATATGCAGTGGTTCGACACTGATGAGACAGGTGAGACTTGTACAGGTCCATGCTCTAAGTGGCATGGTTACGATCGTTCAGTTCACTTTGAGTTCTCGGGTGAAGCTGACGAGCATGGCTGGATTGTTGGGTTTGGTGACCTACGTCCAGTGAAGGCTTGGCTTGAATACTACTATGATCACACAGCATTGATTGGTGCTGATGATCCTCGTATGGAGGCAGCATTGGCAGCTCGCGATGCTGGTATTGTAGACCTTCGTGTAATGCCTTATGGTGTATCAATGGAGATGTCCTCTATCTTTGTATGGGAACAGGTCAATCCATTCATCTATAAGATTACAGATGGCCGAGCTTGTATCACACGAGTTGAATGTCGTGAACACGAAAAGAATTCTGCTTTCATTGAGATCGATCAGAAGGTGGCTCTCAAAGAAGGAAAGAAGGCTTCCTTTGCTAATCTAGGATTACAACAAAAAGATACGTGGGCATGGCAATCGCCAACTAGTGTATTGAAGAAGTATAAATAGATGTCTAAAGCAACGAAGTGTTCCAGTGGTTGCACCATGCAATATGGTTTTTCGCTGGCGGGTGCTGTGAGTCCTCCTTCCTTCCACTCACGTTAAACTCAACCTGAAGGAATTGCAAATGTCTAAAAATAATCCTGAACTCGGTCGTGCTGTCAACAAACACCTTGACACACTTGGTATCAACACTCCTATCACTGCTGCTGTCAAAGCAGATCGTGATGAGAAGATTTCTAAGATTACTTCACTCACAGCTGATATGCTTGAGGTGCTTGGTCTTGATCTCACAGATGACTCATTGGAAGAGACACCTCTACGTGTAGCTAAGATGTATGTTGATGAGATCTTTAGTGGTCTTCGTTACGACACTTTCCCTAAGTGTACTACGGTAGAGAATAAGTTCTGCCATGGTGATGAGTTCGTATTGGAAAAAGATATCACTCTGTATAGTGATTGTGAACACCACCTACGTCCTATCATCGGTCATGCACATATCGCATACATCCCTGGTAAGAAGGTACTTGGTTTGTCTAAGCTGAATCGTATTACTCAATACTTTGCTCAGCGTCCACAAGTTCAAGAACGTCTTACACAGCAGATTGCTCATGCAATTGCATTCATTACAGACTCGCAGGATGTAATGGTCGTCGTTGAAGCTGGACACACTTGTGTATCTCAACGTGGTATCAAGGACACTCAGTCATCCACTGTCACTGCTTGCTGCCTTGGTCAGTTCGGTGAACACAATAGCGATCTTCGTAAAGAAGTTATGTCTAACATTAATCGTTAATTGAGAAATATATTATGAACCTTCGTGATGTATTAGGTGAAGAGGACTTTGAGCATCAGCGCGTCAAGCGTTTCATGCCTGAAAAATATAGACGCCGTTGGTTATCCGATGGCGTCTATGATCAAGCATTCGGTTCGTCAAGAGTAGTTGTTATTGATGGAATGGATTGTTATATTATGCAGAAATCTTGGATTGAATCTGGAGGTCCTGAGAACCTACCAGATGAGATTACCAAGCCAGCATGGGGTTCGTTTCCGGATCCAGCTGATTTGAAACCAAAGAAATAAGTGGAGTTATATTATGGGTCGCAAGTTTTATTGTTGCGAATTTGAAAACAAACACTATCCAACCCCTGAAGGATACGTGTTTCTAAAGTTTGGTCATACACATCACTACAATGTAATGGATCGTTTTGATCCTGCTGTTGATGATGGATATGCCAAGAACTACGATGATTGGAAGATCACACCTAAGTTCTCATGGTACTTCAAGAGCGATGCACGTGCAATCGAAGAAGAAGAAATGTGGTTAAATATCCAATATCCTCGAAGTAAATACAAAGTATGGGTTGAACAAATCCTAAAAGTAGGGGATAATAAGAAATACTCAAACAACACGGGAATCACTGAACTTCGGTACATGACTCGTGAAGAGGCTGGTACAGCCATGAGACGTTTGTATGAAAGAAGGGAACAGTTCTTCAATGACTGAGCGTTATTATGATTATATGTTGCGTAGAATGAGAGAAGAGGATAGCAAGATGAAGCGAGAAGCACGAAAGAGTAAAGATTTTATTTGGGTTACATTTCAGAAGGAGGGTATCCATAAGTATCCTGCTGCACTGACTGATCCTAAACTAGCTGAGGTGAGCTTCTTAGGTCACCCTCATCGTCATATGTTTCACTTCCGCATTGAGCTGGAAGTAATGCATGATGATCGGGATGTAGAGTTCATCTTGTTCAAGCGTGAGCTGGAAGCTCTGTATACTAGCGGTACAATGGAGCTAGATTATAAGAGCTGTGAGATGATGGCTCGCGAGTTGGCTGAATACATCATGGACACATATCCGGATCGTGATGTTGTTGTAGAAGTTTCTGAGGATGGTGAAAACGGTTGTCGTTTGCACTTCCCTAATGTATAAATAGTATGAGATCTACAATGGAGTCGACAATGAAATCATTCAAAGAAGTACGCGAGGCAGCTGCGGCTCCTGGCAAGAAAGTAACATACAACCAAGCTCGTAAGTGGGTATTCCATCGTCTGGAAAATACTGATCATACACATGATCGTATGAAGAAGGACTTCCATAAAGAGTATGGTAAGCACAACAGTCATCATTTTGATAAGGCTGTTTCTGAATACATGGACTAATAGTCCTTTTTATAACATTGTGAGGTTTATATTATGAGTGTGAATTTTTGTCATATCTCCCCGACTGCTTATCTTCAAGCATTCACCCGAACTAACGGTGCTCATTTGATCCTAGCTCATTTGGTTGAGCAGGATCCTGAGTACCGAGACTTCTATGCCAACCTAAAGGATGGTAAAGAGAAGATCATGGACAACTCTGCTTTTGAGATGTATAAGCAGGGCCGTGATATGTATCCTACCGAGAAACTTCTCGAGATGGGTGCATCATGTAAAGCTAACATGATTGTGATGTCAGACTATCCTAACGAGCCAGGTGCTAAGACGATCAAGGCTGCTGAGCAGACCGCATCGAAGTATCATGAGGCTGGTTTCCAAACATTCTTTGTACCACAATCAGTGATTGGTGATCTCGAGGACTATATGGATACCATGCGTTGGGCTCTGTATAATCCAGGTCTAGTTGATCGTATTGGTCTTTCTATCCTTGGATGTCCTAATGCATATGGTGTTGAGAGGGATAACAAGCTCCAGCGTTATATGTCACGTTATGCTATCCTAACCGAAATGTCTCGTCGAGACATGCTCAATCCTTCTACACATAAAAATGTGTTTCATTGCCTTGGTATGGTAGATGGACCTAATGAGATTGAGATTCTGAGGCCATGGCACAACTATATTGCAACCTGGGATTCATCTGCCGCTGTATGGGCTGGTCTTAATGGTATCAGGTTCGATAACTCGCCAACTGGTATGGTTAATGGTAAGTATGAAGAAGAGGTGGATTTTGATTATAATGAGGATTTACCTGTTGACATTCTTAACACAACCATGTATAATATCGACTACATTGACAGACTGACAAATGGTGATGAATGGTGATTGAATATAAACGTAATGAAGATAAGATCCTAGCTGGGATTAAGCAGTACATCGATTCTACATACTCAGCTCATTATGCTTCTGCATCTGGGCGAGATGTAGTTGATGATTGGGATGACGCTGGAATCACAAAGGAAATGTGTCTTGGTAATATGATCAAGTACATGAAGCGATTCGGCAAGAAGGAAGGATACAATCCTAAGGACATCATGAAGATCGTCCACTATAGTATCTTTCTCCTTAATGAGCTACAGAATGAGGATAAGTTAAATGACGATGCTTAATATTGGCAGTGATGGCGGCTCGACGCTGTCAGGTATCCAGGAAGGTGATGTACAGCCTAATGCTGTTGACCTTCGATTGGGTAAGCTGTTTTGGATCGATAGCAAAGAGTTTGTTATCGATGAGACACAAAAGGTACACCGTGGCTCTGTAGAGATGCAGCCTAATCAAGATGGCTACTTCTATCTCGAGCCTGGTCATTATGAAGTGGTTATGGAAAATGAAATCGATGTTGCTGAAGGTGAAGCTGGCTTTGTTATCACTCGATCCACGCTTAATCGAAATGGCGTGTTTCTTACTAGTGGTCTGTATGATTCTGGTTACAATGGTGTAATGGCTGGAGTGATGCATGTTACTATCGGACCTATGCGGATCAAGCAAGGGACTCGGGTTGGTCAATACCTGAGCTTCGAAGCTCAATCATTGCATAAGTATGATGGTGATTATGGCAAGGGCAAATCTCACGATCAGAAGTATGGATAACGAAAAGGACTATATTATGAATCTATCTCAGGATACAGTAGGTATTCTCAAGAACTTCGCATCTATCAATCCTAATATTGTAATGCGTGTTGGTAATACTGTTAAGACGATCAGTGAGGCTAAGAACATTCTAGCCCAGGCTGATATTAGAGAGGACATTCCAGTAGAGTTTGGTATCTACGACCTTAACGAATTCCTCAATGTTGTGAGTCTGTTTGAAGAGCCTGTACTACAGTTTCAGGATACTAAGAAGGTGCGTGTAGCAGATGGACGTCAGAAGCAGAGTGTGAACTATCACTTCTCTGATCCGACTATCCTAACTACTCCTCAGAAGGATATTACGATGCCTTCTATTGAAGTGTCTTTCGATATCACTGATAGTCAGATGGCTTCTCTTCGACGGGCAGCATCAACACTTAGTGTGACGGATGTTGTACTGAAAGGGACAGCTGATGGTGTTACGATTAGTGTAGCTGATATCAAGGATCCAACTTCTAACAGCTATCAACTTGAGCTTGATAATGTAACTCGAGTAGCTGAGGACTTTGAGATCATGTTTAACATCAACAACCTGAAACTGATCCCTGGCAACTATCAGGTGGACATTTCAAGTAAGTTTATTTCTAATTTCAAGCATAGCGAATACAGTCTTCAGTACTGGGTAGCTGTTGAAAAATCCTCAACCTTTGGAGTATAATATGAGTGAAGAACAAGTGAATGAACAACCAACAGTATCGCTTGGTGTAGGTGATCTGGCTGGTGTAGTACGTATTATTGATGCCTGCTCAGAGCGTGGAGCGTTTAAAGGTCCTGAACTAGAGAGTGTTGGTGCACTTCGTGGTAAGATTGCTGCGTTTGTCGAAGCTAACTCACCTAAGCCTGAAGAGGCCGCAGAAGAGGAGACAGCTGATGAGTAATGTTACTATCCCATCTGCACCAGATGATAAGCGTAAGGTTCTTAATGCGTTGCAAGAGTTCTCAAATTCGATGACTCGTATCGAAGCAGAACGTGATCTATTGAAACAGATTCTTGCTAACCTGGAAGAAGAGTTTGATCTTCCAAAGAAATATATGCGTAAGGTAGCTAATGTCTATCATAAGCAAAACCTTAGCGAGTTTAAAGCTGAGGCTGAAGAAGTAGAAGATATCTACGAATCAATTGTTGACTAATGCACTATATCGTAGTATAGTGTGCGTACAGTTTTGGGATATAGCTCAGTTGGTAGAGCAGCGGACTGTTAATCCGCTTGTCGTTGGTTCGAGCCCAACTATCCC
>ENA-OUOG01001055-OUOG01001055.1-marine-metagenome-genome-assembly--contig:-NODE-1055-length-33370-cov-5.552759_pt1 | contig 33370 bp, 13 predicted proteins | sample MGYA00248635_ERZ508505 | MGnify/ENA primary metagenome ERZ508505 (study PRJEB26176, sample SAMN06267871) | marine metagenome | isolation source: Saanich Inlet, British Columbia, Canada | place: Pacific... | reverse complement strand
GGGGTTGCAGGCCGCGCAGTTCCCTGTCAGCTTGCCATGCGGGCAGCCGGTGCAGTCCATACAGTTGCCTTTCAGCTTGCCATGCGGGCAGGGGTTGCAGTCCACGCAGTGGTATTTCCGCTTCCCATGCGGACAGGGGTTGCAGTCCACGCAGTGGTATTTCAGCTTGCCATGCGGGCAGCCCTTGCAGTCCGCGCAGTGGTGTTTCAGCTTGCCATGCGGGCAGCCGCTGCAGTCCACGCAGTCGCCTTTCCGCTTGCCATGCGGACAGGGGTTGCAGTCCACGCAGTTGCTTTTCAGCTTGCCATGCGGGCAGCCGCTGCAGTCCACGCAGTTGCTTTTCAGCTTCCCATGCGGACAGGGGTTACACGTCACGCAGCTGTCTTTCCGCTTCCCGTGCGAGCACCGCTTCTTCCCCATACTCTGCCGTCGCCCTCCGCGTCGCCTCCCTCCGCGGCGCGCCGCGACGTGTGCGCTCGTCGCACGCGAAGCGCGATGTCGTGGCTTTTTTCTGAGGTGACGTTTTCGTCGCTTCCGAGAGGAAACGCTCGGAAACGGCGACAAGCAAAAAAGAACGTTTCCGTTGACCTCGACCCCGCTGCGACCAGTCTGTCCCGCGCGCGCGTCGTCGTCGTCCCCGCGGCGGCGACGCGTGTGCCGCGATGGGCGCCTCGAAGGACCCCGCGGGCGGCTCGAACGTGGAGATCTACCTCCGCCTGAAGCCCACGCCCAAGGCGTCGCCGCTCGTCACGCTGGACACGGTGCGTCCCGTCGTCATCCTCCCGGCTCGCGGTCGGCACCGCCGAGACTCGTCCGCCCGCGAGACGCGCGAGCCGCGCGGAGAAGCAGAGAGACGGCGACGCGGACGCGCGAAACCGCGCTCGAGTCTCCAGCGCCGCTCCAGTTCCTTCACGACGTCGCCCGGACGGGTCGCGCCACCCACCCTCGACCCCGCTGACCCCGTCCCGACGTCCCCGCTCGCGCGTTCATCCATTCGCACCTTCCGCTTTCCGCGTTTTTTCCTCTCCAACAAAAAACGTCCAAAAAAAAAACCACAGACGGAGCAGACGGTTCGTTTCGAGATCCCTCGCGACGCGAACGCCGGGTACGTCAACAACCAGCGCGAGACGTTCGGTTTCAAGTTCGACGGTGTCTTGACCCCCGACGCGGGTCAAGACGAGGTGTTCGACCGCGTCGCGTCTAAAATCGTGACGGGCGCGTTGGACGGGTTCAACGGTACGGTTTTCGCGTACGGGCAAACGGGCTCTGGAAAAACATTCACAATAACCGGCGGCGCCGAGCGATACGTCGACCGCGGCATCGTGCCCCGCGCCGTATCGAAGGTGTTCTCCGAGATGGCAAAGAGAAACGACGGCGCCACCTACGAGGTCTCGGTGTCGTACGTGGAGGTGTACAACGACCAGGCGTACGACCTGCTCTGCGACGGCGCCGAGGCGCTCGGCGGAAAAAACGCGACGAAAGGCGTAAACGAAAAAGAAAAAGAGAAGAGTCGCGAGAAGAGTCCGACGTCGTCGTCTGACGACTTATTTTTACCTAAAGTCGCGTTGTTGGAGGATGACGACGGGGTGATCCACGCGCGCGGGTGCTCGTCTCACCGCGCGGGCTCGGAGGAAGACGCGCTGAATCTGCTGTTCCTGGGTGACGTCAACCGCGCCGTCGCCGAGACCCCGATGAATTTGCAATCCAGCCGTTCGCACTGCGTGTTCACGATGTCGGTGGAGCGCCGCGTCGCCGGGTCGGAGACGGTGCGCCGCGGCAAGATCCACCTCGTGGACCTCGCCGGGTCTGAGCGCGTCGGCAAGACGGGCGTCAGCGGCAGCGCTTTGCGCGAGGCGAAGCACATCAACCTGTCTCTGCACGCGCTCGAGAAGGTTGTCGTGGCGCTGAGCGACGGCGACCCCCACGTGCCGTATCGAGACAGCGTGATGACCATGCTGCTGAAGGACTCGCTCGGCGGGAACTGCGCGACGGCGATGGTCGCGACGGTCAACCCCGAGTTCGAGCACGTCTTCGAGGGTATATCGACGTGTCGATTCGCGCTGCGCATCGCCTCCGTGCGGAACGCGCTGCTCGTGAACGAGGAGACCGACCCCAAGCTGGTGATTAAAAGACTGCGCGAGGAAAACAGGGCGCTGCGCGCCGAGCTCAAGCTCGCGCGCGGCGACGTCGACGGCCGCGACGCGCTTTCCGAGAGCGAAATCGCGAGGCTCCGGAGTGACATAGAGCGGTTCTGCGACGACGAAAACGACGAGCCGGACCTCGGCGGGTCCATGCTCAAGATCCGAGCCGCGCTGAGAGTGTTTCGGGACCTCGCGCGAACCTCCCGAGCCGGAGAGAACGCGCGCGCCGCGACGGCGGTTCTCGCGGAGGGCGAAACAAACGCCGCGAAAGAAAACGCGTCGGAGATCGAGAGGCTCGCCTCCCTGGTGCGCCGCCGCGACGAGGAGATCAAGGTGCTGGTCGCGATGCTGGAGAAACAGTCGGGACTTTCTTCCGTCGCGAACGGAGCTGCCCGAGCTGTCGCGCGCGCCGAAAAAGAAGGAGGAAAACAAACGGAGGAGGACGCCGACGCGTGCTCCGCGTTTGGTCCGGGACCCGCGAAACCGTCCACGCCTCCTTCTTCTGTGAGATCGTCTCCGCTTCTCTCCGCACCGAAAGGTGCGAAAAACCAAAACCACTTCTTCACGGACAGGAACGCCGCGTTCGAGCACTTCAAGCGCGGCCACGCGTCTCGAGCTAATATCGAGGCGAACAAAAAGACGCTTCGCGAGCAGTACGCCGAGGCGAAGCGTTTGGGCGAAGCCGTGAACGTTGCGAGAAACGCGATAGCGTCGACGCGGACGGAAATCGAAAACGTTCGAGTGAAAAACGCTTTTTTTTCCGAAGAGAAGTATTGCGAGTCGAGAAGTACGACTCGCGGCGAGTTGAGGGAAGACTCGGAAGAGGAGCGTTTGCTTTTGGCGAGGGTGGAGGGCGAGAAGCGCGCGTATAAACAAAACTACGACGCGCTTCGCGACTTGAAGAGGGAGATTGAGCGCGTTCAGAGTCTGCTGGAGCGGAGCCGGGGACGCGTGATGCGCGAGTTCGAGGACTGGTTCGGCGAGGGGAACGGGGACGGGGACGGGAAGGGAGGCGGCGGGGATGGATCCGCCGGGGACGCCGGGGACGACGTCCCCGTCCCCGGCGTCCCCGGCGTCCCCGGCGTCCCCAGCACCGGGAACGCCGAGGCGGACGCCGACATAGCGGCGTTTTACGCGGCGCGCCGGAAACTGTTACGGTCGAGCCGGGGATCCTCCAGTCGAGGCTCGAGCCGAGGCGGGTCATCGAGCAGAGGCGGAAGCGAGGTCTCGATCGAGGTGTCGTCGTGCGAGTACAGATAGTCACGTGAAAGAAACGTTCACTTCGCGTTCAATCTATCAGTCTTCGTACAGCTGGATACTGACTCGCACCTCTTTGACGGTTTTCGCCGCCGTCTTGTTTTCCGGGTCCAGCGCCAACGCCTTCTCGAGCGCGGACTCGGCTTCACGCAGAGCCACGAGATCGAACATGTCTTCCTTCTCCGGGTCGTCCCCCAGCGCGAACAGCGCCTGCCCTAAACGAACCCATCCCCGGACGTACTTAGGGTCGATCGCCGTCGCGCGCTCGCAGTCGCGCGCCGCGTCTCTGAAGGCGGATTTTCCGCCAAGACCGGAGGCGCCCAGTTTGAGCCTGGCGGCGGCGGCGTTGCCGAGGTACGGCACGACGTCCGGTTTCAAGCGCAGACACTCGTCGTACACCGCCACCGCCAGCGCGTATTCTTTTTTAGAAAACGCGCCAAGCCCTTCGTCGTTCAGAAGTTCGGCGGCTTTCGTCAACGCTTCGTCTGAAGACACGCCCGGGGCGAGATCAGGGCGCGCGTTTTTCGGTCGCAGACCTCCGTCCGCGTCCGCCAGGCGCAGATTCGAGACGCCCATCGGGACGTCCTCGAACCCCACGCCGCCGACACTTTCCCAAGGGCGATCGGAGTTAGTTCCGAGACGCGATTCATTCGAGGCAGAGTCGGAGGAAGCGCCAGTAAGTAAACCGACGTTTCCGTCCCAATCGCCGTTTCCGATCTTCATCGTCCGCGAGTACGCCGACCCACTCGGGACGTCGAACGACGGATCGTGCTTCGTGCCGGCGGACCACGGAACGTTGACGTCCACCCCGAACCTTTCGTTCGGCCTGTAGTCCCCCCTCGCTCTCAGCACAGCCTCGATCTCGAACGGGTCCTTCCCCCCGAGCGCCATCTTGAGCACGTCGTCGAGCGTCTGCATCGGCGGGATCGTGTAACTCTCCGCCCATCGTGTGTAGTCGAAGTTGTTGGTGGTGACGGTGTGATACGCCGCGGTGACCCGCGTGAACTTCCGCTTCGCCTCCTCCTGCTTCTCGGGGGGGTTCTTGTCGGGGTGCCACTTCAGGCAGAGCTTGCGGTACGCCGCCTTCACCGCGTCCAGGTCGCCGCGGCTGGAGTCCGGAAGGCCCAGGATCTGGTACGCCTGGTCCATGGTGGGGGCGCCGGAGCTCTCCATGTCGTCAGGGGGATCGACGTCTTCGTCCGCCATCGCGTCTCGCGTCCGCGGAGAACAAACGCGGGCGGACGCCCCGATCGGCCCGGCGGAAGTAGGCGCGCGCCGCGACGCACCGCGCGCGCCGGGAACTGGGAGACGATCGGTCGACCGAGGCGTTTTCCGTTTCGGGAGGCTTCGTCGATTTTCTTAGAGAAGGTCTGAAGGTGTACCGTACAACACTCCCGCGTCTACGATACATCACAACGTCATCATCCTCAATACGCTCCGAACCCGTCATCCGCGCGGTCGTCCCATCCGCCGCCGCCTCCGAAGTCGCCGTCGTCGCGTCTCCCGCGGCCGTTGACTCGGCCGCGACCGCCCCTGCCGCCGCCCCTGCCACCGCCGCGTCCGCGGCCGCCGAACCCGCCGCTCTCGGCGCCGCGACCGTACCGCCGGTCCCGGCCGGCGGCGCGGTCGAACCCGCGGTCGTACCCCCCGCGCTCGCCTGAGTCGTCGGACCAGACGCGCGCGCGAGACGACGACTGGTTGTCGCGGTCCCAGCCGCCACCTCCGTACCCGCCGTTCCCGCCAGCCTCGCCGCACCGCTTGCACTCCGTGCGCGAGGCGAAGTTGGCGAAGTTACAGGAGGGGCACCTCCAGTCGCCCGGCCGTAAATCGGCGCCGTCGCGATTCTCGCGCCCGCGGTCGTCGTAGCGGGGCCGCGCGTCGCGGAGGTCGAAGCCCCCTCTGTTGCGTGTCCCGGCGTACCCCCCGCCCCCGCCCCCGGCGCCGCACTTGAAGCACTGCGAGCGGCTGGCGAAGTTCATGAACCCGCAGTCGGGGCAGTCCCAGTCGCCCGCCTTACGGTCCTGCCCGGCGCCGGGCTCGAAGGACGACCCGCGGTCGAAGCGCGACCCCCCGCGATCGTACGAGCTTGTGTTCCTTTCGGCATCCTTCTCCTTCGGGTACCCGGTTCTGCCGACCAAGCGCAAGCCTCCCCGGCGCACCACCTGCATGGCGGCGTCCGAGGGGGGAAGCGCGTTCGCGGCGAGCCGGTCGCACGCCGCGCCCGCGCGGTCCGAGCCGGCGACGTGTTCGGCGATGGCGGCGCACGCGGCGAGCGCCACGTTGACGGCATCCGCCGACAAAGGCACGCGCGCGGTGGCTAAATCCTGCAGCGTCATGAGCGTGTCCGCCACCAGCCTGTTGCCCGCGGCGGTGGGCTCATCGCGAAACAAAACTCTGTGCACGCACGTGTCGTTGAGCAAAGTCGCGAACTTCTCGCCGCCGCCCCACACGAAGGCGCGGTCTTTACCCGTCGCGCCGGGTAACGAATCGTCAAGCGAAGCGGCTTCGCGCGTCTCGAGCCACGCCGCGCCCACCGCGCCCATCAGACGTTCGTTGAGCGCGCCCGCGGGCGCGGCGTGCGCGGCGTACGCCTTCAACGTCCTTCTCACGTCCCCTAAACAGTTCTTCACCTCGCCCGCGTGCATCTTGTCGAACGTGCTCCAGGGCGTGGGGTTGGCGAATGACGAGTAGGAAGTGATCTCGCCCGGGCCGCCGGCTCCGGCGTCGGCGGTGGTGGTCTCGCCGTGGCCCTTAGCGCGCATCGCCAACACCAACGCCGAGAACGCGTCCGTCACGGGGCCGCCGAGCACCACGCGATCCTCCTCGGGCTCCTCTGAGGAGTGCGCTTTCGGGTCTTCGTGCGATGAGTCATCCGCCGAGGCATCCGGCGAGTCATCGATCGAGTCATCCGCCGACGCATCATCATCCACGGATTCGTCCAGCGAGTCCGTCTCGAAGAGCGCGTCGAGGTCCTCGTCCATGTCCAGGTCCACGTCTACGTCCCCGCCGTTCTCGGCGTCGTCGCCGAACACGCCGACGCCTCCCGCGGCGACCACGGCGCTCCCGCGGCGTCTCCTTGTGACGAGCTCTCGCGTCGCGCCCCGACCGACGGGACCGACGGAGAGGGTAAACCGGCGAGAGCGCTGTTGGACGCTCTTCGAGCCGATCGCGCGGGCGCGCGCGGAGGAGACGGCGCCGCGCCTGACGAGGCGCGTCCGTCCGCCAGACGCGGTCGCGACGGGCGCGCAGATCGTCATCGACGCGAGCGCGAACACAGTCATGGCGGTCCGCTTCCTCTGTTCCGTGCGTGCGTCGGAGAGGCCGCGCTGGGAAAGCTGACGACGCGTCGCGCGTCGGGGGCGCTTTTCAGGCGAACGGCGGCGGCGGTGGGGCGTTTACTCGAGACTGTCGTGAACGGGTTTCACGCGGACGCTGTGCGCTCATCATCAAAAGGCCAAAAAACGCCGACAGAAATGATGATCGATCGATCCAGACTCGTGCGCTCACTCGCTGTCGCTCTCGTCGTCGTCGCTGTCCTCGTCCTCCTCCCCCTCGCTCGGCTCCTCCCCGTCCGTCTCCCAGTCGCTCTCCTCGTCGCCCTCCTCCATGACGTCCTCCAGGTCCTCGTCCCCCTCGTCGTACACGTTCACCGGGCCCTCCGCGTCGCTGTCGTCGTCGGTACCCTCCCCGTTTTCGCCGCCGGACCCGGCTCGTAAACGCTTCGCCTCGCTCTGCTTGTGCAAGAGCAGGTCCAGGCGCCCCAGCAGCTGCTGCAGCGGCCTCTGCAGCGCCTGGTGCGCCTCCACGGTCTGCTGCAGCTCCAACACCGCGGTCCGCGCGGTGGCGCTTCCAGCGATGTACGACGAGTGGTGCAACATGGCCGCGCGCATCCACCGCGCGATGTGTTCGCCGCGCGCGGGTTTTGAGCGCATGCGGTCGAGCGCGGCGCGCAAAAGCGACGCGACGGAAGACGGAGGAAGCCTCGCTACGGTGTTCGAGACCACACCGGCGTCGCCCACCGATAAGCACCGCTCGATCAAAGACCGGTCCTCCGCCGCGAGCGCCTGCGCGAAGAGCGTGGCGAGCGAATCCGCCTTGGGCGGTTTTTTCCCGTCGCCGAGAGCTTCGCGAATCGATCGATCCAAACGCGCCGCGGCGTCGGCGGAGTCCCGGCGCTCGACAGACGTTTCGGTCGATTGAGAAACGCGTGACCTCTCCGCATCAAGCGCGCGCTCGCCGAGCGTCTTGCCGCCTTCGTGCGAGACGAGCAATTGGTCGTCCGCGTCCATGGCGTCGATCGCGTTTCTCGCGTCGCTCGCGTGTTCCTTCTTTTTTCGTTTGCCCTGCTTCTTGTCGCCGCCGCCGCCGCCGCGGGGCAACTCAGGCGCGGCGTCCACCACCGCCGCGGGCGCGCGGGCTGCGCGTCGGGATACAAAGAGGGTACAAAGAGGGTGCGCGGGGTGCGAGGGGGGAGCGACGGAAGTCAGTCTCGCGTGATTCGTGCGGGTGGATCGCAAAGCTCCGCGGCGGCGTCAGAGACTCGCGGTGTCGCGCGCACCTCTCGGCATGGCGTGCGCTCCGCCAATCCGCCCGAGGCGGGTTTTCGCCGCGACCGGGGTTGTGTCCTCGACGGGACTCGAGAGTCGACCGGGGGTCGACTGCCGCGGACCGGGAACGACCCGGGAGCGGACCGCGAGGCGCGAGTGCGGGCGCGCGCGCGGAGCGAGTGCGGCGGGGCGCGCGACGGGCGCGCGCTTCGCGTCGCCGAGCGGCGGTGCTTCGATATCGAAGCACCGCCGATACCAGTCACCAGCCGATGTCGCGAGCGCGGGCGGCGACACTCAACAACGACTTTTGAACTCCGAGCTGTCGAGATCTGGCTGGCAACAGTGAGATGCGCGAGGCCGCCGCCGCACGGGTCGCGGCGGCGCTCACGGCCTCTGGAGGAGACGCGCGCGTTTCGGACGCGATGGAGGCGGACGCGCGATCGGGCGACCCGGAGACGCGCGTTGGGGACGCGCGGGATGCGCGCGGTGCGTTCACCACGCCTTCCCGCGACCCGAGCGGGGTGGGTAAAGGTCCCTCCCGCTCTCCGGCCGTCCGGCTCTCGACGCCGTCCCGACAGCGGCCTCTCAAGACGACGCGCGTGTGCGCCATCTGCCCCACCGCGAAGGGCGACGGGCCGGCGGGTCTGCTCGTGCACGTCGAGCCTTTGTTGGACCGCGGCGGCGTGGCGCCTCCCCCGATGGGCGATTTCGCGGGCCCTTTCCTCCCCGACAAGAACGGCATCAAGCACACGTGGGCGCACCAGAACTGCATCATGTGGTGCCCCGAGGTGTACTTCGACGCTCGTTTAGAACGGCTGAAGCACGTCGAGGAAGCAATCAAGCGAGGCAAGCAGCTCAAGTGCACGCACTGCGGCAGGAAAGGCGCCGCCGTGGGGTGCGCGTTACCGTCGTGCAATCGAACCTACCACCTCAAGTGCGCGCACGCCGCGGGGTGTCGCTTCAACGCCGAGCGCTTCACCGTGATGTGCCCCGCGCACAAGAGCCAGAAGAGGACGCCCGCGCCCGTCTGGAGCAAGACCATGGACGGCGACGAGGCGCTCAAGCCTGGACCGGCGCGTCGGAATGAAGGCACCGAAGACGGTGCGGATGGCGCGGAACAAAACTTTGGTGACGAAAACGAGAACAAGAACGCGCGACCCGTCGATTCGCGAACGAAGGCTCTGCTAGAGCGCCTCGCGTCGGGCGCCGGTCCGGCGCCCAACGCGTCCGGGCGGCCTCCGGCGCGCCGCAACGGCAATGAAAACCCGTTCGCGGTGGACGAGGAAGAGATCGGGTTCGCGCGCCCGAAAGCGGGCGCGTCCAAGGTTGAACGCACGCGCGGCGTGATTCGGGCCGTCACGGCGGCGGGGGAGCGCGTGCGACGAAAAGAGGAGGGCTTGGAAGACGACGAGACGGCTTTCGCGGCGCGCGAAAGAGCTCGATTCGTGAAGGATAAGAACAAGACGGCGTGTGTCACCGTCGGCGGGTCTTTCGGCTTTGGGGGAATGGGCGCGAGCGTCGCGGGGGGTTTCGAGACTCTCGCGGGGATGGATCGCGAGATTCGCGTGTTGAAGGAGCTCGCTTTGCTGCCTTTGACGTACCCGGAGACCTTCGCGCGTCTCGGCGTCGGCGAAGGCCGAGGCGTGTTACTTCACGGCCCGCCGGGCACGGGGAAGACCGCGGCCGTGCGCGCGCTTTTAGGCGCGGCGGCGAGGGGCCCGCACCCGGTTTCGTTCTTCTCGCGCAAAGGCGCGGACGCGCTGGGCAAATACATGGGCGAGGCGGAGCGTTCGCTTCGCGTCTTGTTTCAGGAAGCGTCGCGGCGCGCGCCGAGTATCGTGTTTTTCGACGAGATCGACGGCCTCGCGCCCGCGCGCAAACAACGCAACGGCGAGCAGGACGCGATCCACGGCTCGGTCGTCGCGACGCTCCTCGCGTTGATGGACGGTCTGGAGAGCCGAGGGAGGGTGGTTGTGATCGCGGCGACGAATCGACCGGACGCGGTGGATCCCGCGTTGCGTCGGCCTGGAAGGTTCGACCGCGAGGTGCGTTTTTCTCTTCCCGGCCCGGCGGCGCGGCTGGAGATTTTAAAGACGCACACGCGAATGTGGGTTCCGAAACCGAGCGTCGAGACGTTACGAAAGGTCGCCGACCGTCTCGAGGGCGCGGCGGGGGCGGATTTAAGAGCCGTCGCGGCGGCGGCGTCGCTCTCGGCGGTGCGTCGGCGCGCGCCTGGTTTGTTAAACGGAGACGCGACACGCGAATCGCTCGCGGCGGCGCTCGAGCCGTTCTTGCCCGACCCGGAGGGCTTCGAGGAGACTTTGTCTGTCGTACGGGCAAACAGTCTCGACGGGCACCTCGGCGCGATTTTAGCGGCGCGGAGGCACGAGGCGCTCGGCGAACGCGTGGCTGTTTTTTGGAGCGGCAACGACGCGTTCTTCGAGGGCACGGTCACGGCGTTCGACAAAGGCGCCTTCGCGCACCGCGTCACCTACGACGACGGCGAGAACCAGTGGCTCCAGCTGTGGCGCGAAAACGAAGTCGTCCGTTGGAGCGAAGAGGATGAGGAGAGCGTTTTGACGCAGGAGAAAACGGAGGAAGCCGGGACGTTAACCGAAACCGGAACGGTAACCGGAACGGTAACCGGAACCGTGACCGGAACCCCCGCGGAAAAAAACCCAGAGGGCGCGTCGAAAGACAGACGTCGCAGCTTCTTGGTGTCGGAGGCGCTCGCGGCGGCGGAGGCGAAGGAGGCGGCGGCGTTCGCGGCGGCGAGAAACGTTGCGCGGAAAATCAAAGCCGAAGCGCCGGACGCGAAGCTCGTGTCGTGCAAAAAAAAACTCGGCGTCTTTTGTTCCGTGCCTCGGAAGAAAGAAAGTTCACGCCGCGACGACTCCGCCGACCTAACCGACCAGGTGGATAAAACATACCACATCACGTGTCTGTGCGCGTCGTGCGTCTCGGTCGGCGCGAACGCGTTCGACCCACGGCGATGGGAAGCGCACTGCGGCGCGGGGCACACCAAGAAGTGGAAAAGCACGGTCCGCGTCGAGTTGGATGACGCGCGCGTGTTCGAATGCGCCGACGCCGACGCGAACGCCGACGCCGACGCCAACGCGCCGAAGCTCTCGCGCCAAGCTCTCGGCTCGCACCAAAGCTTTTCGCCCTCGGTGCCCGTCGGTGCGTGGCTCGAGATGCGCGAGACGCGCGGCATGTCCGCGGAAGCCATCGCGGCGGCCGTGACGCGCGAAAAAAACGAGTCGGCGAAGACGGCGCGCGCTTTCGCGGGGGCTTCTGTGAAGGAAAAAGAAGACGACGGTACGTCGTCGGAGCCGTTCGCGTTCGACGCCGCGGCGTGTCGCGCGGAGGCGCTTTCTCTGCGCGCGGCGTTCGCGAAGAGCGAAGCGCGCGCGACGCGTACCGGTGGGGGTTTCAAGGTCACCGCGCGCGACTGGGCGCGCGCGCTGGCGACGACGTCCACCCCGTGCTCGCGCCGGAGCGCTTCGGGGTCCGCGACGTTCGTCGCGTCCCCGCTTCCCCGGCGCGTCGCGCCCGCGCTCGCGGTGGCGAGCCTCGCCGTCGCGCGCGCGCTGCGGGACGCCAGGGCGCCGCTGGACGTGCTCGCGACGCGCGCGCTGGACGATGGTTTGAGCGGTTCCGTCTCGCCACTCGTGAAAGACCGGCGCGCCGCGGAGACCACCCTTTTAAACGCGGGGCTGCTGGAAGGGCGCGCGTCGCGGCGTATTAAGCGCGACGAAAACGCGAAAGAAAACGATTTCGCGGAGGACCTCCCGGACGCGTTCGGGAACCTTTTCGATGACGAGGATTCCGTCGAGGAGGATTCAGAAGCCCAAGGAGTGGCGACGGAAGCGTCGTGTGCCGCCTCGGCTCAGGAAGCCGCCACCAACGCCGCCGCGGCGTCCGTGAGCGGCGCCGGTTTTGACGGCGGTAGGCCTCGCTCGGCTCGCGTCCTGGTGTACGCGGACGGCGACCAGGGGCAACGACTGGTGGTCGCCGCGGCGGCGCACGCGCTTCAGGGCGCGCCGATGGTTTCTCTGAATCTTTCGAGCCTGATCGCGCAGGGCGAGGGTGACGCGCTTCGCGGCGTCATCACGGCGCTCCGCGAGCCTTTACGAAACGCGTCGAGGCAGCCGAGCGTCGTGCACCTCGCGTCGCTGGAAACGTGGGCGCTCGCTGCGGTGACTCCTCAAGACTGTTTGCCCGTACATACGAGCGACGACGAAAAAGCATCCCCGAATGAACACGTCGGCGGAGTTTTGCCGTCACACTTGTGGGACGCGTTCGAGCAAACGGTGTTCTCCGCCGAGGCTGGGTTCGGCGAGGACGGGTGTTTGATCGTCTTGGCGGACGCGAGGGTTTCGTTGGATCAACTCCCGGAGCGGATCGCGCGGTTCTTCGAAAAAGGCACAGGCGCGGGGGGCGGCGCGGATTGTACGCGCGCGACGGTGGGGATCGAACCTCCGACCGGATCCGCGCTCGCCTCGCTGCTCGCGCGCGGCGCCGCCGCGGCGGTGCGCGGCGCGGTGGCGCCCGCGCTCGCCGCCGCCGCCGCGCGGGACGCGCATAAACGCAGAGCCGCCGAGGCGGATGAAACCGCCGAGGTCTCGAGGAAAAGGCGCCGCGACGACGACGACGACGACGACGACGACGACGCGATGACCGATTCGCGGAACGCCGAGTCGGCGGCGGCGGAGTGGCGTCGTCTCGAGCGCGCGCGTGGTGTCGAATCCGAGCTTCTCTCGCGACGCAAGGCGCTAGACGTGCTCTCCGAGAAGGCAAGTCACGCGCGCGACGCCGTGCGTCGAGGCGTCGCCTCGGTTGCTTCTCTTCTCATCCGCGACGCGCGGTTCAAGCCGGCTCTAAAAAAGTTTCGCCGCGACGGAAAAAACGCGGGAAAAAAAACGCGAGGACGAAACGACGCGTTTCGCGCGACGGTTTCCGCGGGCGCCGCCGGTACGTTTTCCACTTCGAATTCGTTCATCGTGGCGCTTCGAAAAGCCAGCGGTGTGATCGGTTCGTTTAAAGGGAACGTCCCTGATAAGTGGGGCGTGTACCCTTCGCGGAAAGGCACGCACGCGCCCTCCGATCGGAGCGCCGCAGTCGCCGCCGCGCTCGACTGCGCGGCGACGCTCTTGGCGAGCGACGACGCGCGCCTGTTCGAGAGACGCGCTTTGGAGGCGGAGGCGGCGGCGGAGGCGGCGCGTTTGGAGGTGGCGGCGTGGGCGAGGAAGCTGGATTTAATCCTGAACGAAAACGGAAAGGGAAAGCGAACGGTCCACGATGAGCCTTCGTCTCCGGGAAACAGGGGAAGCGCGGAAGAAGGCGCGGCGGAGAAGGACGCGTCGACCGATGCGGCGGCGACGCCGCGGACGCCGGCGGCGCCGGCGGCGGCGGACGCCGCGGCGCCTCTGTCGGCCACCCCGAGCGCCAAGGCGCTTTCGTTCGCGGCGGACGTCGCCGGCGCGGTGCGCGAGACGGGGCATACCGTGACGCGCGACGAATCCGTCGCCGCCGCCGCGGCGGCGCTGGCGAAGGCGCTGGTGGAGGCGCTGGTGGCGAGAAGAAAGAACGAGGCTTTATCTTTCGGCGCGGCGGAGAAAGCGCTCGGCGGCGTTTCGGAGCTTCTGACGCGCGCGGCGCGCGCCGCGACGGGCGCGCGCGCGCTGAACCTCCCGCGTTTGATCGCGGACGCGAGAGACGACATCGAGCGCATCTGCGCGGCGTGCGTCGAGGAGGACGGGCGTTAAGGGTTTAGGGGGTGACCGCTTCGTCGGTAGGTAATAGGATAGGCGTTTTTCGAGTCCGAGCCGATTCGCGTCATATCTCGAAGCGAGGTGCACATGTGTAGAACACGTCCGAGACCGAGTGCCAGGCGCCAGGCGCCACGTCATTCTCATAATATCTCAGCTCGCCGATGTAGAACACGCGGGCGATCGACTACACGAAACGGTCGGTGGTTGCATCCTCGCGGGCACATCGAAAGCGCACGTCGTCTGCACTTCCCGACTTCCCGATGTCGCACCGCGCGCGCCTGAGCCTGCTGGTCGCCTCGGTGGCGGCGCTCGCGCTGCTCCCCTCCGGCGCGCGCGTTTCGGCGTACACGGATCAGTACGGGAAATGGCATTCCCCCACGACTCACCCGTACACGACGGAGGACTACCCCCCGGGCTCGAGGTGGGAACCGGCGCGCGTGTGCCACCAGGGCAGCACGGAGTTCATCTACGGCGGGCAAGCCGAGACGACCACGGACGAGTTCTACACCGCGGACGGACCGGGGAACCCGAACGACCACCAGTTCTGGGACATCGTGCGCAAGTTCGACGCCGACATCGCGCCGATGGTCACGCGTTTCCTCTCCGAGCGGCTTCTCGTCGTGCGCACCGGCGACCCCATCGACACGGCGGTCGTCGCACACTACTCCGACGACGCACACGCGCACTACCGCAAGAACATCACCGGGTGCGACTTGCTCATCGTCTGGCGCTTCGTCAAGGAGCTGGGCGCGGCGGGCAAGGCTGTGAACGGCGGGCACAACAAATACGGGCGGACGGTGGTGTCGAACATCAAGCTCGACGTGCAAGCGATGTCCGGGTACATGAACAGCTACTACGAGCAGTGCCCCGAGGACCCCGACGCGTACTGCGAGCAGTCGCACGTCGGGACCCTGGGCGCGTACTCCGCTGTCGTGAAGACAACCGTGCACGAGATCTGGCACGGCATCATGGGCACCATCTTGACCACGGCGTCGAACAAGGACGCACAGTACAGCGTCCAGGGCTATGGCGACGGGAAGGGGCCGTGGTTCTTCAAGAACGTGATCAGCAAGCGTCCAGAGTACTGGCCGGAGGCGACGTACGTGCGGAACTTCTACCAGGACCACCCGGCGAATTATGACGCGGCCACTTCGCACTTCGGGAGGCAAGGCATGTACTTCCAGAACACGCCGCGCGTGCTTGAGCACGTCAGGCACTGGACCAACTGCCCGACGCTCAAGGGCTTCCCGATGGGCGCGGACACGACGTCCCGTTACCCGTACAACTACGGACACCACCATAACGTGTTCGGGACCTTCTGCGACAACTTCGCGTACGGGGGCAAGGGGTGCACCACTTCGATGGCGTGGGCGCAGCTGGAGGATTCGGGCAAGTGGCGAATCAACTGGACGGCGGTGACGTTTCAAAACACCAACGAAGACCTCTTCGGAGGGGTGTTGCCCACGAACGACAGGCAGGGCTTAGGGACGGGCATCCCCAACTACCTGCACTACCCGTTCAACGACCAGCTTCAGCACGACATCTACAAAGAGACGTGGAAACGCGGGTGCGGCTACTTTGACACCGCCTGGACGTACCAGGACGACGACGCGCACCCCGGCGACGTCAGCCCGGTGAACGGCTTGACGTATCACAACCCGAAACCCGGGTACTCCGGGTTCGCGTGTAACGGCGCGTCGTGGAACGGCCACCGCACTAAGCGCGACTACTGCTCGATCGACGGTCGGAGCAAGTACATCTGCGCGCCGCACGGGCACCGGCCCAACGGTCCGTGTGAGGAGGGCAACTGTTTCGGTACGATGGAACCGGAAGTGAACAACTTCCGGTCGGCGGGTATGATTCAGCCCCCGGCGTCTCAACGTTTGCCCGGCGAGGTGGACGACGACGGCACCACGGGGTGGGTTAAAGCGAACATCTCCACCACGAACCTTCCCGGCTCGTGCCAGTACGCGGGCTCGCAGAACCAGGAAAGGTACGGCGAAAGCGCGCACGACGACTCGCGGTGTTTCCGCGGTTCCATCGAACCTATTGGCGAGGCGCCTCGAACGTTCACCTACGAAACCGCGTATTGCTTCCAGCGCCGATGCAACGCGAACAACCTTATTGAGATTGAAGTGAAGGGCGCGTGGTACACCTGTCCCGAGCTCGGCGGCGCGGTGGAGATTGACGGGTTCTCCGGGAACGTCACGTGCCCGCACCAGGCGATTTACTGCCCCGCGAACTGCCCCAAGGACGCCGACGGCGTGGAGTGCTACGGCCGAGGCACCTGTAACCGAAACACCGGTATATGCATGTGCACGGAAACTTTAGTGAACTCCAGCTTTGTCGGCATCGGGTGCGAGACGCCTTGGAAGCAGTTCTGGCCCTCAACCTTCGACTCCGGCTACGGGCAGTTCACGCCGATGTCGCTGGCGTTTTCGTTGCCCAAGTGGGACGAGCAAGGCGACAGCCGCGCGCAGGCGCTCGACGCCGTGTACACCTCACTCGGGGTCGACCCCGCCACCACGGAGATCAACATCCAGAAAATAACGTTTTCCGTGCAGGCGACGCACTTCTACGAGGGCATGACCCTGGACGACTGGAACGCGGCGAGCGGCGGAAGCGTGTCCTCGGAGGAGTGGTTCCAGGGACAGGTGAGCACCGTCACGGGGGGAATCCAGTTCACGGACGTAACCGTCTCAGTCCCGGTCCCGGCGACGCGAGACGACGGAATTAACAGACGCCGAAGAAGCACTTCGCGTCGGTCGCTTCTGAACGCCGTGGCCGGGATGGAGGTGTCGTACCGCATCGACTTGGACGAGATGGCAAAGGCGCGCGCCGCGCAAAGCAAAAACGCCGACTCGGGCGCCTTCGCCGAGCGCACGGCGAGTAAGCTCGGCGCTCTGACGATGACAAAGCCTCCCGAGACGGTAACCGAGATCGAGATCCAGATCGGCACGGACGACACGAGTGACATGGCCAAAATCACCGAAGTGACGAGCGATCGCGACGCGTTCGACGCGTCGTTACAGGCGGAGATGGACGAGAGGGGGATGTTCACGCCCGAGAAGGAGGAGGATGAAATCGATTTAGTCCTCATCCTCGCCTGCGCGGGGAGCGGGCTTTTCTTTCTTCTCGTCGTCGTCGGCGCGGTGGTCGTTCGCGGGCGACGCGCGAAGGTGGCGGACGCCTCCGTCGGCGCGAAGGGTTCGAAGGGCGCGAAGGCCAAGGGCAGCAAGGTGGCGCCGAAGACCCAAACGAAGAAGTGATGCGCTTAGCTAGGTTCTTCAACGTACAATAGTCGTTTCGTAGTACGCCTTCCGAAAAGAAAAGGGGTGAAAGTGTCTCTCGCAGCCTCCAGCCTGATCCAGATATTTTGATTGGCGCGAAAAAGCGCACGTCTAGAAGCCCCTTTCGCGCGCTCTCCCCACACCTCCTTCCGCGCCCTCCCCCGCTCGATGGACCTCCTCTCCGCCCGCGCGTCGTTTCGCGCGGCGGCGCGGCTCCGCCCGCGCGCGTTCAGAAGGGGACGCCCCATCCGGCGCGCTTCGCTCGCCCCCGTCGCGTCGTCCTCGTCGAGCCAATCGGCACGCGGGTCCTCGCGATTCGCGGGGTTCTGGTCGTCGCAAAGCTCCGACGCTCGAACCTCCGACGCTCGCGATTCAAACGACTCTCGCGAACGACACCGACGTCGACGCTCGCGGAGCTCCACGACGAACGAGGACGACGCGCGTCTCCGCGCGTACGTCAGGCGCGTGCCTTTCGTGGACCTGTACGCTGTGCTGGCGGTCGGACCCGACGCGTCCACCGCGGAGATCCACGAAGCGTGGAAGCGGCTGCAAAAAGCGGTGCACCCCGACGTCGCCGGCGCGTACGCGGCGACCGCGTCTTCGCTCCTGAACGAGGCAAAAACGGTTCTCGGTTCGAAACACGACAGAGCGGCTTTTGATCTCGACCGCACGGAGTGGCTGAGACGAGGCGGGACGGACGACGAGATGTTCTCCGTGTGGAACGCGGAACCGCTGAGCGCGTGGAGCGGCCCGAGAGGAGCTTCGAACGACTCTGGCAAAAATAACATTCATTCGCGACACGTCGACACGTCGTTCGCCGCGTTCGTGGACGAGTCGCGGTGCATCGGTTGCGTGCAGTGCGCGACGGCGGCGCCGAACACGTTCCGCATCGAGACGCGGTTCGGCAGGGCGCGCGTGGTGGACCAGTGGGCGGACGGCCCAGACGCCGTCGCCGACGCGGTGGAGATCTGCCCGGTGCGGTGCATTCACTTCGTGGACCCATTGTTGGATTTGCCCATCCTCGAGCGCGTCTCAGGGAGGCTGTGGAAGGAGCGCGGCGATGGACCGGGCGGCATCTCCGCGAAAAGGGGCGGCGGAGACGCGTCCCCGTTCGAGGTGGTCGACGCGCTGCGGAGACGCGCGGATTTAAAAACGGGTCTCGCGCCGTGGCCCAGCCGCCGGCGGCGCGCGTCCGTTGCGTCGCGCGTCGGACCGAAAAAGTATCACGACGCCGGCGCCGACGTCGACACGTCCTCGGCGGCGGCGGCGGTGGCGGCGGCGGTGCGCGCGGCGAACGCCGCGGAGGCGGCGGCGGCGGAAACCTCGGACTGGCGCGCGGGGTCGTTCGAGGAGCCGTCGATGGACGAAGACGACGACGCGAACGAAGCTCGGGGGGATACGTCTCTCGTTTTCGTTCAATCGCCCGACGTCTCGGCGTCCGCCTTCGCCTCCGCCTTTGGAAGCCCCGGGCCGTCCGGGTTTTCCTCCCGGGACGCCGCCAACAACGTCGTCGGCTTCGAAACCGGTTCGAACTCGGAAACGTCGAAACGCGAGGTGGAGCGTCTGCACGCGTTGCTTCGCGACGCGAAAACCGCGTCGGGTGTCTCGCCCGAGATGACCAGAGACGGAGCCTCCGACGGAGCGGACCATCCCGAGACCGATTTGTTCTGGAAGGCGCCGGATGCGTCGTCGCGCGTCCGAGACGGCGGCGACGCTCGCTTCGAGGCGTCCGAGGACGGCGACTTCGCGCCCAGCGAGTGGATACGGAGAGTGCGCCGGTCGCGCGGGCGCACTCTCTCGGCAGGGAACCGAAACGAAGGCGAGGGATCCGAGGAAGGCTCATCGAGTGGATACGGAGAAAAAAACAGCGCTCAGACGAACGCGGAGGAAAACGCATATGGCACGAAGGACAAAAAAACCGTCCAGCGCGCCGCCGCGACGCGCCGCGCGACGCTTCCAGAGGGCCCTCTGGCGCGTCTCGCGACGGCGTTTTCGTTCGCCGCGATCGGCGTCGTGATCGGCGTCGCGGCGCCGATGGACGTCGAAGTGGTCGTCTCCGGCACGGCTTCCGGCGTCTCCGCGACGGGCGGATGGGTGGGGGAGACGACCCGGACGGTGGTCGCGCGCGGCGCGCCGGAACGAGGCGTTTTCGACGAGAGCCGATGGGCGCAGGTCGCGTGCGCCACCGCCGCGTGGTACGCCGCGCTCGGGGCGCTCGCCGAGACGGCGGACGCCGTCGCGAAGCGGCGGGAGTGACGAGCGGTCCGACGACGACGGAGCGCGTGTTCGCGGCGGAGGGCGAAGGTAGAAACGACTACGATAGTCTACTAAAAACCGACTACGCTACCCTTACGTCACGGAAAATATTCGTACACCGCGCCGTGTCGTCCCGCGCCGTAGTACCCCTCGTGCGCCGTCGCGCGACTGAGATCTTCTCGAAACCCCAACGATTCGTACAGCGAAACCGCCGCGACGTTTGTCTTCTCGACGCGCAACGCGACGCGCGCGATTTTTTTTTTTCGAGCCTCGTCGAGAATCGCCGCCACCGCGTTTTTCGCGTAGCCGCGGCGTCGGGAAGACGGCGCGCAGGCGACTTTCGTCACCTCGAAACACATGGAAGACGCGGTGTACGACGCGAACGCCACCAACGTATCAATACCTTCGAAGGCGTCACTTGAGCTCGTTCGTTCGTTCGTCACTGTTTCTTTTCCTTCGACCAACTTTGGACTCCGTTCCGACGAATCATCGCCTTCGAACGACTCGTACACTAAGACGAGTCGCGTGACGCGCCGGAGACGCGGCGACGACGCCAACGTCCGCGCGCTCGCGACGCCCCCCGCGTCGTTCGGGAAACACGCCTCGTCGATCTCGACCAGTTTCTTGAGCAGTTCTTTTGTACTGCTCGAAAGACTTCCGTCTTTCGGAACGCCGGGGTTTCCCTTTCTTTCGTCGTCGGAGCTTTCGTCCAGGCGAACGAGGCGGACGCGGGACGACGGCATACCGGACGTATAATACCTACTGCGGGGCGCCCGCGGCTTGCCTCGCGCGCTTAAGCCGCTTCTTCAGCTTCTTGGCGCTCGACCCCGCGACGCCGCTGATCCCGAGAACGCGCTTCCGGGAGACGGCGGCGGCGGCGCCCTCGGCGGCGAGGCGGTTGCGCGCGTCGACGGCGGACTCGCCGGCGCGACGCGCGTTTGTTTTTTTTTTAATCCTCGCCTCCGCGCCGGGGATCGATCCCGGGACGTCTCCGTGACCGGCTCGCCGCTCGCTCACCGGCTCGCTCGCTCCGCCGCCGCGAGTTTCAACAGAGCGTCTCTTCTGCAACCGGCCCAGCGCGGCGAACGGATTGGACGAGACCGGCGAGGCGAGATTCCTATTCCGCGCGCCGTTTTCTCGGTTGGTTTTTTTTGGTCTCGCGTCGAAATCCGATTTGGACGCGCCCTCGGGAGGCCTCTGGTCGCCCTCCTCGTCCTTCTGCAGGCGCGCGAGTCTCTCGGCGGCGGCCGCGGCGGCGGCTTTCACCGCGCGCACGGCCGCGAGCTCGGCGGGGTCGAGCCCTTCCTCGTCCCTCAAGTCGGTCGCGCCGTCGAGGTGGTCCTCCGACGCGGATGCCGACTCGGACGCTTCCCCGGCCGCCGCCGCCGCCGCTTCCTCCGCCTCTCGCGCCCTCTTGCGCTCCAAGTCCTCCCACTGCCCGTCCTCCTTCTGCTCCTTCTTCAGACGCTTTTTGACGCGCTTCGCCCACCGGTGACCCTGGGTCTCGGGGTTCGTTCCCTTCATCGCATGGGGAGCGCGCGGAGGTGTGGCAGGCGGACGACGTCGGAGGCGAAGATGATGACTGGGAGATTCGCGTCGTGGTTTTCGTCCTGGGAACGTCCGCTTTTTCGTAACGCGGGTCTCGTTTCGCGTCGCGCGCCTCGCCGCCACAGACGAGGCGCGCGGCCGGGACGGTGGCAGGGCGCGGGTCGCGCCCGGCGTCGGTGTGCGCTCGCGAGCGTCGCCTCCGTTCCGGACCTCCCGGAACGACGAAGAGGATGTCCAACGCTCAGACGATGGCCACAGACCCGTCGCGAACGAAGATGAAGAAGCGCAAAGGCCACGCCTCCGTGTTGCACGCGGCGGACGTCCGCCGCGTCGTCAACGAGCGCGTCGCCGCGAACGGCCCCGAGCGCGTCTCGCTGCGGGGTCGGGCGCTCGCGGACGCGGACGCGGTCGAGGCTGTCTGCGACGCCGTGCTGGCCCTGGGCCAAGGCGGTCAAAACTCGGACGACGACGCGCCGTCCCCGACGGTGACTCTGAATCTCGCCAGCGGCAACGTGTGCGGTTTAGGCGCGGCGCGCCTGGCGGCGTTCCTGCTGGACCCGCGGTGCCGCGTGCGGGAACTGAACCTGGTGGACAACCCACGGTTGGGCGTGCACCTGGCGGACATCAAAGACTGCCCCCCCGCGCACGCCGTCGAGCACACTGAGGAAGACAAGGTTCTTGACGGCGGAGGGTGCGAGGCTTTGGCGTTCGCGCTTCGGTCGCCGAAGTGTTCGCTGACGCAACTCAACCTCGGCGGATGCGGACTGACCTGCGTAGGGGTCTCCTCTTTGGCGAAAGCGCTGTGCGTCGATGACCACCACCGAGTTACTAACGGCGATGACACATCTGAGAAGGGTTTCCGTTCCGGAGAGAAACAGCGCTCTTTAACGCCGTCTCCGTTTCTAACCGTGATCCATCTTCGGTCGAACGACGTCGGGTACGCGGGCGTTTTCGATTTAAAACGCGCCGCGCGTATACACGGCGGCGTTTGTGAGGTGACGCTCGGGAACAATTCAAAGGTGACGCGTGACGCGTTGAACGAGCTGGAGGAAGTTCTAAAAAAAAACAGGCGGAACGCGCTGGTGATAGAGTTAAAAAACGCGTGCCTTCCTTTATCCGTTCCAGGGGAACCGGAAGAGTTGAACGACCAAATTAAAAAAACACGTTTTTGTTCGCTCCGCCGGCGGCGTCTGCGCGACGAGGACGCCGCGACGATCGCGGCGGCGCTGCGACCCGGCAACTGCGCAGATACCCTGACGCAGTTAGACTTGAGCGATAACGAGCTCAGTGCGTTCGGGATCGAGACGTTGACGCACGCGATTCGCGGCGTCGCCGGAAACGCGAACCTTTCCTTTATCTCCGTCGCCGGAAACCCGGGGGCGCATTTCGACGGCGGCGACGCGGTTCGGCTCGAGACGGTACGCGACGCTTCGCGGCTGACGGACCCGAACGCCACACACGCGCGGTTTGTGGAAGGCTCGAGGCGTGACATCAACGTCACGACGCAAAATGTCACGACGGCGAAAACGAAGACGGCTCCGTATTCGTCGGCGGCGCGCGCGCTCCACGGCGTCGTCGCTGTTAATTATCTAACCAAGTGCGGGCGAGGCGAGGCGCTCAAGTCCGTCGCCGACCGCGGTTTAGGGGACGAGGGCGCGATTGAGATCGCCGCTACTATAACTCAGACGGCGACGTACGCGCGCGATGAGCGGTCCTGGGCGTTCGTGTTGAACGCCATCGGGACGCAGCACAACGATATCGGCGCGCGAGGCGTTTCGGCGCTCGCGAACGCGCTCGCGCTCTTGCCCAACCTGAAAGAGTGGGCGTGCTACGCGAACCCTCTCGGCGTCGCCGGCGCGTCGGCGATAGCGTGCGCCATTAAAACGCCCGGTCGTTTCCGTTCGCTTTCAATTCTGGATGTCGGGGGATGCGGCGTTCAAGACGCGGGGTGCGTCGCGATCGCGGAAGCCATCGTGGGCCATAACTCTTTACGGGAACTCCACCTGGACCACAACGAGATCGGCGAGACGGGAAGTTTAGCGTTGCTCGGTTCGATGCGGAGCACGGCCGAGTCGTGCTCATCCTCCGACGGCGTTCGCGGCGTTCGAAGAGTCTGGTTGCACGGCAACCCGCTCGTGCCGGACGCCGTCGTCGCGCGCGTGCACGCGCTCGCGGCGCGCACGAGCGCGCTGGCGGACGCGCGGAACGGCGGAGGGCCGGGGTTCGAGCCCGCGCCGGAGGTCGAGCCCCTCTCCGCGACTTTCGCGGCGGATGATGTATGCCGCGCCGACGCCGAGCGCCTGGCGCTTCGCGTTTACCGGACGCGATCGAAGCACCCGACGGACGCGAACCGAAACGTCGATTCGAGTTCGCTCTTCGCGGACCGCGTCGCCGCGCACGCCACCGCGACGTACCGTTTTCGGTGCCCCGAGCACTTCGCGGCGACGCGCGGCGCCGCGGTGGTCGCGGCGGTTGTGGCGCACGAGACGTCGCGGGGATTCGATTTTGAAACGCCGGGGGGGGAGGATTTTCTAACGACCGTCGCGCTCGGGGTGGGCACCAAGTTCATGCCCGGTCCCGTGGCGGCGGCGGCCGCCGCGGGAGGCGACGACGCGTGGGAAAAGGTGGTACACGACAGCCACGCGGAGGTGCTCGCCAGGCGCGCGCTCGTTCGGTTTTTCAACCGCGAGATGCGCGAGCTCGCGACCGCCGATCGCGCGCACGCTTCGAATCGATCAAACCCCGGCTGGCCCACGGCGGCGCCGGATACGAAGAGCGCGGACTTACAGGAGCCCGAGAAGTTCCGCGTGCTGGAGTGCACGCGGGACGGGCGCGGGTTTCAAGTCAGGGCAAACGTCAGTTTGCACCTGTACGTGTCCACGGCGCCCTGCGGCGCGGCGTCCGCCGCGGAGACGAACGCGAACGCGAACGCGACCGCGGATAAAAATTCTGGGCCGGTTCTCGCGCCGAACTTCGACCCGTCAGCGGGTTCCGGGTTCGATCCCGGCGCGTTCCTAAAGGCGACACTCCCGCCCGCGCCCCGGTGGGCGTCGTCGCAGAGTCTCGAGTCGGAACGAAGAAAAGAAGTATCGACGACCCGCCCTTTGGACGTCGTCGAGTACGACCTGGACGACGTCGCGTACGCCGACGCTTTTCGCGGACTGAGCGTCCACCGACGCCACACGAAAGGCGTCTACGTCGCGCGCGGTTCGTCCAAAACGCGCGCGATGCGCAAGGGTGCCATGCCCCCCGGCCTGGAGCCCTATGCGCCCGCGCCGGGGTGCGTCACTCTTAAATCGCTGCGCGACGCCGTCGGCGTTCCCGGCGCGACGCTCGCGTGCAGCGACAAAATCGCCAAGTGGCAGGTTCTCGGCGCGCAGGGCTCTGCTCTGAGCGTTCTGGTTCCCACGCCCGTGACGTTCGCGTCCATCGTTGTGGGGCGCAAGTTCGACGGGGACGCGATTAGGCTCGGGACGTGCTGTCGCTCACACGGGTTCCCGCACGAGGTGTTCCGGCTGCCCGAGCCGAAGCACTGCGCCGCGCTGCGCACGGCGGTGAAGATCGAGAGCGACGCGCTCGACGAAGAGAGTTGGACGCGCGACGCTAAAAGAAGCCACAACGAAAAAGACGCGTTGCGTCACCGCGCGTCGTTCATCGCCGACGCGCGCAGAGCCGACGCGGGGGACAGCGACGAGAGCTTAACGTGGTGTCGTTACGAGGCGAGCGTCACGAGGCACGACGGGCGAACGGGGACGGTTGTAGGGGGCGGCGGTCCTATACCAGTGGTCAGCCGCGCGTGGGCGTTTCGAGACGTTTCAGAAACGCTTAACGTGATTCGCGGGAAACGCGACGTGCTTGATGTCGACGAAAACAAGCATCCGATGTTTCGAGCGGCAAACAGCTCAGAACTTAAAGCCACGGCGAAGCCCTACGCCGCGGCGAGACACGCTTTGTTAAAAGGGAACGTCAGCCCGACATCCGCGCTCGCGGGGTGGCGCGGCGACGCGTGAGTGACTTTTTCGCGAGTGACGTTGATTCCGTCGAGTGATGAGTTCGAACCGGTGATTGGATCGTATGGCGCATGAGACACATATCGTGACGAGCGCGGTGTGTAGTAGTTATCATACTTCTCGTGGTGTGGTATTCATCATACGCGTTCGCCGCCGCGAGAGGTGAAAGAATAGGTACTTTTTTTTTTCCCGCTTTTGTCGGGGACCTTCGGGAAATCCCCGTTTTTTTTTCGCATCGCGCCGACGAGAAATCACGCCGGCGATCCGCCGCTCTTCTCCGTCCCCGCCGTTTCCTCCCCGTCGCTCTCCTCCCCCCACGCGCCGTCCGCCATGCCCGCGAGCGAGTTGGTGCTCCCCTTGACCGTCGCGCTCTCCGTCTCCGTCGTCGCGTCATCCGCGGCGGACGAACCAGCGTCGTCGTCCGAGTCGGAATCGTCCCACGCATCGGGGATGTCCTCGTCCTTGCGCTCCTTCAGCTTCGGGCCTTCGCTCGCGCCGCCGCCGCCCATGGAAAACGCCGAACCCCCATCTCCCCAGCCCGCCATGTTGGGAGCTAATAAAGCGCCCATTTGCATCACCTCACCAGCCCCGCGTCCGCCGATCTCATCTAACGAGCTCATGCCCATCGTCGCCAAACGAGCCGCCGAGTCGGCGTCGGTGGCGGCGACGCCGCACACCAAACCGTTTTCACTCGCCCACGCTAACCAAGGACCCCACACTTCGTTATCCCTGCGAAGCGTGTTGTGGTGCCCGACGACGATCAAACCGCGACGCGCGCGGGTCAACATCACGTTCACCCGCCGCGGGTCCGCCAAGAAACCGACGTTGCCGTTCGCGTTCGCGCGCGTGCACGTGAACACGATGACTTCCTTTTCGCGTCCCTGGAACCCGTCCACCGTCGAAACCTCCAGCGCGTCCATCGAATCCGGCGCGGGGGGCGCGTCGAACCTCGTACGGCGCTCGCGCTGGTTCCCGTTGAGTAACCTTTTAATGGCTCGCACCTGCGCGGCGTACGGCGTGACGATCCCAATGTCGCACGGTAACACGTCGTGGCCCGCCACGAGCTTCTTCACCACGTTCACGATCTTCTGCGCCTCCGCGGGGTTGGTCTGCGACGACCCGTCGCTGCGTTCGACGCCCTCGGGGACGTCGACGAAGGCGAGAGGAACAGCCGGGACGGGCCAGTCGAACCCCATCGGCGCTCTTCGCGCGCTCGGGGGCGTGCCGGACAACAGTTCGCCCTTGTAGAACGCTTTGGACGGAAAGCTCGCGATCGCGGGGTGCATGCGGTACTGCACCTTGAGCATGAACGCGCGGATGCCGCGCGCGAGCATGCGCTCGAACAGACTGGTGCCTAAACCGGCGGCGTCCGCGTCGCGCGAGATGATCGTCGGCGGCAACTGCTTCTGGTCGCCGATCAAAACGACTTGGCGGCACCCTTTCGTGAGGGGCACGATCGTCGCCGGCTCCGTCGCCTGCGTCGCTTCGTCGATCAAACACGCTTCGAACGAGAACCGCTCGAGGATATCAGACCCCGCTCCCGCGCACGTCGCGCAAATCACCTCCGCGCGACGCAACACGCCGTTGATCGCTTGGTACTGCTGGTCCTTGCTCCAGTTACACCCCGGCTCGATCCCCGCGATGCTCTCCACCATGTACTGCATCAGGTCCTGCCGCACCGCCTCCGGCCTCCCCACGCGCGCCACGCGGACGCCCGCGCGCGATAAGCCGTCCACCAGGTTATCCACCGCGATGTTCGAGTCCGACGTGCACAAAATGGGGCACGTGCGGCTGCGGAGCCACATCTGGACGAGCGCCACGGCGGTGTGCGTCTTACCCGTACCGGGAGGGCCTTGAATCAGCGTCACGCGCTGAAACAAAGCCGCTTCCAGCGCGTCCGTCTGGCTCTTGTTCATGTGGCTCATCGCCTGTAGGTCCATCGCCTGGTCGATCACCTTCTGCCGCTGAATCACGTTTAAGTTCCCGTGCCGCTCCTCCGCGCACATGTCAGGCACCGCGTCCCTTGCGGCTTTGTTCCCGTCCCACCCCGCGACGAGCACGTCGCGAATCGCGGAATCCACACCCGCCTTCTGCGACGTCCCTTGCTTCACCTCCATCATGTCCTGCATAGCGTTGAGCTGGCGCACGAAGGACGTGCGGTTCGCGAGTTTGTCGACCCGCCACCCGCCGCCGCGCACGGAGGCGCTCTGCGTCGCGTCGCACCCGATGAGCTTCACCGACAAGTTGGGGTGCGTCGCGCTCACCTCGGCTTCAAACTCGTAATCGGCGCGCCATCCGCCGCCCGCGCGCCCGCCCCGGCCGCCGACGGGCGCCGCCGTGGAGTCCCCTCTCGGGCCGGTGGGCATGGACCCCATCTCGACGTTCGCGAACCCGCCTCGGGGCCCGGTGGGCATCTCCCCGGTGAACCCGCCGCGGTCTGAAATGGATCCCATCGTGCGCGCCGCCTCGCCGGTGCGCGACAAAAGCACGGTGTCGCCCTTCATCAGACCGCGCTTGAGCTCTTCGCCCAACGCGGGGACGTCCAGGGAGAGCGATCCGCCTTTGCCGCCGCCGCGCACGACGACGTCCATCGCGGCGAGGCCGTTCTCCTGTAACCCGAACGCGGGCGCGTTCGCGACGCGGTCCAGCGTCTGCAGCGCCTCTTCTAAAAACTCCTGCACGATGAGTTTCGCAAAGTGGAAGTGGTAGTTGTGAATAGCCCTCGACTCGTACGCCACCGAACCCTCCAGCGCGTTTAGTAAATCAAGCGCGTCCATGGGGTTGGCTCGCTGCGACGTGGCTAAGATCACCGCCGTGAAGTGCTTCAGCGGCAGTTTCAGCTTCCTGTCCTTGAGGTAATCGGCGACGTGCAGGGCTTCGTGCAGGTGGCACGCGCGCACTAAACCCATGAGCAAAACGCGCGCGGTGTCCACGTCCACGTTCCCGCCCGAAGCCTTTAAATCAAACGCCTGCATCGCCGCGCCGACGTTCCCGGCTTCGACGTACCGGCGAATCTCCTTCCCCGCGGCGGACTTACCGCCGCCGCCGTCGCCGCGCGGGGCTTGGCCGTCACGGCTCGACTGCGAATCGTTCGGTCCTCTCTGCGCGTCTCCGTTGGAATCGGAAGCAGACGACTTATCCTTCTTCTTCTTCTTCTTCTCGTCGCGCGGAGCGGGCTCGGCGGCGCGCCGCGAAGGCGGCACGTACGCGCCGGCGGGAACGGAATCGGGACCCTTATCGCTGTTATCCTTCTTCTTCTCGCTCTTCGTTTTGTCGGCGGGCGTCGTCTTACGACGGCTCCCAGCTGTATCGACAGGGAGGGAGGGCTCTTCCTTCGGACCGGATGTGGGCGCCTTCGGAGACGCTTTCAAGGGCGCGGGTATCCCGGGCTTCGCAACGACCGAAGTCTCGGGAGCCGCCGGAGGTTGCGACGGCGCCTTTCGGTCCTCCGCTCTTTCGGCGCTTTCGTGCGGAAGCTCCTTCTTCGCCTTGCCGCCGCGGCCGCCGCGCTTACCTCCCTCCTTCTTCGCCTTCTCCCCCTCGCCGGCGAGAGAATCGCCGTTCGCCGCGGGCTTGCCGTTCTCCTTCGCCTCGCGGCTCTCGCCGGCCCTCGTCCTTCGGGGCTCGCGCGGCGCCGGGGGCGCCGCGCCATCCGCGGCGCGACCGGCCTCGTCGCGGTCCCTCTCGCCGCCACCCTTGCCCTTGCCGCCGCGCGCGCGGCGCGGCTTCTCCCGCTCGCGCGCGGCGCCGTTCGCGTGCGGCGCCGGCAGCGGCGCCGGCACCGCGGACGCGGTCGCGCCCCCGATGGGCGCCGGGATCTTCAGCTTGGGCCTCGCGCCGTCGGCATCCGCCGTCACCGCCGGCGCGTCGCCGATGCGGAGGTTCGCGAGCGCCTCCACCCCCATGTCGCGTCCCGCCTCGCTTTTTTCTCCCTTGGGCCTCGGTCGCGGCGCGGGTGCCCTCTTCTTTCCTTCCTTCTCGGCGTCGGAGGGCGCGCTTCGTTCGCCTTTGGTCATATACTTCCGGACGTCTATCCGAGTCTTTCTTTCCTCGCTCGAAAAAAAATTCCAAAAGGCGCCTGTTGGTTTTCGCGACGGCAGCGCAAATAGGCAGCGCAAACAGTCGGCGAGATCGCGAAACCGTGTCGAGGAAAGGCAAAGGTCAGTCGATCGCGTGGGTCGGGGAAGGGTGAGCGACCGCGCTTTCGGCTCGGCTCTCGGTCGCGCGCGCTCGGCGCGCGGGTTCGGGGAGGCACGCGGCGCGCGCGGAGCGGTTCCGAGCCGGCGGCTCCACCGCGCGACGCGTCGCCGCGGCGAAAAAGTCAAGCCCGAGTCTCCCGCGCACCGGCGGCGGCCGTGCGCAGCCGCGGCGACGCGCGTTTCGGGCGCGCGCGAGGAGGCGCGGAAGGCGGCGAGCGCGCGCGCGTCGCGCGGAAGGCCCCGTGGCGACCTTCGCTCCGCGATCGAGCGCTCCCGCGGACCGTCTCGCGTCTCTCCGCGCGCCTCCGCCGCGCGCGCCCTCGATCGGCTCCGGGCCACCGCTCGTCCGCCTGGCCGAGATCTTGGCAGCGAGGCGCCCACCGCGGGGTGGGGCGCGCTCGGGAGGAACGCGTGGACGCACCTTCGTGTTCGTGTGTTCGCTGTGTGGTTGACTCCCGTCGACCTCTCGATGCAGGAGCGCCGTTTACGCGCACATCTTCAACCGCGCGTGCGTGTGCGCGCGCCGGTGTGCGCGCCACGAGCGGTGGCTGGCGCTCGACAGCGTCGACGCGCCTCTCGCGAAGACTAAATGCTCCGCCGAGAAAACGCCGAGAGGACGATGATTGTCAGCCCTTGTTTTCGGGCGGGAGATTTTCGGATCACTCTCAGCGCGAAGGCAGTCGTGAACAAACGCAAAGTCAGCAATGTCACCCGCGTGTGCGCGACCGTGCGCGGAGACGTAAGGACAGCCACCAACTCGATGCCGCGTGGCCAACCGGATTTCGCGTTGAGTAAGCGCGAGCCAGGCGGGCTGCGTCGCTGCCGCATTCGCTCGCGCACCCCTCGCGCGTGTCCCGCACGGACACCGCCATGGCGCTCGCTCGGGCGTTCTGCGCGACGCCGACGACGCCGACGCGCGTCGTCTCCGCGCGCGTCGCGCGAAGACGCCTCTCTGCCTCCCCGGCGCGCAGAGCGCGTCTCGTCGCGCGCAACGCGGATGGCCACGACGTTTCGGTGTCGCTTCCGGAAGACTCCGTCGGAGACGGCGCCGCGGAGACCGGCGCGCGGCCCGAGCTGCTCTTCGAGCCCCCGCCCGTGCCGCGGCCGGCCGCCGCGGCGCCGCCCGCGGACCTCGCCCCCCTCGCGGACGCTCTCGAGCCCCCGCTCGAGCCCGAGCCTCCGCTCGAGCTCCCGCTCGAGCCGGAACCGCACCCTCCGACGCTCGCGGAGGACATCGCGGAGGATGCTTTCCCGGAGGCTGACGACGCCGCCTCCTCGACTGGTTCTCGCGAGACCCTCCCGGACCCGCCTTCGGCCGCTCCCGGCCGGGCGACCCGGGGCGCGCGCCCTATTCTCGGCAGACTCGCGCTGTGCCGCAACGACCCCAGCCTCGCGCCGTACGAGGGTGCGCTCAAGGCTCGGTACGACCTGCACGAGTCGAGGTACGACGAGATTGTGCGGAACGAAGGATCGCTCAAAGAGTTCGCGGAGAGTTACAAGCGGTACGGCATACACAAGGACGTTTCGCCCGGCGCGAAACCGGGCGACGTGACGTACGTCGAGTACGCGCCAGGTGCTAAACGGTTGTCGCTGATGGGCGACTTCAACGAGTGGACGCCCTGGGAGTTTGAGGGCGAGAAGGATGATTTCGGGAATTGGACCGTGAAGATTCCAAACGCCGCTGGGTTAAAACACGGCGCCGCGGTCCGCGTGGCGATGGAGACGAGCGACGGCGAGTACTTCGACCGCATCCCCGCGTGGATTCAGCAGATCGCACCCGCGGTGCAGGAAACGGAAGCCAACTACCACAACGGCGTTTATTATGATCCGCCACAGGAGGAGCGGCACGAGTGGCGGCATACAAAGATCGTGGACGATCAGAACTCCGCGTCTACCCATCATACTCCTTCGCTCCGCATCTACGAGGCGCACGTCGGGATGTCGAGCGAGGCGCACGAGTGTGGCACGTACCGCGAGTTCGCGGATTTACATTTAAAACGCATCGCTGATTTAGGGTACAGCGCGGTGCAGCTGATGGCCGTGGCGGACCACGCGTACTACGCGAGCTTCGGGTACCAGGTGACCAACTTTTTCGCGCCCGCGCACCGCAGCGGGTCGCCCGAGGATTTGAAGTACCTCGTCGACGAAGCGCACGGTTTAGGCATGAAGGTGTTGATGGACGTCGTGCACGCGCACGCTTCGGACAACGCCATCGACGGCTTGAACACTTTCGACGGCACGAACGGCCACTACTTCCACGAGGACCTAAATTTGGGGTGGCACAAGTTGTGGGGCACGCGCATGTTTAACTACGGAAAATACGAGACGCTTCGTTTTCTTTTATCAAACTTGCGGTATTGGAGCGAGGAGTTCCAATTCGACGGGTTCCGCTTCGACGGCGTCACGGCGATGCTTTACACGCACAGAGGCGTTTATTGGGACTTTCTAGGCGGCCAGAGCGAGTTCTACGGAGAACACGCCGATGACGACGCCTGCGCGTACTTAATGCTCGCCAATCGGCTGTTAAGAGAAGAGTGCGCCGATCCAAAAGTCGGTACATCTGTGGTGACCATCGCGGAGGACGTCTCCGGGCAAACCGGCGTGTGTCGCCCGGTGTGGCACGGCGGTTTGGGGTTCGATTTAAGACTGTCGATGGGCCCTCCGGACAAGTGGGCTACGTTAGCGAACGAGCCAGACTTCAACTGGTCCCCCTCGCGGGTTTTGGATCTGGTCACGAACCGGTCGCCGGAACCCGCCGTGGCGTATCTGGAGTCGCACGATCAAAGTTTGGTCGGCGACAAGACGTTCGCGTTCAACCTGATGGACGGCGCGATGTACGAGTGCATGAGCAAGTCGGTGACGCCCACGCACCCTTTAATCGAGCGCGGCGTCGCGTTGCACAAGATGGCCAGACTCCTGACGTTGGCGCTGGGCGGCGAGGCGTGGATGGCGTTCATGGGCAACGAGTTCGGCCACCCCGAGTGGGTGGATTTCCCCAGGGAGGGGAACGGTTTCTCGTTTCAGCACGCGCGGCGACAGTGGAGTTTACGTGAAAACCAAGAGTTGTTCTACGCCGATCTCGAGCGGTTCGACGGAGGTTTAATGCGCTGCGACAAAACGCACGGTCTGTTACGATCGAACGTTTCTTTGGAACGCAAAACCGCGCACCACGTGAAGGACGACGCCGGAGTGCTAGCGTTCCACTGCGGTACGAACTTAATCGTGTGTAACTTACACCCGCACGAGAGCTACCCGTACTACAAGATCGGATCGGAGTTTGGAGGAACGTATGAGTTGGTGTTAGACACGGACGCGGTGGAGTACGGCGGGTACGGGCGTTTAGACAAAGAAACGCGCGCGTCGACGGAGAACGGCGCGTGCGACTGGCAGAGCGCGGGGGTGTGTTTGTATTTGCCTTCCCGCTCCGCGCAGGTGTACTCTTTGGTCGAGCAGTGGGACGTGCCCGAGCCGGACGCGTGGGGCGTGCACTACGACAACGACTACGGGTACGGGAGCGACGACTACGACACCGGGGGGGGGGGGGGGGGGGGACGACGCCGTGTGGTTCTAAAGCGTCCGCGTCCCCGAGAGCGCGCGCGAGCTGAGCCGTATAAAGCCTATAGCGCCCGCGACGATTCCATTTATGAGATGAACGCCGAAAAGCGGCACGAAACCGAGATGTCGAAACGAATCGCGAATCCTTCGATTTGCCGGGAAAGCTGACGTGGCGAGATACTTTCGGCACTCTTTCGGCACTCTTTCGGCACTCGCCGTCTCCGCTCGCGCGCACTCCGCTCGCGCGCACCGACACGCTCTCCGTATCCCCCTCCCGCGCGTCTCCCGAAAGGCCCTTCGTCCACGCGAACAAACTATGCTCGCGCTCGTCGGCACCGAAACGCGCCTCGCCGCGAGCCTCGCGCGCGGAACGTCTCGCCGCACGAAAAAGCGCACACCCGAAAGACGGACGGTCCGAGGAGATCTTTCCGTCCGCGCGTCCCAAACGCGGTGGACCCTGGACGGGGCTGACTGCCCCCGCGCCGAGAGCGGCGAGATTCTCGACGCGAGCAAGTCAAGTCAGTGCCCCGTCAGACCCATCGACATCACGGACTACTGCGAGGTGCGTGTCGGTGAGACAAGCTTGATGCGCGGAGGAAGTCGCGTTTTTTTTTTTTTGTCGCTGACGCTTCGACGCCCTCGCCCCCTCGCTTCTCGCCCGTTTCTCTTCTCGCGTTTCCGAAACGCGCTCGACTCCGGCTCACGGAAACCGCTCTGTTTCGCGACCGCACGCGCGACCCGACAGACCCACGACGGTCACGGTTTCGAGATGCTGGACGCCAAGTTCGAGGCG
>ENA-OUOG01001054-OUOG01001054.1-marine-metagenome-genome-assembly--contig:-NODE-1054-length-33373-cov-5.323042_pt1 | contig 33373 bp, 31 predicted proteins | sample MGYA00248635_ERZ508505 | MGnify/ENA primary metagenome ERZ508505 (study PRJEB26176, sample SAMN06267871) | marine metagenome | isolation source: Saanich Inlet, British Columbia, Canada | place: Pacific... | reverse complement strand
GAATAGAATCGTCCCTTAACAAAACAGCATCTATTCCTTGTTCAGAAAGTGCGCGCACCTTATCAGCATCTCGCGCCGTCGCGCTTAAGCGCCACCCTTTAGCGCGCAAAGGCTCGACCATGGCTTGAGCGCAGTAACTTAAACCCGCGAATAAAATATGATTACTCATGCCATTTCCCATTCAATCAAAACTTCGGTATCTGGTTCTTTTGATTTTAACGCCGGCATAAGCGCCAGCGCACGATCCGGATCAAGGCGCTTTAACGCCCAGATTGCCGCCCCACGTATAATAGGTGCTTCATCATTTAAAAGCGCCTCCAAAGCCAAAAGATAGCGCTCATCGGCGGCAGTGCCCATATTACCGATCGCGATTAACACATTACGCGTAAAGCGCGCACGTCCAATCCGTTTTATAGGTGATGCCTGAAACCTAGCTCGAAAAGCCGCATCGGATAAACCAACCAGGGTCAATAAATCCGGCGCCTTATTTTCGGCACGACCAACCAAGCGTAATTCGCTGGCTTGATGCGCGTATTTATTCCAAGGGCACACCGCCAAACAATCATCGCAGCCATAAATGCGATTACCGATCGCTTCACGGTAAACATGTGGAATGGCTCCCTTATGCTCGATCGTGAGATAAGAAATACATTTTCGTGCGTCCATTTTATAGGGTGCAACAAAGGCTTGTGTTGGACAAATATCGAGACATGCATGACATTGTCCACAATGATCCGTTTCGGGCTCAGTGTGCTGTAGTTCAACTGTCGTAAAAATACTCCCTAAGAAAGTCCAAGACCCATGGCGACGCGACACAATATTTGTATGTTTGCCCTGCCATCCCAGCCCAGCCATTTGGGCTAATGGCTTTTCCATGAGGGGGGCTGTGTCGACGAATACTTTGACGTCCCCACCGGCGGAATCAATCAACCATCGCGCCAGCGTTTTAAGTTTCTTCTTCACAATATCGTGATAATCATGCCCCTGTGCATAAACGGAAATATTGCCGATTTGTTGTTGTTCGTTTTTTAACAAAGGGTCTTCATCTGGACCATAATTCATCATGAGCATGACAACCGATTTGGCCTCTGCCCATAAATGCCGCGGGCTTACTCGCCGCTCGATATGGGTCTGCATCCAGTCCATTTCGCCGTGATAGCCATGATCAACAAAGTCACGCAAGCGCGGACCCGCCTCCCCGATAGCATCCGGGGTCGTAAAACCAATATCACAAAATCCAAGACGAAAAGCTTCTGCGGTAAGCGCCTCTTTAAATTGCTGCTGCTCAAGATCTGTCATGCCGACTAAAAGTCCAGATCCACGTAATGTGTAGGCGGGCGTACACCCGAGACATGATCGGCCAAGAGCGGACGAAAACTCGGACGCGACTTAATACGCGCATACCAATCGCGTGCGATTGACCACTTCTTCCAGCTAATATCGCCAATATAATCGATGCAAGACAAATGCGCCGCCGCGGTGAGGTCAGCCATGCTCATATCATCGCCGGCCAACCAATCACGACGCTCAAGCAAATATTCGATATAACTCATATGAAGATTTAAATTGTGCAATCCCGCCCGAACGGTATCGAGATCGGGTCCACCACCACCATCTTGCGCACTCATAAATCGTCGGTCAATTTTTTCGTAAACAATAAGCCGGCCAACTTCTTCATGAAACTTCTCATCAAACCAGGCCGTTAAACGACGTACCTCTGCCTGCTCATAGGGCGTTTGAGGCAATAAGGGGGTTCCTTGGTCAAATGTCAGAAGCCATTCAGATATTGGGTAATGCCCAGCGATCACACCAACATCATCCATCAATACAGGCACCTCCCCTGAAGGGTTCAGCATCAGGAAATCGAGGCGGCGCTCCCACGGCCTCTCATCGACCAACTCAGTCACAACGCTTTTTTCATGGAGCATGAGACGAATCTTGCGCGAAAAGGGACATAAAGCATGATGAAATAAACTAGCCATTATCGGCAAATTACTTGGCGTTCGGTTGGCGCGCAAGAAGCAATTGCCATTGCATCGTCTTGAGCCTAATCTGCCGGTATGAATATTGAAATTCTTGCCTTTCTTGCCATCCTCCAAGGTGTCACCGAATTCTTGCCTGTCAGTTCATCTGGGCATCTTGCACTTGCTCATGTTTTTGGCCATTTCGCTGATCAGGGGGTGCTCATCGATGTCGCGTTACATGGCGGCACATTAATCGCCGTCATGGCTTATTTTCATAAAGAGCTTCGGCTGATGCTGCTCGGCTTATGGGACATTCTTCGCCGCCGCGAAAGCCAAGCCGCGCGCCTGAGCTATGATATTATCTGGTCAACCATTCCCATTATAATTGGTGGGGGTATTATGGTGCTCAGTGGTTGGATAGACATGCTGCGACAAGCCCATATTATTGCCTATGCCAGTATTGGCTTTGCCATTCCGCTTTATATTGCTGACAGGTTTGCGACATCAAAAACAATTGAAAACCTAGATAGTCGCCATGCCCTCTTGATTGGCTTGGCTCAACTACTCGCCTTAATTCCCGGCGCAAGCCGATCGGGTGTCACCATGACAATGGGGCGTTTTCTGGGTCTCTCACGTCGAGACGCCGCGAAATTCTCAATGCTTATCGCCATGCCTGTTATTGCTATGTTTGCCATTGCGAGCCTATTGGAGCTCATGCAGTCAGAACAAGATGGCGCCATCAGCGATGCATTCATTGGGGCATCGATTGCGGCTGTCTTTGCAATGGCGACAATTCATGGGTTCTTATGGTTAACGGCGCGCTTAAGCTACACGCCCTTTGTGATCTACCGCATCGGGCTTGGCGTTGCTATTTTACTCTTCATCTAACAGCACCAATGCCAGGGCCAAGAGCAGATTTAGCTTTTGCGATATCGCGCCAAGTAATCAGGTAAAATGGCTTCAATACTTTGCCCATCAACCCCAAAAACCTGCAAACCATTCTCGCCGGTGACAATATTATCTTGTCGTAACATAATAAGTTGGTCCGGGGTCAATAATGGCTTTGGTGCAAATTGTGCAATACGCGCGATCAGACCCGCCGCCCAATAAGGCATGGGTAATAACAAGGTTTTACGCCCAATTTGCGCCAGCAATAATTCCATTAAAGCTTTAAAACTATATATGCGCGGCCCGCCAATATGGTAGCACCCCGCCTTATCCTCGCCGGCACCAATTGCTGCCACCACGCAGGCTGCAAGGTCATAAACTTGCACAGGCTGATAAAGTGTTTTTCCGCCTCCAATAAGCGGTAAAAACGGCGCCAAGCTAGCCATTTGCGCAAAGCGGTTGAAAAAATCATCTTCGGGACCAATCACAAGTGACGGCCGAAGAATAATGGCAGTCGGTATAGACTTCATGACAGCCTGCTCCCCACGTGCCTTGCTTTGGGCATAAAGCGACGCACTATTAAGATCAGCACCAATTGCAGAAATATGTATGAATGTCTTAATACTCGCTTTTTTTGCCAATTTAGCGACATTGGCCGCACCAATGGCTTGAACTGAGTCAAATTTTTGTGACCCTGTCTCAAATAAAATACCTACGGCGTTAATGACAGCCTCTGTGCCCTCAAGCGCGCGCTTGACGCTTGACGGATCGCAAATATTAACTTGCATAAGCTCGATCTGCCCAACACGCCCAGCGGTTTTAAGAAACAAAGCTTCATTAGGCTTACGAATAGCAACACGAATTTGCACACCTGTTTTTGCTAGGGCGCGCACAATATGGCGTCCAACAAACCCTGATCCACCAAAAATTGTCACGTGGCGTGGTTTCGTTAAGGTCATAGCCTTCTCCTTCTTCGTCTCTTGGTCTTCTTCACATCGAGATGGCAACATGCGCCTGTGCTCATCCCGACACATAAATCATTTATCCATTTATGTTTATATAAATGATTTGCCTCATTTGCTTCAATGGCAGTCATCGATATTTAAATCAAGCCCCATACCCAAATGCAAGCAGTGGATTAGCCGTTAAGCCTGAATTTCCAACCAACTTGTCTCTGCTTCAGCAATTTCTTTTTCAATATGAGCATAATCTGACAAAAGCCCCGTCATAATATTGGAATCGGCCATGGCTTTGGGGGCAGACATAGCCGTTTCGAGTTCCGTTTTTTTCTCAATGAGCTTTGCAAGTTTAGCTTCTAGCTTTTCTGCTTTAGCGCTTTGAGACTTGACGTCTTTAGCATCTGCTGGCGCGTTTTTATTGGCTTTCTTGCCTTTGCGCGCTTCAGAGCGCTCCTTGCGTCTTTGATCCATAATCAAACCACGATAAGCCTCGAGATCATCATCATATGCCAGAACACCGCCGTCCTTTACAAGATAAAGTCGCTCAGCCACGGCTTCAACCAAATGGGGGTCGTGACTAACCAAAATAACACATCCCTCATAGCCATTGAGGGCTTGGATTAAGGCTTGTCGCGCATCAATGTCGAGGTGGTTTGTCGGTTCATCAAGCAGCATAATATGGGGTGCATCGTGGCTCATCATACAAAATAACAAGCGGGCTTTTTCTCCACCTGATAATTTCATAATTTTTGTATCTGATTTTGTTTTATCAAAACCAAATTTTCCGAGGAGAGCTCGGCATTTGGCTTCACCAATTTCGCCAACAGCTTCGCGAAGTGCCTCATAGGGCGTTGATTGGTCATCAAGCTCATCTGACTGATGCTGAGCGAAATATCCAATTCGCAATTTATTGTTACGCGTCACCTGCCCAGACATGGCTGATAAATTATCAGAAATCAATTTCACCAAAGTCGATTTACCATTGCCGTTTGCGCCGAGAAGGGCAATCCGATCATCACCCGCCAAACTAAAATTAACATTCCGCAAAATTGGTTTTCCAGGTTCATAGCCAACATCAACCATATCAATGGTGACAATAGGTGATGACATTTTTTCAGGCTGTGGAAATTTAAAAGATGTTGATCTTTCCGCAATAAGTGCGTCTACCATATCCATGCGCTCAATCGAACGCAGCCGGCTTTGCGCCTGCTTAGCCTTACTGGCTTTTGCACCAAAGCGATCGACAAAAGCCATCATCTTCTTTTTATGGGCCTGTTGTTTTTCAAACAAAGCCTGATGCCCCATTCTCTTTTGCGCATGCGCACTCTCAAACTGATCATAATTGCCGCTATAGAGCGTCAATTTTTGTTGATCAAGATGCGCAATATGCGTGACAACTTTGTTTAACGTTTCACGATCATGACTAATAATAATAAAGGTATGTTCATAGCTTTGCAAAAAAGCTTCAAGCCAAACGATAGCCTCAAAATCCAGATGGTTTGTCGGCTCATCCAATAATAATAAATTTGGTTTTCGGAACAAAGCCGCAGCCAACGCAACGCGCATTTTCCAACCACCCGAAAAGGCATTGATCGGTTGACTTTGTTGTTCAGTACTAAACCCAAGTCCCGATAAAATAATCGCAGCTTGTGAAGGTGCCTCATAGGCATTGATATCCGCCAATCGCATATAAATATCTGACATACGTTCGACATCAATATCCGTTTCAAGCTCTGCAAGAAGATTTGCGCGCTCCGTATCTGCCGCCAAGACAACTTCAATCAACGGCGTATCATCATCGGGTATATCTTGGCGTACCATGCCCATTTGCGTATTCGACATCATCGAAATATCGCCACCATCTAACTCAAGCTCGTTCGCAATCAACTTAAAAAGCGTTGACTTACCAGTACCGTTGGGACCAACAAGACCAATATGATGGCCTGAAGGAATCGACAAAGAGGCTTGGTCAAACAATGTTCGACCGGCAATTCGGTAAGTAATATTATTGATATCAAGCATGGGAGAAATAACCAGTCATTGGAGGCAGGGGCAATATGTCGAAAGATCGGTTGGACCACAAGTCATTTATTTATTTGGATCCGCTCAAGCCCTCGTCATCACAGCAAGCGGGCAAACAATCAAACCTTCAGGCCACCAAGCCATTAAACAAGTGCAGAGCTTCGGTTAATAAAATAATTTCAGAATAAACCTGTACGATCACATGCCGATAAGGTCTGCACGATTGACAGTGTTTTGAAATAAACGCGCCGATGCCGCATCAACCATAACGCCTTTATGTCCGACAGAGCCAATCCCATTAGCTTCGGCCTCGCGATAGACCGCGATCACTTCGCGGGCAAAATCCACATCTTCTTGAGAAGGCGAGAAAACCTCAAGCGCCGGTTCAATCTGAGACGGATGAATGGCCCATTTACCAACCATGCCTAGCGACAAAGCACGCTGGCACTCAACCCGATAAGCCGCATCATTTTTAAAATCAACAAATGGACCATCAACAGCATCAATCCCCGCGGCACGTGCTGCAATTGTTACTTGATATCTTGGGTAATGAAAAATATCGCCCGGATAAGTATCAGTGAGGCCAATATTTTCCATCACCAATCCTTGACTGGCGGCATAGTCACCCATGCCGAAGATCATACATTCCAAGCGATCGCAGCTTCTGGCGATCTCATTCACATTTTGCATGGCTTGAACTTCTTCGATCAATACCTCTAGGCCAATTTTATGTTTTAAGCCGAGCTTCATTTCAAGCTGAGTTAAAAGCGTATCGGCAAATTGCACATCCGATGCCGTCAGAGGTTTAGGCAACATAATTGTATCAATATTATGACCGGCTTTTTCAACAACCGTTATAATGTCTTCATAGCACCATTGCGTTCCAATATCGTTTACGCGAACACAGCGAACCTTGTTTCCCCAGTCCAGCTCATTAAGAGCATCGCATATTGTATCACGCGCGCCGGCCTTGGCTGAAGGCGCAACAGCATCCTCGAGATCACAAAAAACATGGTCAGCTTTTGAAGCAGCCGCTTTGGTTAACATTTTTTCGCTAACACCCGGAACTGCTAGTTGCGAACGCCTCAAGCGCATAGGTTTCTTGGACATAATATTCCTCTCAGAAAATAAGATCGTTGCATAAGCTAACACGCTGATCAGTATATAAAAAGACCTCTATCCAGGCCGCAAGCAACCCGCCTATTCTTCCCTCGGCTCAAGATTCACCCGCAGTCCGGACGCGACCACGTGGGCTTATCCTATATGTTCTATATTCAATATATTGGGTAATTGGGCGTCACGAGATAAGGCTTTAAAAGATTAGGCATTGTCATCATGGGTTAAAATGCTGAAGACAACACTTTGCTCCCTTCCATTGCGCAGTGCGTCGCAAAAAGAAGGGTCACGAAATCGGCGCGCAAGATTAGCTAAAGTGCGCAAATGCAAGGCAGAGGCTTGATGCGAGCCAATCAGCATGAAAATAAGGTCGACCGGCGCATGATCAATCGCATCAAAATCAATGGGTTTTGCTAAAGAGGCAAAAATACCGATCAACTGGCCTGGTACGTCAAAATCCTCAAGCGCACAGTGGGGAAGGCCTATGCCTTGCCCAATACCTGTCGATCCAAGATCTTCACGCGCCAATAATGGCTGCAAAATATCAGGTATTGTACATCCAATCTTTGCGGCACCATATTCAGCAAGCTGACGAAGTGCGCCGCGCTTCGTCGTTGCGCTGAGCTGTATAAATACATCCTCAGGCTTTAAAATATCGCTGATGTTCATATTTAGGAGGAACCTTGTTAGAAAGTTGCCTCTTCTATCAGCACAAAAAGCAAACGTCTAGGCTAATACTACGCCGCAACCTCAATCCACCCCACATTGCCATCAGAGCGACGGCGTACAAGACAAGCCATAGAATGGCCTTGCTTGTCATTGCGATTGAACAGCAAGTGGTCCACCAAGCCTTCTTCAAGAATTTCAATAGCCGCGGCCAATGTCATTTGAGGCAAATCAGCCACACGCTCGGCAATCACAATCGCTTGCGCATCATCTCTCTCGGAGGGCGCCTCAGAGACCAATGGCGGCGCGAAAGCAATAGAGGCCGAAGCGTCACCAATATGGTGGTTTTTAAGCTTGCGCTTATATCGACGCAATTGTTTTGCGACGCGCTCAAGCGTTTGCTCAAAACATGCATAAATATTGTTATCATTTCCCGTGGCCTGCAAATACATGCCACTATCGAGATGAACAGCACAATCACTTCTGAAATAATGACCCACTTTGGAAAAAGTAACACTCACGTTTCCTGCAGAGTCAAAATATTTTCCGATCGCCTCAGAGAGGCGATCCTCCACATGCGTGCGAAGCGATTCACCAGTGTCGATATGACGTCCTGTAATATTGATTTGCATAACTCTCTCCTGCTGCTCTTTGTTGTATTCAAGAACAGGCGGAGACTAACAAACGCATTAGGCTCTCGCCCATTCGCTGTGTTCAGCCACGACCTTTAAAGTTTAATCTTATCGCCATAAATAATGTAAATATATTTCATATGATTACATCACAATAAGATTTAACGATGACAAGGCCGTAGCCCACCAACACATTTATCGTTGCAAATTTTAGAGATATATGTCCAGCAAAATAAAATAAAAAATATCTTCTTATTAACAAAACTTAGAAACAAACATGTCGCGCAAGACTTGATTTATTTACATGGAGAACCGTTGACCCAAGTAAAGATCGCGCACGCGCTGATCGGCTAAAATATCCTGAGGAGCGCCTTCTACCAAAAGCTGGCCATCATGCATAATAACCGCACGATCAACAATGCCAAGCGTCTCGCGCACATTATGATCGGTGATTAATACGCCGATCCCGCGAGCAGCCAAACCTTTAATAAGGTGACGAATATCCTCAACCGCTAAAGGGTCAATGCCTGCAAAGGGTTCATCTAATAATAAGATTTGAGGGTTAGATGCTAAAGCGCGCGCGATCTCTGCACGGCGCCGCTCTCCACCAGAAAGCATCGCACCTTTTACATCGCGCAATTGAGAAATTTCAAACTCAGATAATAATTGATCAAGACGTGCCTCGCGCTCAACTTCAGAGTCCATGACCACTTCAAGCACTGACATAATATTATCAGCAACAGTCATCGTCTTAAAAATAGAGGCTTCTTGTGGCAAGTAACCAAGGCCAATGCGCGCACGCCTATACATTGGCAAGCGCGTCACATCATGGCCATCCAAAATAATGCTGCCTGTATCGCTATTGACCAGACCCATAATCATATAAAAGCTTGTTGTCTTGCCGGCGCCATTTGGCCCTAAAATACCGACGACCTCGCCGCGCTGCACATGTATTGAGAAATCGCGCACGACATTCCGGCCCTTATAAGACTTGCCAATGCCACGCACAAACAAACCATCATCAGCATGCCCGAACAAGCCGGGTCTATAATTTAAACTTTCATTCACACTCATACCGCCAACTTAATACGCAATTGTTTAAAACCAAAGCCTTTTGATATCATGAGTGTAGTCAGTCATTACTACGCCCTGGTGTAAAAATGCCTCTAACGCGGCCGCGGCTTTCTCCGTCACCTGCGCCCCCAAATAGCTTGGCTTGCCCTGAGGCCATGTCCACAACGAGCTTCGCGCCAGTTAAGACAGTGGCTGGAGGGGCATCGCGCCCGGCCATAGCGTCTTTGCTTGGCTCAGTAATTGTGACAGCATCACCCATAATAAGCTCATCACGCGCCGTAAAATAGGTTGCCCATTGCCCTGTCGCAACCCGGCCATCAACCGATGTCATTATGACGTTTCCTTCGGCCAACACTTTAGCATCGCTTTGAGGCTGCCCCGGCGTCCAGGCGCCTGTGATCTGATCAGATGTAAGGGTTAATCGCCCTTGGTTCATTTTCGGATCACCGGTAAAAACAGCAAGACCAGACTTGGCGTCCACAGAAAGATATTCGGACCTAATCTCGACCGGCTGATTTGGGTCCGTTACAAAAGTGAGGCCCTGTGGTGCATTGGGCTCAGCTTTAAGAGGTTGCGCAACCAAAACGCCAAAGAACAGGAGGCCATAACACAAGCTAAATATTTCAGGCATGATGTTTTTCAAAGAAGATTTACTCATCCGCAGTCTCTTTTAAAGTCGCAGCTGACGCTTTCTCAGCAGGCGGTATGGTCACGTGAACGCGCCCAGAAAAATCGTGCTGCTCACTCGCCCCATTAAATAAAAACTGTTGCGCGCGCAGCGTCGCTCCCTGACCTGTTTTAATATAAACACCGTCTGATGACTGGGCCATTTCAGCATCCAAAATAACGCGCGTCTGGCCCGCATCCATTTCAAGGCCATCATTTCGTCTTATCAAAACGGGCGCCCCCAAATCAAGAATACCGGCACCTTCATTGTATAGGCCTTTAGGTGCAGTCAAATAAGGGGCGCCATTATTTTCAGGGAGGCTGCCCCTTATGCTTGTCAGGTTGAATTTACCTTCTTGGCCATCGACCTTTACAGCCTTTGAAGAAAACAAACGATATTGTGAGCCAGAACGCGTCTCGCCCTCCACCTGCATATTCTCAACCTCCATGACGACATCCCCAGCGACTTTCTTCGCGCGAGACATGAGGTCCGGAAATTCGATAAGGACCATGAGCCCCGTTAATAACAAAAGGGCAAGGGCCGGCAATATATATTTTAGTCGCGTCACACGCCGCCGATGGCTCAAGCCGGCTTTGATCGGATTTGGTTTTGGCTTAACCATCTTTTGTCATCCCCAAAAATCTCTACGCCAAATCTGTGGCATAGTCTCATGCGCTTAAGCGTGAGAGAAAATATCTATATCTTCAAATCCGGTCATGTCCATCGCCGCGCGAATAAGAACAAAATCAAAGCACGCTTCTGCCATTGGGCGGCGACCTTCGCGATCGAGCATCATCTCGAGCTTATCTTTTAACTGATGTAGGTAAAGGACATCAGAGGCAGCATAATTGAGTTGCGCCTCACTTAACTCTAGCGCGCCCCAATCTGAACTTTGCTGTTGCTTTGATATTTCTACACCAATGAGCTCGCGGCATAATTCTTTTAAACCATGACGATCCGTATATGTGCGGACAAGCTTTGAGGCGATTTTCGTACACCATAATGGCGCGGCATGGACATTTAAATAATGGGCAATAACCGCCAAGTCGAAACGTGCATAATGAAAAATTTTCACCAGGTTACGGTCGCTCAAAACGGCTTTTAAGTTTGGCGCTTCATAATTCTCACCGTCAAACTGAACGATGTGCACAATGCCATCCCCTTGAGAAAGCTGAACGAGGCATAACCGATCCCTTGTTGGCTTGAGGCCGAGCGTTTCCGTATCGACAGCAACAGCGCCGGTAAATGTAACCCCCTGGGGTAGATCATTTTTATAAACATGGATGGACATAATATATTTTCCTCTATCATTGCCGAACAATCTTTTGAATATGACCTATGCTTCTAACGGGTTATCGCCCAAGCATCAATGCGCGTCTCTATCTAAGATGTTTGAACAAGATCGAAAAGAGAGAGTTTTCTCTATTTTTTGAGGAAATCAAATTCCTGATCATAGGCCGCGGTTTGGACTTCCATAAGCCCAAGCAATGTATGAAACAGGTAATCATGGGTTAAGGCCATGTCTTTTTTGGCCCGCAAACTATCAACCGTAATTCCGTCAAATTCCGTACCCGCCCAGACAATCATTGGCACGTGGCGTTGTGCGCGCGGCGCCAGAAAATTGGGCATGCCATGCAAATAAAGCCCGCCCTCGCCAAGGGACTCGCCATGATCACCCACATAGAGCATCAAGGTTTCAAACTCATCCGTATTATTTTTGAGAAGTTCAATAACATTATTAAGGAAGTAATCTGTGTAGAGAATGGCATTATCATAAGCATTATCTAGTTCAATGGATGAACAATTCCCAAGCTCATTGGTCTGACAAGCAGGGGTAAACACCTCAAACTCTTTTGGGTATCGCTTATAATATGCGGGGCCATGATTGCCCATTTGGTGCAAAACAATAATAATATCGCCATTGGGTTGCCCGTCTATAAATTCCTGCAAACCGACAAGCATGCCAACATCACGACATTCAATATCACAAATTGGGTTATTGGTCGGATCACGGTAATCCTCATACAGAACCCGATCAGCAACACCTTTTGAGCTGGAATTATTATCGCGCCAAAGCACTTTCGCGTTCACACGCGCCAAGATATCCAATATGTTTTCTTCGTTCCGGGCCTTTTTAACATCGAAATCATCAACACCATTCCTTGAAAACATACAGGGAACCGAAATGGCTGTAAGCGTCGCACAGCTTTGAACATTGCTAAAGCTCACCACATTTTGCTTTTCCAACAATGGATTGGTTGGTTTTTGATATCCATTTAACGAAAACCGATCGGCGCGGGCTGTCTCACCAACCACCAGGATAACCAATTCTCGTTGGCGGTCCGTTTCTGGAATATAGGCATCCTCAGCAATTCTTACGAGAGGCGTTTCCCCTTGCAATTTACGCCAAGCATTTCGGCCTTGCTTGCCTATGCCATAAATATAACTTGTAGGGTTCGCGTAATAGCGGATCGATTTATGTTCGCGAAAAAAAGACGCTGCGATCGCGCTTTGCATAAAAATAAGAACAAGAAACACACTCACCAAAGCGCCGTTTAACAAAACGCGCGTGGTCACCTCGCGTAGAAATGGTCGAAATGTGATCTCGGCACGGAGCACAAAAAGGGCGGGAAAAACACCGAGTAATAAAAGATAAACAAACATTGAGGGGCTGATTAAATCAAGCGCTTCCTTTGTGTCAGTTTCAAGCGTTGTGCTGATCATCATATCATCGATCAGGACATTATAAGTATCCATAAAATAGGCCGCCATCGCTGTCCCAATCAGCAAAGAAATTAAGACGGGCTTAATAGTCCCTTTAAAACAAAAGAGTGACAAAATGAGAATGATCACCGAGGTAAAGCCAAAGGTAATAATAGCTAGAAATAGTGCGTTATCGCCATTAAGCGGATAATCTTTGAGCAAGGCTCCAAATAAAGAGAAATTGGCAAATGCCATCCAAAATAACGCCGTCAGAACGATGAGTTTAGTGCTCGAGATGTGAGGACGAATGGTCAATTTTTTTAAAAACATGGGTGGGCGCTCCAGAGCATCATGCTTTCAATGATGCCAGTCATAATAAAAATTCATAATGTGGTGACGCTGAGAACCGGAACAAACAACACTTCATTTTACAAAACGTGCGGGATTTTACAAAACGTGCGGGATTTTACAAAACGTGCGAGGGCCTCTCAGGCAAGTCGGCTCTACTTACATGACTTACATTTAAACATTTAAAATAAACTGCTAACCAAGAAACCTTGGGGCCTCTAATCCGAGGACAATAATTCAGTTTCTGCATAACTTTCAATATAATAATGATCGTCTGATCGCACTTAAATTAAATCTGGCTCTGCCATCAAGCAAATTGATGGGCAAGACCCCTCAGCTAAATTTTCTGCTTTACGAATCTCAGCTTTAATCGGGAGGATATATGTCTGCTGACTACGCATTGGAAACATGGATGTATGCCAATATGTTTTACCAATTCGAACAGAAACCTTCACAGCGCCCCAGCCTCGCCGCGGGCCGGCGACAAATGCTTTAATGCTTGTCGCAATATCTTCAGGTACGGTTACGAAATGTATTTTGCTTTTACCTTGGTAAATCCATATGGCAGCTTCAAAAGAAAACTCCAACATATGTATCTCCCATTTATCATATTTTGAATAACGTCATCGCACAGCCCATGATGCGCGAACACAAAAATAATACAATGAAAACCTAATAACCCAAAAGCATAGAAATCAGTGCGGATTGGCTTTCGGCTTGATGACCGCATTCAAAAAAAAGAAAGTGACATTCAGCAAACTCTTTTAACACTCAGGCCTACTCCAGAAGAAAAAGGGATGGGTAAGCCGTAACAAAGGCTGCATCAAATCGCTCAAATAAAAATACAAGACGTCATATACCTCTTATGATACGATGATAGCCATGTTGGTATTTTAGCTATATGAAAATGAACAAAAAACTCGGCTTATTTTTAGTCTTTAGCTTTTTAGCTATGCAGTTGCTGTCTAGCCTGCACATAGCTGAATTTGGCTTTGAGGAGCACGAGCATAATGGACATCTTTGTCAAATTTACCTCCACGGTGAACATGCAAAATATAGCAAACCCAGCGCAACTTTCTCGCTACAGGCGCCAGACTATATTTCTTTCGCCACCGCACATCCTGAGCAACCATTCTTTCACTCACAAAGATATGGCATTGCATCCCCGCGCGCACCCCCGGCTTTTTCCTAAAACACACATAACGTAATTATTTTTACCAACCGCCCTGTCATTTACAGGCGTGGTGCATTTAGTATTTAGGAAAATATCATGCTCAAAACGAAGCAAGCAGCTATGGCTGCATTTATCGCTATGCTTTCCAGCACATCTGCGCTGGCAGCATCGGACAAAGACATCGAAACATTACGCGCTGAAATTCAAAACATGAAACAGGCTTATGAAGAACGTATCAACGAACTCGAAGCAAAACTTAATAAAGTCGAGAATATACAAGCCCAGTCCGTGGTACCAAAGGCCACGACACCAGCCACAGCAGGAAGAAGCGTAAAGGATAATAGCTTCAATCCGTCTATCGGTGTGATTTTGAATGGTCAATATAATGCATTCTCCTCTAATGAGGGAGAGGTTGCAGGCTTTGCTGTAGGTCACGAAGGAGAGCGCCCCCGCGAAGGATTTGGCGCTGACCACACTGAGTTAAACTTTTCAGGCAACGTGGACGATAAATTTTTCTCAAGCATCACAGCAGCCATTGCACAGCATGAGGGGACAAGCGAGATAGAACTGGAAGAGGCCTATATCCAGACACTGGCAGGAAGTGGCCTTCCCGATGGTATGAGCGTTAAAGTTGGGCGTGCCTTTTGGACGCTGGGTTACCTCAACGAGCATCATAGCCATGCCGATGATTTTGCAGACCGTCCTTTACCTTATCGCGTCTTCCTAAACGGCACCTTTAATGATGATGGTGCGGAAGTGTCTTATGTCTTGCCAACTCCTTTTTATGCCGAGATCGGTGGCGGCGCCTTCCGAGGGGACGACTTTCCATTCGGAGAAGGAGCTGGATCAAATGCAGGGGCTTGGTCTGCCTTTGCACGTATTGGCGGTGATATAGGCAATAATCAAAGTTGGCGATTGGGAGGGTACATGCTCTCAGGCTCAGCCGATGGTTCGCGTCTTAGCAATGAAGATCTCGTAAGCTTTACCGGCGACACAGACATCTATGCGGCAGATCTACGCTATACCTGGGCACCAACTGGCAATGCACGCGATCGGGAAATTATTCTGCAAAGCGAATTCTTCTGGCGCAATGAAGATGGTGTCTATGAAGACACGGAGGCAGCCACCGGAGCCATCAACTTTGATGACTCTTCACGCGGCTGGTACGCACAGGCGGTTTATAAATTTGATCCGCAGTGGCGCATTGGTGCACGTTACAGCCAACTGCAACCAGCCAATGTGCCGGCAGGTTTGCTGGGCAGCGCATTGGACGCGGACGGGTATGACCCGCAAGCCTATAGCGCGATGCTCGATTGGACAAATAGCGAGTTTAGCCGTGTGCGCTTGCAATATAACCGTGAAGAACTCTCGCGCGGACAGGATGATAATCAGGTGATGATGCAATATATCATGAGTCTTGGCGCTCATGGCGCACATAAATATTAGAGTACATTATGAGACAACTTCTCAGTATGGTCGCTCTGGGGCTGCTTTGTGCAGCCCCAGTCACCGCGCAAGCGAAGGTTAATATTTTTGCCTGTGAACCTGAATGGGCCGCTTTAGCAGAAGAAATTGGCGGTGATAATGTCACGACCTTTTCCGCCACTCATGCCAAACAAGACCCTCATCATATTCGCGCACGCCCTAGCCTGATCGCAAAAGCACGTCATGCCGATTTGATCCTTTGTTCTGGTGCAGGATTAGAGGTTGGTTGGCTACCACTCTTGATCCAAAAAGCAGGGGGGCACGTGCAACCGGGTTCGGTTGGATATCTCATGGCATCTGAATATGTGCCAATATTAGAAAAACCTATCGTCGTTGATCGTAGCATGGGGGATGTGCATCCAGAAGGAAATCCACACATACATTTAAATCCTCACAATATTCTGCTTGTCGCGCGAGAGCTCACCAAGCGGCTTGAGACAATCGATAGGCCGCATGCTGGTTCTTACCAAAGCAAGCTGAATGAATTCATCTCACGTTGGCAGCCTGCTATTGCAAGATGGGAGAATAATGCGGTGCCCCTAAAGAACCTTCCTGTGGTTGTGCATCACCGTGGCTTTAGCTATTTACTTGATTGGCTAGAACTCAGGCAGGTTGCATCGCTAGAACCAAAGCCTGGGATCCCGCCAACCACCTCGCATCTTGAAGGGTTGCTCCAGCAACTCAAAGCCAAGCCGGCGAGCATGATTATTCGCACACCCTATGAACCCAAAGAGGCCAGCGAGTGGTTATCCGAGAGAATCGATAGACCTGCCGTGGTGTTGCCCTATACGATTGGTGGTGATGACGAAAGCGACAACCTGTTTAAATTATTTGATCGCTCCATGAGCCTTTTATTAGGAGCTGTGGATGATCAGTAGCGAAATGGTCAGCATTGTGGGGCCCGCATTAATTGCCGGCCTCATGATTGCGCTCACCCATGCGCCGCTCGGCATTGAGGTCTTAAAGCGCGGTATTATTTTTATTGATCTCGCTGTGGCACAAATAGCTGGACTTGGACTGGTCGCGGCAAGTGTTTGGTTGCATGAGCCATCAATCTGGTTCATGCAAGCCATCGCCCTGATATGCGCGATTGCGGCGGGGCTGTTCTTCAGGAGAATAGAAAAGACCATGCCTGAGCAGCAAGAAGCAATTATCGGGGTTAGTTTTGTGCTCGCCGCGTCTCTTGCTATTTTATTACTGGCTGATCACCCCCATGGCGGGGAAAAAATACAGCATTTACTCTCGGGCCAAATGTTATTTGTTACTTGGACAGACGTCATCACCCATGCGCCGATCTATGTCTTAATTTTACTTGCTTGGTTTCTAAAGCCCACTTTACGCCAGGGCATAAGTTTTTATCTACTTTTTGCCCTGGTTATCACATCATCGGTGCAGCTGGTCGGTGTCTATGTTGTCTTTGCTAGCTTGATACTGCCAGCTCTTGCTGCCATGAAATCCAAGGCGATATATCTCACGGCCTGGCTTTGTGGTGTCTTGGCCGTCACGACGGGAATAATCGCGGCAATGATGGCGGATGTTCCAGCTGGTCCAGTAATTGTGCTGAGTTATGTGATGAGCTCAATAATAATCAAAAAATTATCATCGGCTTAGATTGCGACTTAAAATGATTACACCCAAGCCAAGCAATCTAAAAACACCAATAGCAATTTTGATAACCGAAATATCGGTTTGGTGGAGCTAGGCGGGATCGAACCGCCGACCTCTTGCATGCCATGCAAGCGCTCTCCCAGCTGAGCTATAGCCCCTTATAAACCGCGAATAGGTTTCGCCTTTATTCGGTGGCGATACTTATACGCAAATGATCTCATGGATCAAGAAAAAACGATAATGACAAATTTACTCATCATCGTCATCAAGCAATGTGTCATCTAGATCATCATCATCGTCATCAAGCAATGTATCATCTAGATCATCATCATCATCGTCATCATCAATTAAAATGTCGTCGTCGTCATCATCGTCAACGAGCAATACCTCAGCGGCATCATCCAAATCATCATCATCGTCGTCATCAAGCGACTCGAGACTGACTTCAACATCATCAAGCTCGAGTTCATCCTCATCCTCATCAGGACTCGCGGCTTTGGGTGCAATTTCTTTCTCTGGCGCGGGCTTCCGCACTAAAACTGAGGGGTCAAAAAGCGTTTGACATTTTGGGCACGTAACAGGTTTCTTGTTAAGATCATAAAATTTCGCGTCACATGCTTCGCATTGACGTTTTGTACCAAGTTTTGGATCAACCACGTTCCATCTCCATTTTAATTTTGCGTTCCATTGCCATGAGACGCGCCTTCTGTCAAAAGTAAATTGATAAAAAATGATTTAACCTGTTGAAGCAAGCCTATTTTCAGAGAAAATTCTGAAACAAAATATATGAATGATGTGAACGAGCCATTTAAAATGTTAAAAATAGGATTTTGAGGGTCATATGTCCAAGTCACCCCCCACAAAACAGGTATTAACAGAGAAATTTGCGCAAAAACAAGGTGCTGCATCATGCGCCGCGAGCAAAACACCTCTAAATGGCACCATTATTATCCCTGGCGACAAAAGTATATCTCATCGCGCGCTCATGCTCGGCGCCATCGCGATCGGTGAAACCAGGATTTCAGGATTGCTTGAAGGGGATGATGTGCTTGCGACAGCCAAAGCTATGCGTGCTTTTGGGGCAGAGGTTGAAAAACAAACCGATGGCACATGGTCTGTGCGCGGCATTGGTCTGGGCAATTTTATCTCGCCCGAAGCAGACGTCGATTTTGAAAATGCCGGCACTGGCTGTCGTTTGGTGATGGGGCTGATGACGGCAAGCCCCTGTCGCGCGCGTTTTATTGGGGATGCCTCCCTTTCCAAACGCCCCATGCAGCGCGTTCTAACGCCCCTAAAACAAATGGGACTTGCGGTCGAGCCCATAGAGCAAGATCATTTACCGCTCACATTAACAGCACCACAAAGACCCATCCCGATTTCGTATAAATTACCTGTCGCTTCGGCTCAGGTTAAGTCTGCAATACTTCTTGCGGGTCTTGGTGCGCCAGGCGAGACACATATTATTGAACCGCATCCGACACGGGACCATACCGAGCGTATGTTAACCCTTTTTGGTGCTGATATTCGCGCACAAGACCTTGAGGATGGGCACCATGTCTGGGTTAAAGGGGAAAAACAACTCACCGCACAAGATATTATTGTGCCTGGAGACCCCTCATCTGCGGCCTTCCCGATGATTGCCGCACTTATGGTTCAAGGGTCTGAGATCCAATTAAACAATGTAATGATGAACCAACATCGTGATGGTTTATTCCGCGCCCTTGCCCAAATGGGCGCGCATATCACCAGCCAAAACCTTCGTCAGGCGGCCGGCGAAGATGTGGTTGATCTCAAAATTCAAGCCGGAAAATTAAAAGCAATCGAACTTCAGGCCGACATTGCGCCTTCAATGATTGATGAATATCCCGCATTAGCCATGTTGGCCGCGTGTGCGGAGGGCACGAGCACTTTCCATGGGCTTGGAGAACTTCGCGTAAAGGAAAGTGACCGCCTAAGCGCCATTATTGACGGCCTTAAGGCAAATGGGGTTGAGGCATATGCACAAGGCGATAGCCTTATTATTCATGGCTTAAATATTGCTGAAAACGGTCAAATTCAAGGCGGCGGCATCGTTAAAACCCACCACGATCACCGGATTGCGATGAGCTTTCTCTTATTGGGTCTGGTCACACAAACGCCTGTGGTAGTGGATAACATCGCGATGATTGCCACTAGCTTTCCTAATTTCTTCGAGCTCATGGCTGATCTTGGCGTCACCTTTCAAAGCGCGATACAGCCTTAAATTGGCGCCAATCTGAGAAAAACACATGACTGAGATCGACATGACACCTATAAAATCTCTCATCGCCTCTCCTATAGCGATTGATGGACCGGCTGCCTCTGGCAAGGGAACCGTTGCCAGACGTTTGGCAAGGCATCTAAATTATGATTATCTCGATACAGGACTTTTATACCGAGCAGTTGGTTATCTCTTAGGGCAAGATAAAAAATCACCCGACGACGCAATGTCAGCTGAACATATCGCCCAAACCCTTGATTTAGATCTATTAAACGACGCAGGCTTTGAAAAACACCTGCGCACAGCTGAAGCCGGAGCGGCCGCTTCCATCGTTGCCGCAATGCCGGGTGTTCGGAGTGCTATTTTGCAGGCACAACGAGATTTTGCGGAAAATGCACCCATTGGTTGCATCTTGGATGGGCGAGATATCGGAACCATTGTCTGCCCCAACGCGCCTCATAAACTTTTTATCACCGCGCGCCCAGACATTCGGGCGCAACGGCGGTGGCAAGAGCTTTGCAAGCAAGACCCGTCATGCGACTTCGACACCGTTTTGGCCGATATTATGGAACGCGACCGACGAGATACTGAGCGCGCAACAGCGCCCTTAAAACAAGCTGAAGATGCCCACTTGCTAGATACCTCAGATTTGTCTATAGAAGAGGCCGTGTCCGCGGCTCTAAATTTACTCGTCTCGTAATTTTAGAAATTTCCACCGCAAGACACAAACAGTCCTGAATATAAATTCAGCCCGCCGCTCATACTCAAACTGGGTTTTGTTGGTATTGGTCGTATTTAAAAAAAATTCATAGGAACTGCATATCCCCAACCATGCTTTCGCAAAACAGTGCTATTTTGGCACCTCTTTATTGCGTGAGAAGTCCCCCGGCTTGGCCGGTCGGCATTATAAATGAACGTAGGAAATATTTTGTCTGCAACTGAAAATACAAGTATGAACCCATCCACTGAAGATTTTGCAGCTTTGCTTGAGCAAAGCTTCTCAGATACAAAAGCCGTTGAAGGCTCAGTTATCAGTGGCCGCATCACAGCGATCGAGAATGATCTTGCTATTGTTGATGTTGGTCTAAAAACCGAAGGTCGTATTCCACTCCGCGAGTTCTCAAAAGTGGGCGGTGAACCCGCTCTTCAAGTTGGTGACCGCGTCGATGTCTACCTTGAGCGTATTGAAAACGCGATGGGTGAAGCCGTTCTTTCGCGCGACCGTGCGCGCCGCGAAGAAAGCTGGACCAACCTTGAAAAATCATTTGAAAGCGAAGAGCGAGTAGAAGGTGTTATTTTTGGACGCGTCAAAGGTGGCTTTACAGTTGACCTGAATGGCGCAACGGCATTCTTGCCAGGTAGCCAAGTCGATATTCGTCCAATCCGCGACATCACGCCTTTAATGAATGTTGCCCAACCTTTCCAAATTTTGAAAATGGACCGTCGTCGTGGAAATATTGTTGTTTCACGCCGCGCCATTATGGAAGAATCTCGCGCCGAAGCACGTAGCGAAATTGTGCAAAATCTTGAAGAAGGACAGGTCATTGAGGGTGTTGTTAAAAACATCACCGATTACGGTGCTTTTGTTGATTTAGGCGGTGTTGACGGCCTGTTGCACGTTACCGATATTTCTTGGCGTCGGGTTAACAATCCCGGTGAAGTTCTTACCATTGGTCAGACAGTTAAAGTGCAGGTTGTTAAAATCAACCCAGACACACAACGGATTAGCCTTGGCATGAAACAGCTTGAGAGTGATCCATGGGATGATGTGGAAAACAGGTTCCCGCTCGAAGCACGCATGACGGGTCGCGTGACCAATATAACGGATTACGGTGCATTTGTTGAACTATCAGATGGTATCGAAGGCCTTGTCCACGTTTCTGAAATGAGCTGGGTTAAGAAAAACGTTCATCCTGGAAAAATCGTTTCGACTTCACAAGAAGTTGAAGTGATGATCCTTGAGGTAGATCCTTCAAAACGTCGTATTTCTCTTGGCCTGAAACAATGTGTTGATAATCCATGGGAAAGCTTTGCTGAGCGTCACCCAATCGGTAGCAAAATCTCTGGTGAAATTAAGAATATCACTGAGTTTGGTCTATTTGTTGGCTTGGAAAATGATGTTGACGGCATGGTTCACTTATCTGATCTGGATTGGAATAAATCTGGCGAAGAAGCAATTACTGATTACACCAAAGGCCAAACAGTCGAAGCCGTTGTTCTAGACATCGATATGGACAAAGAGCGCATCAGCCTTGGCTTAAAACAAGCTGGAAGTGATCCTTTTGAAAATGCCGGCACAATGCGTAAAGGTGAAACGGTTACTTGCGAAGTCTCTGCTGTCACCGATGGTGGCCTTGAAGTCACAATTGGCGATAGCAACTTGTCGGCCTTTATCCGCCGGAGTGATTTGTCACGTGACCGCGAAGACCAGCGTCCAGAGCGTTTCAATGTTGGCGATAAATTAGATGCATTGATCACAACCATTGATAACCGCTCTCGTCGTGTCAGCTTATCTATCAAGGCGCTTGAAATTGCCGAAGAAAAAGAAGCTGTCGCACAATATGGATCGTCCGATAGTGGCGCATCTTTAGGCGATATTTTGGGCGCAGCCCTTAATAAGTCAGAAAATGACAAGTCTTAAAAACGAATAGTTTTTCGTTTTAACATTGAAAAGCCCGCGATCTTCGCGGGCTTTTTTATTTTGATGATTGTTTTACCTTGAAAACCGTTTCTGGATTTGGCAATCTATCTCCCGATACGATAGGAGCGTCGCCTAATGATTAAATCGGAACTTGTATTAAAAGTTGCAGAAAAATATCCGCATTTATACCAAAGAGATGTCGAAAAAATTGTAAATTCTATTTTTGACGAAATCACGGACGCACTTGTACGCGGTGATCGTGTTGAATTGCGCGGCTTTGGTGCTTTTGCAGCCAAAACTCGTGAAGCGCGCATTGGGCGTAACCCAAGGACTGGGGAGACTGTTGCAATTGCAGACAAAAGAACCCCATCATTCAAAACAGGTAAAGAATTACGCCAGCGCTTGAATAGTAATTAAAGAGCAAGGCGTTGAAAAAAATCCTGCGCCACCTTTTCTTTTTTCTATCTGCAGCAATTGCCATTCCTCTTGCTGTGCTCAATCGCCACGATGTATCCGTCAGCTTTATCCCGACATCTTTTTCGGGTGATCCTGCTCGCATCAACATCCCTCTGTTCCTCCTCATTATTATCTGCCTGGCGATCGGGATCATGATTGGCTTAGTTTTAGGCCGCCTGCAGTCTTGGCGCCTCAAGAAAACAGAGCCGCGGCAAACTGAAGATACCACGCTATAATCTTAGCCTCTCGTCATTTCGCATAAAAAATGCTATAGCCAATCTAGCATTTACGCTTACGCGCCCGCGTCTTTAGGCAAATGCTTGATCGAAACTGGCACAAGACAAAAGGAGGGCAAAACTTGATAAAACCAAATCCCGTTTATTGCGCTCTCGACGTCAAAACAATTGAAGAGGCTTGCGAGATTGGCACAGCCATAGCCCCCTATGTCGGTGGCCTCAAAATTGGTATGGAATTTTTCTATAGCCAGGGTATTAAAGGCTATGAGCGGATTGCAGAAATTGGTTTGCCAATTTTTCTCGACCTAAAACTCCACGATATAGCCAATACGGTTGCTGAGGGTCTTCGCGCCCTCGCCCCCTTGCAACCCAGCATTATTAATGTTCACACACATGGTGGCTTCAAAATGATGCAAGCCGCGGCGAGCGCCTATGATGCGCTGCCTCATAAACCAACTATTATCGGCGTCACGGTTCTTACAAGTTTAGATGATGAAGATCTGGCGCAAATGGGATTTACCGAAGGTGCCAGCCAACAAGCATTGGCAATGGCGCAACTCGCCCATAAAGCAGGTTTGTCAGGTGTTGTTTGTTCATCGCATGAAATTGAGATTATTCGTGCCGCTTGTGGACCTGACTTTAAACTCATTGTGCCTGGCATTCGCCCCGCAACTGCCGATCATGATGAGCAAAAACGCATTATGACGCCGCGACAGGCCTATCATCTTGGTGCCGATATTCTTGTGATTGGCCGCCCCATCACTCAGTCCAAAGACCCCCGTGCGTCAGCGCGCGATATCGCTTTGGATTTGGAGGGCTAAATCACATGCCAAAAGTCAAAATTTGTGGGATCAATAACCCAGCAACCCTCTCCGCGGCCGAAAAGGCAGATATGCTTGGCTTTGTGTTTTATAAAAAATCGCCGCGCCATCTTACCAATGATTTAGCAACCCAGTTAGCAGCGCGCTGCGCCCCGCATATTGAACGCATTGCATTGCTCGTAGACCCTGATGATGAAGCCATAGACCACGCACTAGGTGCTGTAAGCCCCCATCGCATTCAACTCCATGGACATGAAACACCAGAACGCGTGCGCGATATTAAAAATAAATTTCACCGTCCTATCATAAAAGCCTTTGGGATTAATACGATAGATGACCTGCAACAATGTGCCGCCTATGAAAATTATGCGGATTGGTTTCTATTTGATGCCAAGCCGGTTTCTACAGAATTACCGGGAGGAAATGGCAAAAGTTTTGACTGGAGCTTACTCTCCGCTTATGACGGTAAAACCCCATGGATGCTCTCTGGTGGACTCACACCAGAGAATGTATCGCGCGCAATACTTGAAACACGCGCGCCAATGGTGGACGTATCCTCAGGTGTTGAAAAAGCGCCAGGAGATAAAGACACAGATTTAATAACCGCCTTTATTGGCGCAGCTCATCAGAACTGAGCAAAGGGAAAGCAAGAGGTTATTGTGACAGTTGCAAATTCATTTCGTAGTGGACCCGATGAAAATGGTCGCTTTGGTATTTTTGGTGGTCGGTTTGTAGCCGAAACGCTAATGCCGCTTATTCTAGACCTCGAGCAAGCCTATAAGCGTGCCAAAGAAGATCCGGCCTTTGAAGCAGAACTGCTCGATCTCCAAACACATTACGTGGGACGTCCTTCACCGCTTTATTTCGCGCCACGCCTCACTGAACATTTTGGTGGTGCTAAAATCTATCTCAAACGCGACGAACTCAACCATACAGGGTCGCATAAGATTAATAACTGTCTTGGGCAAATTTTGCTGGCCAAGCGCATGGGCAAAACACGTATCATTGCCGAAACCGGAGCCGGCCAGCATGGCGTGGCGGTCGCAACAGTCTCGGCGCGCTTTGGCCTTCCCTGTACTGTGTTTATGGGGGCCACCGACATTGAACGACAAAAACCAAATGTTTTCCGCATGAAACTTTTGGGCGCCGAAGTTATTCCCGTCACATCGGGTGCGGGCACCCTTAAAGACGCCATGAATGAGGCTTTGCGTGATTGGGTAACCAATGTTCATGACACATTTTATATTATTGGAACCGTCGCCGGGCCACATCCTTACCCCGCCATGGTGCGCGACTTCCAGTCGATCATTGGCAAAGAAACCAAAGAGCAAATGATGGCAGCAGAGGGGCGTTTGCCCGATAGTCTCATCGCATGTATCGGTGGAGGTTCGAATGCGATGGGTTTATTCCATCCGTTCTTAGATGACGCATCTGTTCGCATTATCGGTGTTGAAGCTGGCGGACTGGGTTTAGACACGCCCCACCACGCCGCTTCGCTGGCAGGTGGACAACCTGGGGTTTTGCATGGCAACCGCACTTATTTGCTGCAAGACGCGGATGGGCAGATTATCGAAGGTCATTCTATCTCTGCTGGATTGGACTATCCAGGTATTGGCCCAGAACACGCCTTCTTACGCGATATGAAACGTGTGGAATATGTATCCGTCACAGATGCAGAGGCGCTTGAGGCTTTCCAGCTCATCACACGTTTAGAAGGTATTATTCCAGCACTTGAGCCATCACATGCTCTTGCCCATGTCAGCAAGATTGCCGGCGATTTACCACGCGATCATATTATGGTGATGAATATGTGCGGGCGTGGCGATAAGGATGTCTTTGCCGTCGCCGAACATTTAAATATTAGTTTAGGGTAACTTATGACAAAAGAAACGCGCCTTGATAAGCGTTTTGCAACGCTTAAAGCAAACCAGCAAAAGGCTTTTGTTGCCTTTATTACAGCGGGTGACCCTAACCTTGAATTATCTCAAGACATACTCAACGGCCTGCCTTCGGCTGGTGCTGATATTATAGAATTGGGCATGCCCTTTACCGATCCCATGGCGGATGGCCCAGCTGTGCAACATTCATCACAGCGGGCGCTGGCGGCTGGCCAAACCATGATCAAAACATTGAATATGGTTAAAACCTTTCGTCAGAAAGACAATGATACACCGATCGTGCTCATGGGTTACTACAATCCAATTTACCATTATGGCGTCAATCAATTCATCACCGACTGCCTTGAAAGCGGCGTAGACGGCCTGATTGTGGTTGACCTCCCACCTGAAGAAGATGAAGAATTTTGTGTGCCCGCACTCGATGCTGGCTTAAACTTTATTCGCCTCGCCACCCCAACGACCGACGATGCGCGGCTACCGGCTGTTTTAAAGAATACATCCGGTTTTGTATATTATGTCTCAATCAACGGCATTACGGGCTCAGCCAGCCCAGATCAAAATACCGTAGAACAAGCGATTGCGCGCATTAAACGTTATACCGACTTGCCTATAGCCATCGGCTTTGGCATTAAAACGCCAGAACAGGCCCATGCCATGGCGCAAGCCGCGGACGGTGTCGTTGTTGGCTCTGTGCTTGTTGATCAGATCGCGCAAACGCTCGGCCATGATGGCGCGGCATCGAAAGCATGTGTTGACGCCGTCTTGGGGCTTGCTTCGGATTTGGCTAAGGGTGTACATTCTTAATTGAGTGTGTATCGACCTAAAAGAAACAGATAGGGTTACGCTATGAATTGGATCAAAAACTTTGTGCGTCCACGCTTCCCAAGCGTCTTCCAAGAAAAAGAAGATACGCCAGATAACCTTTGGATCAACTGCTCGGAATGTGGCGAAATGATTTTTCACCGCGACGTCGAACTTTTACAGAAAGTTTGTCCGGGTTGCGACAATCACATGCGCATGAATACAGATGAGCGCATCAAACAAATTTTTGGCGACAATCCATACGACATTATTGAAGTCCCTGATGTCCCGCATGATCCGCTCAAATTTAAAGACCAAAAGAAATATGCCGATCGCCTGAAAGAAGCGCGCGCCAAAACGGGCCGCCGCGATGCTGTAACCGTCCTTGTCGGGAATATTGAAACACAAATGGCTGTTGTCGCCATTCAAGACTTTAGCTTCATGGGCGGGTCTTTAGGCATGGCCGCCGGTGAGGCTGTGGTGCGTGCAGGAGAAACAGCTCTTCAACGCAATTTGCCATTGGTGCTGATTGCTGCGGCTGGTGGTGCACGTATGCAGGAAGGTATTTTATCTCTTATGCAAATGCCGCGCACGACTGTTGTTGTTCAAGAAATGCGCGAACGTGGCCTCCCCTATATTGTCGTGCTGACAGATCCAACCACCGGCGGGGTTACTGCATCTTATGGCATGCTCGGGGACATTCAGATTGCCGAACCCAATGCACTGATTGGTTTTGCCGGCCCACGCGTTATTGAAGATACGATCCGAGAAACGCTGCCAGAAGGCTTTCAACGTGCGGAATATTTGCTGGAACATGGCATGATCGACATGGTTGTGCATCGTCACCAGTTACGCGAAACATTAGCACGTGTTATTGCACTTTTGGTGGACCCAAACGGCCCAAAATCCCTAGCTGCTGAATAGTAAGGTAAGGCAATCCATGGCCGGTAGTGACCTCGTCCTGACGCGGCTTCTCGCGTTGCACCCAAAGCTTATCGACTTGTCACTCGACCGAATGCACAGGGTCTTGAATGCGCTTGGCAATCCTGAACGTCGCCTTCCAAAGATTATTCATATTGCTGGAACCAATGGCAAAGGGTCAACGCAAGCCTTTCTAAAAGCCATGCTCGAAGCAGATGGAAAAATCGTCCACACATATACCTCGCCGCATCTCGTTCAATTTCACGAGCGCATCACATTAGCCGGGCAACATATTCGCGAACCTCACCTTGCTGCGCTTTTAGCCGAATGCGAAGAAGCCAATGGCGGCGCACCGATCACATTCTTTGAAATAACAACCGCTGCCGCATTTCTAGCCTTTAGCCGAACAGAAGCTGATTGGCTTATTCTTGAAGTCGGTCTTGGCGGTCGGCTCGACGCCACTAATGTGGTTGAGAGTGACCTCAGCATTATCACGCCCGTTGGAATTGACCACCAAGAATTTCTCGGACCAGATATAGCCACAATCGCTTTTGAGAAAGCAGGCATTATCCAAGACAACACCCCCCTCATTGTGGCGCCACAAACACAAGACGCGCGTGATATTATTGAAGCGCAAGCCAACTTAAAGAAAGCCCCTCTCGCCATTGGCGGCCAAGACTGGCAAAGCTATGAAGCGCAAGAGCGGTTAATCTATGAAGATGAAACCGGCTTATTAGACCTCGATCCCCCAGCGCTTCAAGGACCACATCAATTTACTAATGCAGGCACGGCCATTTCAGCCGCGCGTAAAATTGGCTTGTCAAATGACGCAATCATAAAAGGATTGGCCAATGCTCAATGGCTTGGGCGGTTACAACGATTGCACGCAGGCCCCATATATCAACAATTGCAATCGGCTGGCTGGGCAGGCGAATTATGGCTCGATGGGGGTCATAATGAGGCAGCTGCACAAATGCTCAGCAATTGGGCAGATAGACGTTACCACCATCAAGGGGCAAAACTCACAATCCTGTGTGGCATGCTAAACACGAAAGCCGCCCACCTCTTCTTTAAGGCTTTCTCAAACACCACCATCGACATAACATTTCATATGGTGCCGATACCGGATCAACAAAATACTTATGACCCAGTGGTTTTGGCAGAATTAGCGCGCGCGCATGGCCTCGAGAGTGAAGTCCATCATAATATGAATGACGCGCTTGCAGCCATTGCAAGCAGCAATGGCAACACACCCATCCTCATTTGTGGGTCACTCTATCTCGCGGGTTGGGTGCTTAGAGATTACCCTCAATCCAGTTTTTAATGTCACTCTTTGGCGCAGCACCCACTTTTGTCGCTGTAGGCTGACCATCCTGAAATAAAATCATCGTTGGGATGGAGCGCACACCATAATTTGTTGGGGCTTCTGGGTTCTCATCAATATTGACTTTAACAATGGTGACTGATGCTGAAAGCTCCTCGGATAACTCGTCAAGTGCTGGGGCAATTTGTTTGCATGGTCCGCACCATTCTGCCCAAAAATCGACAACAACTGGGCCGGAAGCGTCGAGCACTTTTGTTTTGAATTCACTATCATTTGCGTGGTCAACGGCCATGTTTCGCTCCTTGCGTCTATAAATTATTAATCTGTTTATCAAAAGCCATTACGCTTCATATGAAGTTAATGTAAGAGCGGTCGCCAGCCCAATCAAGGGCTTGTGTTCAATATCTCATCGTTTGCCCTATAAATAATGCGACCTTAGCCTAAGCAATTATCAGCTTTGTCATAATTTAGTGAAAATATCTTCAAGTGCGCGGTCTAACTTATCCGTATCAAAGAAGGTATTTTCTCCGGACTGGGTCCATATAAGAGAACATCGAATATCATCCACCCCGCTAGCCTCGCGTAATAAATGCCGATAAAGTGCCATTTGCCCAAGGTAAGCCTGATTATCATATTGAGGTATGCCGGTTTTGAAATCAGCGATCCATATCCAATTTTGTGAATGATCATGCACATAGCGGTCAATCTGCCCCGTCAGATAAACCGTCTTTTTTGCGGGTGCCGTCAGCCAGCCAATTATAGGGCGCTCCGCGCGTGCGCCTTGGCCAAAGAGCGGTGCCAGCGAGGGATTGTCTAAAACCCTGTTAATCGCCGCGACTTGCTGTGCGCGCTCAGCCAAATTCAGCGTTGGCGCATATAGGCTTAAATAATTATCGGCAATCTTATCACGGTCAGTCCGGGCAACATCCGGTAAATGCTCAAACAGGCGATGGATGATTTGCCCTAAATCCGAAGCGCGCATCGTCTGGATCTGCTCAGATTGTTCATCGGCCAGCCAATCGCGGGGGCGCTCAATGCTTTCATTGTGATGACCAATAAAGGTCGTCACAGCAATAGGTTGCACAATATGTTCAAACGCGCGCGGCGCCTCTTTCCCCGAAGAAAGAACAGTTTCAGGCTTATAATGATTGCTCAACCAAGCCGGCACAGGCTCAGTCATTATCGGCGTTTCCTTATCTTCCTTTCGGAAAGGGCCAGCTTTTTCTTCCTCCCCCAATGACCAGACTAAGCTGGCATCACCATCAGCCGTCGCCTGCAGATCAGGGTCGTGACACCGCGCATTTGCAGGTGGGCTGGCCGCCACCATACCATACCAGCTTGCTGGGTTTGGGGTCGAGTTGCTATTCGCTGATCCACCCATATAACCACCTATGTAAAGACGGTCTTTAGCACGGGTTAAGGCAACATAAAGCAACCGCCGCGACTCCTCCAAATCATCATTAAAGGCTGCAGCTTGACGTTCCAAGTCACTCTCGAATGTCTCGGCGGTTTTGGCGCGCCATGCGAGGTTATTGTGACTAATGAAAATACGCTGGCGCGCAGATTGGGACGGCGGTTGACAATTATCCGGCAAAAAGACGATTGGTGCCTCAAGCCCTTTTGCTCCATGCACAGTCATAATCCGAACCGCCTCGGACTCTTGGTCCATATCGCGCTTAATCTCAGTTGTATTATTTTGAACCCAATCGAGAAAACCTTGTAGAGATGCCGGGTCACCACGCTCGTAATTTAATGCAAGCCTTAAGAACTCACTAATCGCATCATCAATTTGAGGCCCCAAGCGAGCCTTTAACTGTGCTTGCCCGCCGCGGCCACTAAGAAGCTGCGCATAAAAATCAAATGGCGTTAGCTCATCAACTGCTTTAGTTAACCAGACAATAAGATCGCGGGCAGCGGTATAAGTTGTATTGGTAGGTTGCGCATGCGCCGCCGCAAAAAGCGCCTCAACCAAACTACCCGATCGATTATAGGCAATGTCAAAGAGAGCTTCTTCATTCATCCCAACCAGGGGACTGCGCATAAGAATGGCAAGGGCGAGGTCATTTTCCGGGATCAAAGCAGCTTCACCGGCAATGATCAAATCTTTAATGGCAACTTCATCGAGCAAACTCATCCGATCCGCCCCGGCGATTGGGATAGCTTGTGCATTAAGTGCGCGAAGCATTTCGGCAAAAAATGCATTGCGCTGACGCACCAAAATAAGAATATCCTGCGGCCGAATATGCCCGCCCGGCTGGTCGAGCAATGAGCGTATTTTTAAGGCAATGCGCTCTGCTAGCAAAACAGATGGCGTCTGGACACTGGTAATGTCGGGGATTGCGTCGGGCGTATCGTCACTCTTTATGCGGTCAATACGAATAGCTGGCCACACTTCCACATATCCAACATCATGCGCGCGATAAGCCTCATGGAGAATATCTTGATCAGAGACAGTAAGCCCCGCCCGATGTTCGGTCGGTTTGAAAATAGCATCGACTGCTTCTAATATCTCCGGTGTCGAACGACGCGACATTGTCAAGGGCACGTGTTTAAAGGTTGATCCAGCCTCCACAACAAGCCGCTCAAAATGTTGCCGCATCGCATCAAAAGCCGAGGGGTCGGCGCCTTGAAATGAGAAGATAGATTGCTTCTCATCACCCACAGCGAAAATGGTTCGCGTTTCCTCCCGTGCCGAAGCACCCACAAAAAACTCTTCGGCCAGAGCGTTAATCAAGCGCCACTGCCTTTCACTCGTATCTTGGGCCTCATCAATCAAAATATGATCTAATCCACCATCAATTTTAAACATTACCCAAGCTGCTGATTGAGCATTGATTAGCAAATAATTGCTGAAATCAATTAAGTCGTCATAGTCAAGTTCATTGGCCCGATGTTTATGCAAATAATATTCTTGAAGCAGGCGATCGGCCAATCTATAGAGCGCATCGCTAAGCGCGCGCGCATTGGCTATTCGGCTCATCGTCTCGAAAGAATAAAATGTGCTTTGCATCTCAACGAGTTTATCTGCAAGCACTGGGGTGCTTTTGTGAAATGCCTTGGTAAAAATTTGTTTGCGCAACTCGCCTTTGCCGGTCAAGAAAATTGTTTTCAGAACCGACCATTGAGCGGAAAAGTCGGGCGCTGCTTTAAAAGCGCGCAGGTTCTCGGCAAGCTTTTGATCTGTCGAAGCTTGGCTTTCCAGTGAGCGCTTTAACAATTCTGGTTCAAGCCCATGCAAATCTGCAATCAAGGCCATTTGCTGCTGCGCTAGCCGATTCATATCAACATCGCCAAACATTTCAGATAAATGGCGGTGCAACCCCTCAAGCGTATCAGGACGATGATAGCGCGAACGCTCTCGTATCAAGCGCTTGGCCAATACAATCAGATCATCTGTTTGCATATGCCGGCTTAATAGATCAATCCCACTGGCAAGATCAGGGTCATCCTCATATCGCATTAATGTTGATACAATATCTTCAATGACCTCATTGCCACGGACGTCGTCGAGCAATTCAAAACCAGGCACAAGACCAGCTTCAAGCGGAAACCGATGTAACAATGACTCACAAAATGCATGAATGGTTTGCACTCTAAGCCCACCCGGGGTTTCGAGTGCGCGCGCAAAGAGTGTTCGCGCACGATAAAACGCATCCGACGTGGTTAATTCAAAACCTGTTCGTTCAAACACTTTATCTTTAAGCTCAAGATCGTCCAAAAGGGCCCATTCGCTTAGAAGGTCGAACAATCGTCCCTGCATTTCAGCTGCGGCACTGCGGGTATAGGTAAGGCATAATAAGCGCTCAGGTGGCGAGCCCTTTAGCATAAGCGTTACAAGCCGACTGATAAGCACATATGTTTTTCCAGAGCCGGCATTAGCGCCCACCCAGGCAGAAATATTTGGCCGTGCAGCAATAATGTGGGGGTCATTCATTACGCGCCATCCCCTTGATCGTCATACGCGCCCCATTCGGCAAATCGCGCGAGATGGTCATAGCTTGTTTCATAGTGAATGCGCTTTTGACGCAAACGCGACAAATAACCAACGCGTTCATCGGCATAGGCGTTCAGCAATCGCTCAACAACGCAAAGTCCCTCGTCAATAAAGGCATCATCTATAGGCATAGTCATAAACTCACCAGGTGGAACGCCCCCAGATAATTTTATATAATTGATCGCCTTAACGCGTCCTTTGGATAAATTCTCAAATCCCCCCACTCGCATAATGGCTGCCGCTAAAATTAATTGCACCGAGAAGAAGCTTTTTATATCTGAACCAGATGGAATGGCCCCAGTCTTATAATCCAGTATTTCAAAGGACCCATCAGTCAATCCATCGATGCGATCCGCTTTAGCTGAAATGGTAAATGCTTTACCTGCAATATCTCGTTTTATCTCGCCCTTAATTTCAGATGAAATATGAGTCAGGCTGAGACGTCTATTGACTTCCCAAGCACTCAGCCATCCCGCCAACGCATCCAGTCGAGCACGCCACAGAATTAAACCCTCATTGAGTTGCCCTTCAGAGCCACCAATATCATATGCAATATCGAGCAAAGCCTGATGCGCATTTTCAGGCAATTGATCGTGGTAACGTTTCGTAAAACGCTCAAAAACATGATGCAACAAAGTTCCGCGATGCGCCGCACTCGAGGGTGCTGCCACGCGATCCCACTCGGGTAATCCTAGAATGTGTTGCGCATAAATCCTATATGGGTCGGTCATCAATG
>ENA-OUOG01001052-OUOG01001052.1-marine-metagenome-genome-assembly--contig:-NODE-1052-length-33408-cov-7.343404_pt1 | contig 33408 bp, 53 predicted proteins | sample MGYA00248635_ERZ508505 | MGnify/ENA primary metagenome ERZ508505 (study PRJEB26176, sample SAMN06267871) | marine metagenome | isolation source: Saanich Inlet, British Columbia, Canada | place: Pacific... | reverse complement strand
ATCCAGAAATGAATGACTTAGATGATACAGAAAACTCGACGTTGCAGTAGTTGTAAAAAAAAGGTGGCGGCTGATTCAATTTACCAGAGTCAGCTAAAAGCCTTCTGCTCGCCAGAATGTCTTGTGCAGTATGCTAGATCACCTAAAGCACAAAAAGACCGCCAGAGAGCAATACAGAGCGATCTGCGTAAGCGAAAAGAGAAACTAAAGACCAAAGGCGATTACACTAAAGAAGCGCAACAAGCTTTTAATGCATATGTACGAGCTCGAGATAAAGGCAAGTCTTGTATTAGTTGTTCTTCTTACTTAACAGAGTCATCCCCAGGGGGCGGTTATGATGCAGGTCATTACCGTTCGGTAGGCTCTTCACCTCATCTCAGATTTCGTCTCGATAACTGTTTTGGCCAATGCAAAAAATGCAATCGTTATCTTTCAGGCAACGTAGCTAATATGCGTATAGGCATTGTATGGAGATATGGACAAAAGTTTTTGGATAAAGTCGAGTCCGATAATAGAGTCAAAAACTACACAATCGACCAACTCAAAAAAATAACGAAAATTTTTAGAAAAAAACTAAAAAAAATCTCGTAAAAGTGTTTACATTTTGTGGCAAACCATTAAATTTGTAAGTGAACTTACTAATGGAGCATACAAAAATGTACACACAAACCAGACAAGAATCTTTGGCAGAATTATTTAGCGATATGCACAAAAGCCTTCACGGATGTCGAGCTCGGTGGGCATACGATATGTCCGAAGAAGATTTAGAGCGTGCTGTTGACCGTCTTGGTCAAGAAATCGAAGAAGAATTTCATCGTGAAGAGAATGAGCGCAAAGAATTGGCCGCGCAATGCCATGTTTCGGTAGATCAAATTATCCTTTGGGAAAAGCAAGAAAACGAAATGTGGAAATACACAGGCGTATACAAAATTCAGTCAGTAGATCAAAAGTACATCGAGTCACTACCGGCTGAGCCATACGAAGAAGCTCATTACTTTGAATTAGGAAAAGCCGCGTAAGCGGCCCCAGGGGGTATACCAATGTCAACAATTAAAATTACATCAGAAACCGCCGATACACTCGCCGATTTCTTATGCGAGTATGAAGATAATCTCAAAGACAAACTAATTTGCGAAGGCTTTGACTCAAACGAGCAGTCAGAGATTCTCAGTGCGGCTTCTTATATACAAAAAAACTTAATTGCAATGCTTGGCACAGAGTCAGGTACAGCATTCACAGTGGAGATTAAGTAATGCGTAATGATTTTTCAACCGAAGTGCATTGTAGTAAATGCGAAAAAGAATTTTTAATTGAGCTCGACTTATATGAGCCTTTTGGAAATGTTTGTAACGAGTGTAAAGCAGAAGACGATGAACCTGATCTTGACCCAGTATGGGCGGATGCAGATGCATTAGCATCAGCAGGTTTTGGTACTGACGAAGATTATGGCGGGTAATCCCGCCTTTGGAGCAAAAAATGGATGCAGATTGGAAAATAAAAGCTAACGAGCGAATTAAAGCAACCAATGAAAAGAAACAAGCGATTAGAAATCTACTAGATGAAAACAGTATGCAATCAATAGAGGACTGCATATTAGCCTGTGAAACTATACTTGAGTCATTTACAAATACCGTATTTGAAGGACATTTGTGTGTGACGTTGGATGAAATTATTGAGTTGCGAAATGCAGCAAGAACATTACGTTTCAACTTTTGTATCGAAAAGGAGGTTCTTTGATGAAAATTCTAGGTGTTTACTTCAACGAAGTGACGAGACTGTGGACAGTTGGTTATACAAATGATGGGTGTAACCCTGTCGTGCTAAGACAAACACGACTACGATCGTTAGGTATCGATTTTGCAAAGCAAGAAGCGAGAGAGCTTAAACCAGACATTATTTTTACCAAAACACAAACAGGTAAAGTTAAAATTATCGAAATGCAAAACAACGCATTTGATCCTTTAATCGAAGGTTGTAGCAAATACTTTAGTTCACTTGCATCAAGGAGAAGCATATGACCCCGCAAGCGCATGAAGTTCTAACCTATCTCAAGCAACACAGAACAATTGAGCCGAAAGAGGCTTGGACAAAGTTAGGTGTGTATAGATTAGCCGCTAGAATTAAAGAAATAAGAGACGCTAACCATAAAGTGGAAACCATTAGAGTCTATCAAAACGAGAGAACGTATTACGGCAAGTATATTTACAAAGGGGAGAAACAAGTTTAGATTAAAAGCAGTTCCGGGCGGGGTGTGGAAAGCCCCTAGCAGACCGGATTAAGACAACCAGAAGAAAACCGTGGCCGCACTCCGGAACATGGTTAAAGTTTACCAGACTTTACAATTCTTCTCATTTCTTAATCTTTACGCCCCACCCGTTAAAACTCTCGCATTGTGGAGTAGAACAAAAAAGCAAGAAATTTACACCAGACCTTTGAGGCGGGATAAACAGCGTTAAGGTAACAAGTATGGGGCAGGTGTTATGAGCCTGAGAGATTGCCACTCTAAAAGTCATTGCTGATTACTTGGTGTGATGGGACTAGGAGAAGTTGGTAAGGGGTTACCTAATAGCCTCTAAATGACCTCTATTGTAAAAAAAAATAACAAGCGTGTTTACATTTGCTGGACAACCATTAAATTGGCTAGTGAATACATTAATGGAGCTTTTAAAATGTCAAACGTAGAAATTTTCAAAAAAGAGTTTAACGGTCATCCAGACTGGGAACATTGGAACGTATCTCTTTGGCTTAACAATTCAGAAGAATGGTACGCACCTTTCGCAGTTCTTTGTGATCTTGTTAATCGTGGCCGTATTACCAAACACGTAGCATCAGAAGAACTAAAAGAGCTTATCCCAGATATCACACCAGATGGCGCAGAGGTTACAGTAGAGATTTTGCATCACTACATTACCGATGCAGAAATTGACCACATGGAACAGCAGTTAAGGAAGGTACAATAATGGAAATGACCACCGCTTTTATCGTTGTTTTGGTTATAAGTTTGTTTTTTGGTTTTAATGCCATTCTTGCTTACTTTGCAGACCATCTACCATCTTGGATGCTTCCAAAGGGGTACTACGATGACAATGCCTAAGTACCCTACTTGTCCTAACTGCGGAGAAAATGTTCTCAGAGAGCATTTGAACAAAGGAAATGAGGTTTGTCGCTTTTGTGGCCCGACAAGAGATTTAGATATTTACAGTGAGCTAGAAAAAGAGCGATTTGAACAATGGTATTCGGAATACCTAGAAGATATACAAGCAAGGACATAAATGAACTATTACACAGACCCGATGGCGGCATTAGATGCCGCTATTGCTTTTTTAAGAGGAAACACCAGACCTCACGCTTTAATTGGACAAACTCCAAAAGGATTTAGAATTATAGACCCCAGGGGTAAAAAGCAGCATTACTGCCAAATCGTCGCAAAGGTGTACCGTAAACTTTCGTGATACAATTAGCTCTACTGACTGACAGGTTAATCAGGTGGAGCAATGTCACAACCTTTAGAAGTGCGATACGTAAGTGTCGATAAACTAATACCTTACGCCAACAACTCTCGTACACATAGCGATCAACAAGTCACACAAGTTGCCGCAAGCATAAAAGAGTTTGGCTTTACAAATCCAATCCTTGTTGATGAAGAAGATACGATCATTGCAGGGCATGGCCGTTTACAGGCCGCCAAAAAACTAAACCTTAGTGAAGTACCAGTCATAACGCTAGAAGGTCTTACAGACGCACAGCGTAAAGCCTATGTTATTGCTGACAATAAGTTGGCATTAAACGCGGGATGGGACATCGAGCTATTACAAGCAGAGCTCGAGAATTTACAAGAATTAAATTTTGATATCGACTTACTCGGTTTCGATGCAAAAGAACTGCTTGAGATTCTTGGTGAAGATCAAAACGAAGAGAATTCGTACACCAAAAAGGTAGACATCCCTTTATACGAACCCCAGGGGGATAAACCTGACGTTAAAGACCTTTATGACGACAGCAAAACTTTCGATTTAGTAGAAAAAATTAAGTCGTCAAAACTGCCACAAGAAGAAAAAGATTTTTTAATGTTAGCCGCAGGTCGGCATACAGTATTGAACTTTGAACTTATTGCAAACTACTACGCACACTCGTCAAAAGAATGCCAAGAGTTGATGGAAGATAATGCTCTTGTAATTATCGATTTTGAAAAAGCTATTGAAAACGGCTATGTCGTCTTGTCAGAAAAGATTTCAGAGCAGTACCTAGTCGATTATCCAGAGTCCGATGACGATGAAGAATAGAGATGATTTTGCTGTTTTTATCCTGACTCACGGTAGAGCAGATAATGTCGTCACGTACAACACTCTCAGGAAGCAGGGGTACACTGGACGTATCTATCTAATGGTCGATGATGAAGACAAGCAGGTAGACGAGTATAAAAAGCGTTACAAAGACCAAGTCGTAGTATTTAGTAAGCAAGATGCAATAGATATGACAGACTCAGGGGACCACTTTGGTAAACGTAATTCTGTTGTATACGCAAGAAACTACAATTTTATCGTAGCTAAAGAGTTAGGCATACAATATTTCCTGCAACTGGATGATGACTATGGCGGCTTTCGTTATACGTTTGACAACCAACGTAAATACATTACAAAGCAAATAGCAATTAAAAGCCTAGACGTCATTGTTGAAGCAATGCTCGACTTTTACATACAAAGTGGTGCAAAGACTATCGCAATGTCACAAGGTGGTGATTTTATTGGTGGTGAAGGCTCTAAAATTGCCAAACTGCATCGAGATGGTCAGTTCAGTCGTAAAGTTATGAACTCTTTTTTTTGTGACGTTGAAAAGCCATTTAAGTTTATGGGCAGAATTAATGAAGACGTTAACGCGTATACAGCATTAGGTAACACTGGCTCTTTAATGATTACTGTTCCTCGTATCCGTTTAGAGCAGAAGCAAACACAAGCAAATGACGGCGGTCTTACCGACATATATCTAGACCTCGGAACATACGTTAAAAGTTTTTATTCTGTTATGTATGCACCATCTTGCGTAAAAATAACTGAAATGGGTGTAACGAGTAGACGTTTACATCACATGGTTAAATGGAAGCATACGTGTCCTATGATTATTTCAGAGGAATACAAGAAGTGAAAAAAGGTAGACAAGGCGAAGGTGGTGGCAGACCAAAGGTTGAGTTTACTGAAGAGCAGATTATCGAAGTGCAAGCGTTGGCATCTGTTCTAAATAAGAAACAGTTAGCAGATTATTTCGGCATCTGCGAAAACACTTTGCGCCAAATAGAAGAAAGACAACCTGAAGTTTCTGAGGCATATAAAAAGGGCAGGGGTAAAGCTATCGCATCTGTCGGCATGAATTTAGTGCAACAGTCTAAAAAAGGTAATACAGCCGCGACTATTTTCTACCTTAAGACACAGGCCGGATGGCGAGAGACAGATATTAACGATCAAGAGATTCCTCAGATTGTAGTTAATACTTATGCAGCTGACTAAACCTCAAAGTTCCATTTACAACAACAAAGACAGATTCCGAGTTGTTGTTGCAGGCAGGCGATTCGGTAAAACATTTTTATCGACGATCGAGCTCCTAACGAAAGCAGTCACCATCAAAGACAGTAATTGTTGGTACGTAGCTCCAACTTATAAAGCCGCAAAAGAAATTGCTTGGGATATGTTGCTCTCGACTACCCCAAAAGAGTACATAGCAAAAACAAACGAAACGACTCTTACATTACATTTAATCAACGGTTCGATAATTAGCCTCAAGGGTGCTGAGAAGCCAGACAACCTACGAGGTAGATCGCTCGACTTTGTTGTAATGGATGAGTTCGCTGATATGCGACCAGAGGCATGGTTTGAAGTTATCAGACCGTCTCTATCTGATAGAATGGGCAATTGTTTATTTATTGGCACACCTAAAGGAAGGAATCATTTCTATGACCTCTGGACAAAAGGCACAGACAAAGACCAAGAGTGGTCAGCGTTCCAATACACAACGATCGAAGGCGGCCAAGTCGCAGCCGAAGAAATCGAAAGCGCAAAACGTGACCTCGACGAAAGAACCTTCAATCAAGAATACAACGCCCAGTTCGTCAACTACGCAGGAATCATCTACTACAACTTCGACAGAGCAGAAAGCATTGAAAAATGCAACGATGACAATTCAATGCTCCACATCGGCATGGACTTCAACCTTGACCCAATGTCAGCAGTGGTTGCTATTCGTGAAGGGTCGACTCTTAAAGTTTTGGACGAAATCGTAATCTACGGATCGAACACTGACGAGATAGTTGATGAGATCAAGACGCGCTACCCGAATAGGCCGATCACGGTTTACCCAGACCCCGCATCTCGACAAAGAAAAACAAGCGCAGGTGGAAGAACAGACCTTTCAATCTTGCAGAACGCAGGGTTCGCAGTCAAAGTTAGAGATAAGCACTCAGCCATTAGAGATCGAGTCAATTCAGTCAACGCCAGACTTAAATCAGCAGACGGAAAAAGACACTTAATGATCGACCCGAAATGCAAACAGGTCATTAGGTCTTTAGAAAGACAGACATACAAAGAAGGCACAAGTCAGCCAGACAAAGATAGCGGCTACGATCACATGAATGATGCTCTCGGTTACCTTGTGGACTTCCTATACCCAATTAAGAGACAATATGATATACCGCAACCGATCAGGTGGACGTAACTGTGTCGCAAGAAATTACCTATACCCATCCAGACTACGATGACTACCAAGATCAATGGGAGTTTCACCTACGTTCATATTTAGGTGGCGAGCATTACAAAGATGGACAATACCTTGTTAAATATCTCAACGAAGATAAAAACGAATATTCAAGACGCATTGATTTAACTCCAATAGATAACCACTGCGCTAATGTTGTGCATATTTACTCATCTTTTTTATGGCGTAATCCTCCGACACGCACATATAACTCTTTAGATGGCTCGCCAGTTCTTGAGCCAATGATGCGTGATGTTGATTTAGATGGTCGTTCGCTCGATTCGTTTATGAAAGAAGCGCAGATTTGGTCTTCAGTTTATGGTCACGTTTGGATTATTGTGGATAAACCCGCAAGCAATGCCGGCACTCGCGCAGAAGAATTAGATCAAGGGATACGTCCATACTTCAATCTGTATACACCAGAAAACGTATTTGATTGGCGTTGGGAGCGAACTGTCTCTGGTCGGCACAAATTAGTTTATTTAAAAGTGCGTGAAGCAATTATTAGAGAAACTGCTACTGAATCCATTGTGCATTTTAGGGTATGGACAGAAGATACTGTCGAGTTGTATGAAGTATCAAATGACACAGAACGACTTATTGAGTCAGTAGATAATCCAATAGGCATGATTCCTGCTGTACATCTTCCTGCGGCTAGAACTGTAACCAAAGGAATCGGCAAGTCTGACATAGCAGATATTGCTCTAATGCAGAAAGCAATCTATCAAGAACTATCTGAAATCGAACAGTTGATTCGCATCTCTAATCACCCAACATTAGTAAAGACATACGATACAGACGCTTCAGCAGGTGCAGGTGGCATAGTGAATATGCCTGACGAACTTGACTCTAATTTGCGTCCGTTTTTGTTGCAGCCTAATGGCGGTAATTTAACCTCTGTCATGGATAGCATTCAGAGAAAAACAGAAACGATAAATCGTATGGCGCATCTAGGAGCAGTTCGCGGAACGGATGCTGTGAAGGCTTCTGGTATTGCGCTGCAAACAGAGTTCCAGTTGTTAAACGCTCGATTGGCAGAAAAAGCTGATTTGCTACAACTTGCAGAAGAGCAGCTATGGTTCTTTGTTTGCTTATGGCAAGACACTACGCCAGACGTTGAGGTGAACTATGCAGACTCATTTGATATTCGTGACTATCCAAATGAGTTGATGTTCTTGCAACAGGCTAGAGCATCTGGTGTGCAATCACCTACATTTATGCGTGGCGTTGATAAGATGATCGTTGATTTGATTCTCGATGATGAAGAATTACATCAAGCGCATGAAGAAATCGATGCGGCAAGACAACTTGGAGACTTTAGTCCTGTGCCGACTGAAGGTCAGTAATGGCCGCAGATATTGATCATGCAAAAATCGTTGAGCGATTAGGTGATACGCATGAAAAGCGCGTTATTGGCATTCTTCAGCAATTAGAAGATGAGATTGCGGCACTTGTCATTTCAGCCCCCCAAAATGGCAAGAAATTATTCGATTTGGCTTGGGCAATACAAGCAAGACAAGATATCGAAAGAATCATACAAACAACATTCCTTACGCAGATCGATACGAACGTCAGGGATTATTCACAAGTCGTTAATTCGCTCGGCACAATGTTTACACAATACGAAGCATTTGTCGGTGTCGCACCAGAAACCATTAGTGCGTTACAGCGTATTTCGTTTCAAGGTTTCCAAGACATTGCGTCCACGTTTGCAGATGAACTCGCCAATGAGTTATATCAGAACACGCTTACGGGTCGCCCGGTTGCAGAATCAGTTAAAAGCGTTCGCCAAAAAATCAATGGCGTTTACATTCAGTCAGATCAAACAGAAATACAACGATTGGTTGATATTGCGAACTCCGACAGCGCAGGTGCAGAAGATGCGGTTAAAGAACTGCACCGAATATACGCTGCCGACAGGAGTGGAAACAACATGCGGAGATATGCAACGCAGATGGTGCATGATTCGCTAATGCAGTTTGACGCTTCAATTAATGTTGCGGCAGGACAAGAAATTGGCGCAGAGCGATGGAAGTATTTCGGTTCTGTAATTCGTGACAGTAGAGAATGGTGTAAGCGCCATGCAGGTAAAACTTATACAGAAGAAGAAATAAGAGAAATGTGGTCTAGTAACTCTTGGTCAGGCAAAGCCCCTGGGAATGCTTTTATAGTTCGTGGCGGTTACAACTGCCGTCATCATTGGCGACCAGTATTCGATAGCGAGGTGGACTAATGCCAAAAGCACTAGAACGTAAACTCAAAAAGATTTGCAAACAACGTGGCATGGGCAAAACGCAGTGCGCTCAATATGTTTACGGGACTTTGCGAAAAACAGGGTGGAAGCCCAAACGTGTCTAACTCATAAGAGGTTCGTAACATGAGCGATGAAATCATGGCCGATGGAGCAGAAATGGAATCACAGCCAACTCAGCAACAGGCCGAAACAACAGAAGCGTCTGCAAAGACATTTACACAAACTGAGCTAGAAGGAATTATTGAACAACGTCTAGCTAGGGAGCGTAAGAAGTTTCAGAAGCAAATTGAAGGGGTTGATTTAGATGAAGCAAGGCAGCTATTACAAGCCAAAGAGCAAGCAGAAATTGAACGCCAAAAAGAAAAAGGTGAATTCGAGAAGGTCTTACAGCAACTCGCAGAAAAGAAAGACAATGAGATAAACCAATACAAATCCAAATTACAAGAGATACAAGTCGACGGTGCTTTAATGAGTTCCGCTAGTCAAAATAACGCAGTTTCGCCAGATCAAGTTGTAGCTCTATTGAAAGCCAATACTAGGCTCTCAGAAGACGGTACAGTCGAAATTTTGGATAAAGACGGAACTGTGCGTTATAATGATTCTGGAGTTCCTTTAGGAGTCAACGACTTAGTATCGGAATTCCTTACTGCTAACCCTCATTTTGTGAAAGCTTCACCTAGTGGAGTTGGATCGCAGGGTGCGGCAGGTGGCTCTACGCAGAAGCCTTTATCTGTGGCAGATATGGTAGCCAACTGGGAAAACGGTGGCCGCCAAGCGTTTGCCACAATGAAGGGCAAGCGATAATCGTTTGTAAATATATTCTGTAAAGGAGAGGCATCATGGCCGCTACTACTTCCGCAACCTTAGACGATCTGTTTGTAAACATCGTCGCACAAGCACGTTTTACAGCCGAGGAGCAATCACTCTTACGGAATCTTGTAACCGTGTACAACATCGAAGCACAAGCAGGTACAACTATCCAAGTACCAAAGTACCCTGCTGTTGCCGCTGCCGATCTGACTGAAGGCACTGATATGACATCGACCACTGTGTCAACGTCATCGGTTTCTGTCACAGTCGGTGAAGTTGGAGCGCAAGTGTTCTTAACTGACATGGCTGCAATGGGTGCAGGTAACCCTGCTGATGAGCTAGGAACTGTTCTTGGTAACTCTATTGCAACTAAGATGGATCAAGACGCTATCGCTGTGTTCGATGGTTTCTCAACATCTTTGGGTGCAACGACCGTTGAACTGACAGCTGCTTATCTGTTCCAAGCTGCTGCTACATTGCGAGCTAACAAGGCTCCAGGTCGCTTGGTTGGTGTATTCCATCCATACCAAGTCTATGCTTTAAAAGCGAACCTCACTAACACATTTGCTAATCCAAATGGCGGTGATTTGCAGAACGAAGCAATGCGTACTGGTTATGTTGGAACAATCGCAGGTATCGACATCTATGAGTCAGCTAACATTACAGTTGATGGATCAGGTGATGCCAAAGGTGCTGTATTTGCACCAGAAGCTATCATGATGGCGATGAAGCGTGACTTTAACCTTGAGCCAGAGCGTGACGCATCTAACCGTGGTTTCGAGCTTAACGCTACTGCCGTTTACGGTGTAGCAGAGCTAGACGATGCATACGGTGTTGAGATGTATTTCGACGCAGGACTGTAAAGTCTGATGGATAGCCGCCCTACGGGGCGGTTTTCCTGTTAGGAGGTTACATGGCAGTTACCTATCGAGGTGTTAGATTTGCGGGTTACAACAAGCCAAAGCGCACTCCTAAACACAAGACAAAAAGCCATGCAGTATTAGCGAAGAAAGGCGACAAGGTTCGTCTTATTCGATTTGGTCAGCAAGGCGCAAAGACCGCACCGCCTCGCAAAGGTGAAAGCCAAGCGGCAAAGGCAAAGCGCAGATCATTCAAAGCGCGTCATGCCAAAAACATAGCCAAAGGAACATTTTCAGCGGCATATTGGGCAGATAAGGTGAAGTGGTAATGGCGTTTTCTACTGATGAAGATTTAGTAAAGATCATTCCTGACATACTCGATCTCGGTATTTTTTCTTTTGCTTCTGAACACGCTAAAGCAGAAGAAGATATTACGCGTGAAGTTCGTAGACGTTGGTGGCCTCGCACTGGGTTTAAAGGTGAAATGAATGCCGATCTTCTTACAGATAGCCAATGGACTCGCGCAAACTCTTATCTTGTTTTGTGGAAGTATGTGTTACCGCAACTAACCAATTGGGTACAAGGCGACAGATTTAGAGAAATGATTCCTTTTTACCGTGACTTGTACAATCAAGAAATTGAAAGTGTTTTGTCAGACGGTGTTGAATATGACTTTAACGAAGATGGAATTATTCAAGACACAGAGAAAGACCTGACATTTACAGGACGGCTGGTCAGGTGAGAGTAGAACTGCAAGTCGATACTGCTGAAGTAGACGCTTTGTTCAGAAGGTTAGATCGACAATACTCGAAAGATATTGTCAAAGCATTGGATGTCACTGCACAGAAAGGCATCCAGATGATTCTAGAGCGTACTGAAAAGGGTAAAGGCTACACTGGTAGATTTTTGCCTTACACCGCAGATTACGCAAAGTTCAGAGCCAAAAAAGGAAGGCAGACCGCATTTGTCGATTTAAACTTTAGCGGACGCATGACTAGCTCGATTAAGAGACTAGTTGATAAGCCTAAATTGACTGCAACATTACAATTTAGTCGAGAGAATGAAGCAAAGAAAGCCGCAGGATTAAATGTTAAAAGACCGTTTTTTGGCTTTAATAATCGTGAACAACAATTCCTCAAAAAATTTTTCTATGGAGTTTTGGTTAGAAAATGAGCAAACGAGAATCCATAGCAGATAACATTGTCACAACTCTCAGAGCAGTCTTTAGTCCTGTCGTTGTTAAGTTTGTTACGCGAGAGCCTTTTGACTTTAACGAACTGTCGGCAGCACAGTTTCCTGCTTTGCTAATACAAACAGCATCAGAAGATAGAGCAGATGCCACTATCGGGGATGATTCAATCCTACGAGAAGCTACTGTTACATACCAAATACTTGGTTACGTTAAATCAACAACCATCGATACGGCTCGCAATAATCTAATCGAAGCAATCGAAGAAGGTTTAGATGCCGATAGAACAAGAGGCGGCTATGCTTTAGATACTCAGGTTACAGCTATTGAAACTGATGAGGGTGCTTTGTCGCCAATCGGGGGAGTGATTGTAACCGTAGAGGTCATGTATAATTTCACTAGAGGTGCAACCTAATGAAGCTATATCACAAAGATGCTAGTGAACCAATTTCTGTACATCCAGATCGCGTTGAAGAAATGAAGCGCAAAGGATGGAAAGAAAAGCCGACTAAGGCGAAACCACAACCTACAACCGATGAGGTAAATGAAAATGGCGAATCATAAAGGTTCGGAAGGCTACGTTAAGGTCGGCTCTAACACGATTGCCGAAGTGCGCGATTGGTCTTTCACAGTTACGAGCGACACGGTAGAAGATACTACAATGGGTGATTCTGCTCGCACATATAAACCAACTCTGACTTCTGCGAGTGGCTCTATTACTTGCTATTGGGACGAGGCAGATACAACTGGACAAGGTGCTATGACCGCAGGGTCAGAAGTCACTTTAAATCTGTACCCAGAAGGCGATACCAGTGGCGACACATATTACACAGGGTCAGTCATTATCACTGAAGAAAGTGCAACTGCTGCATTTGACGGCATGGTTGAAGCAACTTTTTCATGGAACGCAAACGGAACGTGGTCTTCCACAACCGTTTGATAATCGAGTTGTCGGCTAGGGTAGCCCCCGAAAAGTAAGCAACCGTGGCTTATCTGCCGATAACACTAACACGGGGTCTATGCGGAGAGACGTAATGAGTATTTTAGAACGGGCAACCAAACATTTTGAGTTGCAAGAAGTAAAGCAAATTGAAGTACCGGAATGGCCTGATGAAAAAGGCAACCCGACAATTCTTTATGCTGAACCTCTGTCACTTGGTGATCGCAAAACACTGAGTAAATATGCCAAAGAAGATGACACTGAATTCTTAATTAGATTGATAATTATGAAAGCAAGAACATCGGATGGCAAAGCAGTGTTTGATTTGTCAGATAAACCTATGTTGCTGACAAAAGTTGATCCAAATGTGTTGAATAGAATTGCGAATGATATTGCTGAGACGGCTTCCGTTGAGGTTATGTCGGGAAACTAAAGAGCGATTCAGAGTTGAAAGCCAAGTATAGTTTGGCTGAAGCACTACATAAGACTGTCGATGAGATAGACAAAATGAGTGTTGAAGAATTTCATGGATGGATCGCTTATTTTCAAATGAGGCAAAATGATGGCAACACCTGATGAAATAAAAATCCGCATTATTGCCAAAGATGAAGCATCTCGTGTTTTCCAAAGAACGCAGTCGAGCGCAGAAGGTTTAAAAAGATCATTCACTGCACTTAAAGTTGCCTTAGCCGCAGGTGGTGTTGCAACTGGCCTTTTTGTTAAGTCAGCAATACAAACTGCTTCACAAGTACAAAACTTACAAGTCAGACTCAAATATTTAACAGGCTCCACAAAAGATGGAGCTAGAGCATTTCAGATTATGTCTGGGTATGCTTCTCAAGTTCCCTTTGCTCTTGAAGAAATACAGCAAGGATCAGCCCCGCTTTTAACAGTCGCAAATAATGTTGAAGAATTAAACGGGCTTCTTAGTATTACTGGCGACTTGGCGGCTGTTTCAGGGTTGTCATTCCAAGAAACCGCAGGTCAAGTACAGAGAGCTATGACAGCAGGTATTGCATCTGCTGATCTATTTAGAGAAAGAGGCATCGCAGCATTCCTTGGATTCCAGTCTGGCGTTAGTTATAGCGCAGAAGAAACTAGGAAAAAAATTGTTGAAGCATTTAGAGATGGCACGACAACAGCCGCAGGAGCTACAAAAGATTTAGCAAATACTTTTACTGGTCAAGTGTCGATGATGCAAGACGCTTGGTTCCAGCTAAAACTTTCTTTTGCTGACTCAGGAATGTTGGATACTGCGACAACGAGTGTTCAAAAACTTACAGAATTATTAAAAGACCCTCAAGTCATCCAAGGCGTACAACTGTTTAGCAATACATTGTTAGATTTGTTTGAGTTTGTAACTCGTAATGCAAAGACGCTAATGATTGTCGGTTCGACATGGTTAGGGTTTAAAGCAGGGAAAGATGTTGCCGGAGGTATCGGTGGTGTTATAGGTGCTTTGACAGCAGGAACAGGAGCTTTCGCATTACTTAACGACGAAATGCTAGAAATGGGAGATGTAGGAAAACGAACTGTAAAGCCTTTAGATGCAGTAGCTAACGTCATGGACAAAGTTTCTGTTAAGACAAAAAATGCTTCCAATGCTGCCGATGAATTAGCAAAAAAATATAAATTCGTAGAAATGACCATGATGGACGTTGAACACAAAGGCATCAAAACAATAGAAGATGGCTTCGTTGATTTAATATCTGGAACGAAAAGTGTGTCCGAAGCATTTAGAGATATGGCGCGATCCATCTTGCGTGACATGATTCGTTTGCAATTAAGAAACACACTTACCCAAGCTTTGTACAAAGGAATGATGGGTATCGGCAGTGGAAGCTTTGATATTGGGCCGGGTCAACCACTACGCACCGATACTTTTAAAGGAAGTACAAACCAATCTTTTGCTGCGCCTTCACATTATCCAGAAATCCAAGGTCAAGTAATAACAAATCAAACATCAAATCGTAGAGAGGCTCCGGTCAATATAAATATTTCAACGGGTGTATCCCAGACTGTTCGTGCCGAATTAACCAATATGCTTCCGCAAATTACTCAAGCCGCGCAATCGGTGGTGGCTGATGCTAGAATGAGAGGCGGTTCGTTCTCTAATGCGATGGGTAGCTAATGGCGATTTCATATCCTCTAACAATACCAAATCAAGAGTTCGCTTCAATGTCGATGAGGTTGGTTCGCACTACTGGTTTTAGTGAATCACCTTTCACATATAACCAACAAGTTTATCAGCACAGTGGAGCGCAGTGGCAAGCAGAGGTAACTTTGCCGCCTCTTACTTATTCTGAAGCAAGGCAATGGGAATCGTTCTTTATATCTTTAAGAGGACGTAGAGGCACGTTTTTAATGGGTAACCCATTAGTGACTGCACCCCAGGGGACGGTAAGCACTGCTGTATTATCTGGTGCAGCATCAGCCAACGACACATCGATTACAGTAGACGGCATGACATCTGGCGACACCATTCTTGCAGGTGATTACTTTCAGTTGGACAATCACTTGTATATGGCTGTTGAGGATACAACTTTTACAACTAGCGGCGACATTGTATTTGAGCCGCCACTAAAAGCCGCACAAGCAGACGATACTGCTTTGACTTTAGCCAACCCTAAAGGGTTATGGCGAATGACTTCTGACCAATTTGGCTGGAATATCAATAACGCAAGTATTTATGGATTTACCTTTGCTTGTGTTGAGGCTAACTAATGGCGACAAGTCAGGGCAGAGGACTAACAACGCTAAACAAAAATGCGGCATCAGATGATGTCGTTTTTCCATTCTTTGCCATTAAAGCAGACCTTGATGCAGGTGACGTATATAGCGGCCCGTTATTGATTTGGTCTGGATATGGCGATTTAGTCATTAACTCAGAAACGTATTTAGGTGTTGGACAACTAATTTCGATAGGTGGCTTAGAGGAAACACTTGATCTACGCGCCACAGGCTTCTCTGTAAATCTCAACGGCATTAATACAGACGCTTTGGATATTGCATTAAATGCAGATTATCAAAACAGAGATATCACAATTTACATGGGGTTCAATGACTCAGCGAATACGCTTATCGACACACCATTTATTCTTGCTCGCGGTCGCATGGATACCATGACTATCGAAGAAGGTGCAGAGTTTTCTACCATTGTTATTCAGTGCGAAAACAGACTAATCGATTTCGAGCGTCCACGCAGACGACTTTACACTGATGAAGATCAGCGCAGAGATCACCCGACTGATACAGGCTTTTCGTTCGTGAAAGTTATTCAAGATTTGAAGATTACTTGGGGTCAAGGCTGATGTTAGCTCAAGCATTTTTCGGTGCGGCAATCTCATCAGGAGTTGGAACTGCTTTTGCGGTAGGCACAAGCCAAATTGCAGCGGCGCAAGCAGGCTCATTTTTTCTAAGTTCATTTGGTAAAAGTTTTGCGTTAGGTGTTGCTAATCAAGTATTAACGCCAAAAGGCTTGGGTCAGCCAATCATGGTTAATGAAAAAGACCCAATTTCACCAAGGCAGATTATTTATGGCAGCCGCCGAGTCGGCGGAACCATTGTTGCTATTGGCACATCAGATTACGTTAAACGCCTGTATGAGAACGATGGCGCAGAACCTTTTCTAAGATACCAAGGCAACAATAATAAATTCTTGCACCAAGTCATTGCGATTGCAGGTCACGAAATCACGAGTATTGATGAACTGTATTTTAATGAATTAAAGGTCAGCAACGGCGCAATCTCTGGCGACCAATTTCCATTCGACATTAATACTGACTTTAGAAATTTGTTTGATGCCGCGCCAACAGCAGGTAGCCAAGCGCATGTATGCCGATTTAGGTTAGGCACATCAAACCAAACAGCAATCAGCGATCTAATCTTCAATAGCAGTGATTTACAACCTCCATACCAAGCTGATTATAGTGGAGATAGCAGCTACCCGTTTAGAACAGCAGAGGCTTATGTAAGCAATTCTGATGACCCTGTTTCCTTTGCAGGTATTGATTCTAACTTTAAGTTAAACGACACGGCATTTATTTATTTTCGCGGGTTCCATGACAATGGCTTATACAAGGATGGTGTTCCTAAAATTACCGTTAAGGTAAAGGGTAAACCAATCCATGACCCTAGAACTGGCACAACAGCCGTAGATTCTCAACTTGATAACCCTGCGCTAATTATTAGGGATTACTTGCTTGATACTAAATATGGTCTTGGAGTTGCATCTGATGAGATTGATGAAACTGCTTTTGAAACTGCCGCAGACGCTTGCGATGCATTGGTTAGTGACGGTGACGGAGGTACACAAAAACGCTACACAATGAGTGCAGTGTTTAACTCTGAGAATACGCCACGAGAAGTCATTGACAAGATGCTTACGTCATGCGGCGGCCAGTTAGTTTATACAAACGGTAAATTCAGACTACTGGTTGGTGAATATCGCACACCATCTATTTCTCTAAATGAAGATCATTTAATTAGTGCGATCCGCATCAGTACCAAAAACTCGGCTCGACAAAGTTACAACAAAGTGCAAGGCACTTTCTTCTCAGAAATAGACAACTATCTAGCGACTGATTACCCAGTACAAACAGATGCATCTTTCGTTACAGCAGATGGGAGAGAATCAGGCCAGATATTAGACCTGCCATTTACGATGAATGCGGCAACTGCTCAAAGGCTCGCTCGATTACACTTAGTCAGGTCACGACAAGAAACAACAATTAGTTTTGATGCCAACTTAAATGCATTAGAACTGACGGCAGGGGATACATTTCAGCTAACCAACTCTCGGATGGGTTGGACAAACAAAGTATTTGAAGTCGTAGATACAAGATTAAACATTAACGGCTTATCACCATCAGTAACAATTACTGCCGTAGAAACAGCGCAGAGTATTTATACCGCTGCTGACAGTGGCACATTCATAGATGCGATTATTTCTGAAAACAATATCTACGGCTCTGAAACAACAATACAGCCGCCAGAGAGCCTGTCTGTCAGTTCTGAAGGTGTTTTGGATGAAGATGGTAAAGTGCAGTCGAAATGGACAGTCACTTTCCTAGAATCACCATCGCAGAATGATTTGTTGAGCTATGAAATCCAATGGAAGCTATCAACAGATACAGTGTATGACGTTTGGGACATGGGAACCGAAACATCGTTAGAAGGTGTTGGCGGTGTTGTTGTTGGTTCATCTTATAACGTAAGAGTTAGAGCTAAAGGCAAAAACGGTCAATATTCAGACTTTATTACAGCAACTCACACAATGACAGGTGATACCACTCCCCCTGGGGTTCCAAGTGGGTTGACTGCGACTGGTGGTATCGAATCTGTTGTTTTGGATTGGACTGATAATACAGAAACAGACTTTAAGCACTATCAAGTATTTCGCAACACTTCAAACAGCATACCTGCCACACCTATCGCAACTGTTGATGCAAGCCAGTTTGTTTCTGGCGGTTTAGCTGAATCAACAACCTATTATTTTTGGGTTAAGTCAGTAGACTTTTCTGGCAATGTATCGGCTGCAACAACTGCTGTTTCCGCAACAACCGCTGCAACACCTTCTTCTGGCGCAAACGGCGATGATGGCGCAGGGACATACTATTACGCACTAAGCGGATCAACATCTGTTACTCCAAACCAATCAACACTGGATTCGTATTTTGCTTTAGCGTCAAGTAATAAAACAAAAGTTGAAGGCGATGTCCTTGTTCTTAGAAATGACGATTATGAAGTCCAAGCCTATATTTATGATGAGTCAGCAACAAATTGGGTGACTCAAGCCGCTTTTATTGACGGAAATTTATTGGTCGCCGGAACAATTACAACAGATCGCTTGAACAGCGGAAACGCAGATTCTAACTTTTCTTTTACATTGGGTAACACAACTCTTTTTAATGGGTTAAGTTTTGATGCGCTGTTTGCTTCTGGCGGTGCAAATCAAGACGGAGGGACAACGTACTCACTCGCTACAACCTCTATTGCAGGAAAAGGGTTTGTTTCACAGATTGTTGACTTCGATAACAACAACTATGCCGCAGGAGAATTTTACAACTCGACATCAAGTTTCGGAACTACACACCGTCAGTATGCCTATCTAGCTACAAGAAATTACGCAGTCGAAGCCTACGGCCCGATTTATTGCAACAATTTCGTTTATCAAAACTTTACCTCTACATCATCTAGCGCAAATCATTTGATTACATTTACTCCCGCGGCAGGGGTGCAAACTTCGTTCGCTGACTCTGGGTTGCTTTTTCGCCCAGATACAAATGAGCTTGGCGTTGGTCAAGGCACAGGCACTGGAGTCAATGGAGCCGTAAACGCTTCCGCGTATTATAAGGCAGGATCGTTCGTCGCATTTACGGAAGGTCACGATACGTTATTAGCAAACACTCATACGGCGGTGGCTGGAGATATCATTGTTGATACAGGCGTAGCTCACAAGAAAGACATCAATAACACCTTATGTTATGGATCGGTTAGCACGTCTGCTAACCAAAAAGGAGCGATTGGCGTTTATACGTTTGACTCAACGCTTGTACCGATTGCGCTGAAAGTTGAAAACACAGATCAACAACTTGGCGAGGACTCAGAGATATTGGATTCATCACTGTCTAGTTTGTTGGACAATTATCAACAGGCTCGTGTCAATTCGCTTGGCGAGGGTCAAATTAACGTCTGCAACGAAGGCGGAAACATTGAGATTGGAGATTTGATCGTTACAAGCTCAATGGCTGGAAAAGGCATGAAGCAATCAGACGATATTGTTAGGGGCTACACTGTCGCTAAAGCGCGAGAGTCGGCCACATTTGCATCAAATACAGAGGTAAAGCAGGTTGCTTGTATTTACCTTTGCGGTTGATATAGTGTTAAAATACTGAAAGGGCTTACCTAGGAGAGTTCAACAATGGCTTCACTTGTCTACAATAGTTGTATTCGTAACGCCGTTACGGGTCAAATTGATTTCGATACCGACACGTTTTACATGATGTTGGTTACTTCCACTTACACCCCAGATCAAGATACGCATTTAGATCGCGCTGATGTAACTAATGAAGTTACTGGTACGAACTATACGTCTGCTGGTCAAGCGGTAACGGTAACTGTTGGTGCTGTAGATACAGCGAATGACCGTGTTGACATTAGTTTTGCCGATGTCACCTGGGGAAGCTCAACAATTACTGCGGCTGCGGCTGTTGTTTACAAATACACAGGTACTGCGGCAGATGACTTGTTGGTTGCCTATTTGGACTTTGGCGGCGATGTATCATCTACATCTGGTGACTTCACTGTAAGCACTACGACACCGTTGAGATTCGCTAACTCGTAAAGGAGATTGCCGTGAGTACAATCGTAACTAGAAGCGGCAAAGGGTCTGCGCTTACGCACACAGAGATGGACTCTAACTTCTCCAATCTGAATACGGATAAGTTAGAGAACGTCGTTGCGGACACAACTCCGCAATTGGGCGGAAATCTTGATGTTAACGGCAATTACGTCGTTACTACATCAAACGCTGATTTGCAGGTCGCCCCCAATGGCACTGGTAAGTTTGTTATTCGCGGGGACACTAACTCTGCAAAGATTGTTCTCAACTGCGAGGCCAACTCGCATGGCGTTACAATCGCAAGCCCTCCACACAGCGCCGGAGCAACTTATGAACTTGAACTTCCTGATGCCGATGGCTCAGATGGTCAAGCACTTGTTACTGATGGAAGCGGGAAACTCTCGTTCGCAAGCGCTGGTGGTATCTCTACAGGAAAGGCCATTGCGATGGCGATTGTGTTTGGTTAAGAGGATTTAGTAATGGCCGCACCGAATATTGTAAACGTAACAACGATCACGGGTAAAACCGATCAAGTTAGCTTAACAACCACCAGCGCAACCGCTGTTGTGTCAAACACCGCCCTTTCAGGCAAGGTGTTTAAGGTCAACAGCTTGGTTGTTGCAAATGTGGATGGCGCTAATGCCGCAGACATTACTGTGTCTGTGTACAGCGAAGATGACATTGGCGGTACAGCGACCGAGCTAGTCTCGACAGTCTCTGTCCCTGCTGACTCTTCACTCGTTGTCATTGACAAGAACACCTCGCTCTACCTTGAAGAGGATATGTCGATTGGCGCAACAGCTAGTGCGGCTAACGACCTCAAAGTTGTTGTTTCATACGAAGAAATCTCGTAAGAGGTATCGATGAAGTACATCGGCAAAGACCCAGAGGTTCTGAAGCAGTTCGTTACTGCCGCCGCCAGTGGCTCTATTTCTGCTGGGGACACCTGCATCATCGAGACTGACGGCGACATAACGGCTGTTCTTGAAACCTCGGCTACTCAGGCCGTTGAATCTCCTGTTATATTTGATAATAATGAAAGTGGGCAGTATTTCGCATCAGCGAAAGACCCAACTTCAAACTACATTGCTGTGGTCTATGAACATAATGATGCTTACCAATCAAATGACCACGAAAAGTATATTGTCTTTGGGTCGATTTCAGGAAGCACTGTTACATTCAATACGCCAATTCAGCTTGCTACTCAAAGCACTGAATATCGTTATCATGATATTAAGTATACTGATGATGGAACAATTCTTTACGCTCGCAGAACAAACAATACTTACGGAGGGTCAGCAAGTCTGGTAATAGAAGCCTTTGTCATTACTCCGAACTATAGTGCAAATACGATATCCAAAGGAACTGCGGTCGTTGTCAGCGGTACGAGTGTAACCAATCAGCAAGGTGGTGGTTTATCAAAGGGAGCATCCAATAAGTTTGTATGCCTGTACACATACTCCCCAAACAACGCTTTGCACGCAAAAGTCCTGACCGTAAGCGGAACAACGGTATCTGTTGGCTCAGAGGCAACTGTTCATTCGACTGTCACTAACTATTTCAGCGCAGACTATGACTCCACGAATGATAAACACTTGATTACTTATCAAGATTCAACTGGCAGTAACTACGCGACTGCAACAGTTGGGACAGTATCTGGAACATCAATTACTTTTGGCACGCCAGTAGTGGTGGACAGCACTGGAGGTTATTACGCCTCACTAAATTATGCAATGGTCAAATATATATCATCCCTTGGGAAGTTTGCCTTTATAGGTTCCTTTAATTCAAGTGGCGAAGTATATATTGGAGAGATATCAGGGACATCTTCAACATGGGGGTCTGGTAACGTCTTTGATGCCAACTATGTATCTAAACTTTGCCTCACCTATGACTCAAATGCTGAGAAAGTTGTTTTCTTTTACTACGATCATACCTCTCCTTACGGACAGTTTTTTCAATCAGGAACGATCAGCGGAACAACAGTGACGTTCGACACAAGGATTGACTCTGGAGTCGCATATGTTCCCGCCGAGGAATCCACATTAATTTTTGATAGCTCTTCAAACAAATGTTTGCTGTCATACGGGGTACTTAACAACACCACTCCAGTTTATCCAAGCGGAATAGTCTATACAACTGGTTTTGCTAAAACGAATATGACAACCGAGAACTTCATCGGCTTTGCAGACAAAGACTACGCAGATGGGTCTGATGCTGTTGTTCAGACCAAAGGTGCGGTTGACAGCAATCAAACAGGACTTATCGCAGGTCAATCTTACTATGTGCAGAACGATGGCACACTTTCTATCACCGCTGACGACCCAAGCGTGTTCGCAGGGACAGCGGTTTCAGCAACTCAACTCATTGTAAAAGGGTAAAAAATGAGCAAGACAATTGTAGAGAATTCAACCAATTTATCGAAGTTCGTGTATGACGATGCCAAAGTCATCACAATGGAAGCAACGCGCATTGTGATTGGTGACCCCGAAGAACTTATTATCGCTTGTCACAACAGTAGTGATTCCACAGTGTACGAGAACGTCACTGCCCCTGCTGATTGGGCGGGTAACAAGTACACGTTCGACGGAACAACATGGACACTGAACCCAAATTGGGTTGACCCTGACGCTTAATAAGGTTGTTTAGATGAAAGCCATTGGTGACATAGAAACCAAACGAAAGTTTACCGCTGTTGCTAGTGGCGCTTTGTCCAGCGGTGATACGGTTTGCATTAAATCGGACGGCACAGTAGCAAAGGCTGCTCTTCCAGTTGACGGCTCGCTTGGCACATTTACGACATTTGAGTCAGCCACTGTTGGCACAGTTTTTGCGGCGTATGATTCAAATGCGGAGAAGGTTGTCATTTCATACCAAGATGGCGGCAACTCTAACTACGGCACAGCAGTCGTCGGGACGGTTAGTGGAACGTCTATTACTTTTGGAACGCCGGTTGTTTTTTTCTCTGGAGCCATTGATCAAAACTACACTGGCCGGACAACAGAATTTGATTCAAATGCAAATAAAGTTGTAATCGCTTTTATTGAAAACGGAACGCGCGACGGGAAGGCTATTGTCGGGACGGTCAGTGGTACGTCTATTAGCTTTGGGTCTAATGCTACGTTTGAAACAGACCCGACGACCAACGTCTCGATGACCTTTGACAGCAGTAATAATAAAATCGTAATTTGCTATCAAGAAAACTTGTTCACAACTAATGGAACGCAGTATGCAAAAGCCGTTGTCGGAACGGTTAGCGGTACATCAATCAGCTTTGGAGCGTCTGTCCGAGTCAATAGTATAACGAGGAACTTTCAAAGTTATGCCGCCTTTGATAGCACAAACAACAAGGTTCTTATCATTTTCAGGACCTTCGACGGAGCCGGAGCATTACAGGTTTATGTCGGGACGGTCAGTGGCACATCAATTAGCTTTGGTAGCGGAAATGAGGTTGGGTCGGCCGTAAATAATCTTGGAACGATTGAATATGACAGCGTAAACAATAAAGCTGTAGTGTTCTATAGGGACGACACAAACTCAGGTTACCCAACAGCCGTCGTGGGGACTGTCAGCGGAACCTCTGTCAGCTTTGGAACATCCACTGTAGTGCAGACTAAATCTATAGGCTCAACCTATTTAGCAATCAACTTTGATGCCTCTAGGGGAGTGATGATGACAGCTTGCATTGACACCGCAACAAACCCAGATGATGTCATTATCAACGAACTAACGGTTAGCGGAACTTCGGTGTCTGCGAATGATGGTCTTGTGAAAGAGTATTACCTATTTCTCTCTTTTGCTTATGACAGCGTGAATGAAAAAACAGTATTCGTAGCGCGAGATATGGCTGACAATTACGGCAAGGCGGCTGTTTATATAGAGGGAAGCGGCGGCGACCTCACAGCAGAAAATTTCATTGGCTTCGCTGACGCAGGTTATGCAATTGGCGCTGATGCCTCAGTGGAGCTATCTGGGTCGATCACAAAGGCGCAAAGCGGGTTAACCGCAGGTCAGAAATATTACGTTCAAAATGACGGAAGCCTTGGCACAACAGCAGATGATCCAAGTATCGTTGCCGGAACAGCAATTTCAGCGACCGAACTAATCGTAAAGGGATAGCAATGTCATACATAGGCAAGCAACCATTTGAAACCCCAAGCTCATTCACAGCAACAGCGAATGGAGCGATTAGTGAAGGCGATCCTTGTATTATTGAGGCTGATGGGGATATTGCCGCTGTTGCGGCTTTTGGCACAGGCATTCCAACAGTAGGCACGGCTGCCTCAGCTTCGGACACCGTCGGTCAGACGTTTGAAGCTACCTTCGATTCTAGCCAGAACGTCGCTATTTATGCGTATCATGACCCAGCAAACTCGTACTACGGCACGGTGGTGGCTTTTTCGATTAGCGGCGGTTCGATAACAGCCGGAACGCCTACCGTTTTTGCAACTGATTATTTAGCGCACGTTGACATTACATATGATGCGAACGCGCAAAAGTCAGTTTTGTTTTACTATCTTAATACTAGCCCTTATTACGGGAAATGCCGCGTAGTTACTGCCTCTGGCACTACGCTGACGTTTGGAACGGAAACGAATTTTAAGACAGATAATACAAGAGTAGAGTCTGCGACCTATGATGAGAATGCTCAGAAAGTAGTTGTTTTCTATTCCGTATCGCCTGCGTTCGACCTAAAAGCAGTTGTCGGAACGATATCTGGAACCTCGATAACATTTGGCTCTGAGGCTTCAGCTATTACGGGGACATTCTATGGTCAAAGGGGGTCAGCAGTATATCTTCCGTCGTCGCAAAAAGTGTTAATCGTGACAGAGGACTTTACTGATAATGACCTTAATGCCATCGTTGGGACAGTATCGGGAACTTCAATCAGCTTCGGGTCTGTAGCTTCGCTAGCTTTTAATATGTCGAATAAATTAGGGCTTGCCGTAGATAACTCAGATAATGTTTTTATACTGTCTGCTGATGACGATGCTACAGGAGATACACCCCATGTAATTGGCGGTTCGGTGAGTGGAACCACTTTCACTTTTGGAACCCCTGTTGAGGTATCGACAACTGATCGTTGTATTTATCCTGCGGCTGTGTATGACTCAGATTCTGATGTATTCGCGTTTTTTTATAGAGAACTCGCAAGTACATCGTCTGGAATTAAGGCTGGTACAGCTACAGTGTCCGGCGGCACAGCTTCGGTTGTCGCAACAGGTAAGCCAGTAACGACTTACAATAATTTTATGCGAGCTTTTTTTGTTTCATCCGAAAACAAAACAATTTTACTTGCCTACAACGCAACAAGTCCCTATTCGATTGATGCATATCCAGTAACCACGAATGCTTTGACACAAAATCTTACAGCAGAAAACTTCATCGGTTTCGCCGCTAAAGACGCGGCTGATACTGCGGATGTTACTGTTCAATTATCTGGCGCAATCAACAATGCACAGACAGGCTTAACTGCGGGACAGAAATACTACGTTCAAAGTGATGGCTCATTGGATACAACAGCAGATGACCCAAGTGTGGTCGCTGGTGTAGCCTTGTCTGCAACAGAAATAGCAATCGACACTAGCAGGGATTAAAGATGGCGATTGCTTATCCGCAAGGCCAAATACTTTATGTAGCAGATGACTATGTAGATGACGGTTACATAAATGAAGCAATTGGAGTTGTAATATCCGCCCCTCAAGCGTCTGCCTTTGAGGTTATTGAAGCTAACGTCAACGTATCCTCTAATACAATTAATGTCACTGCGCCAGAAGTCACTATTACAGTTTCGCAAATTATTGTCGAAGTTGATTTCCCGCAAATCACAGTCAATCCTCCAGTGGCAACAACTGGCACAGTCAATAATGTAATTGCTTATCCGAAAGGCATAGTCCTGTATGTTGCCGATGATTTCATTGAAGATGGATATGTCACAGAGCCAATTGATTTAGCTATTACACCTCCGCAAGCAACTGCCGTTGCTGTTGTCGATGCGGCGGCCCAAGCATCTATGGTGACTGTTTCATTGACAGCGGCTGAGGCAAGCGCGACCGGAGCGGCCACAGCGACCTTTGGTGCTTTACTTGTTTCTGCAACTGCGCCGCAAGGATCGGTAGTAGCAGACGGAAGCGTTACAGTTTCTGTCGCTAATGGATCAATCACAGTCTCTGCCCCTGATCCATCTGTCTCTGCAAATTCTTTTGTAACAGCCAATTCAAATACCATCTCAATTACATCGCCGGATGCGACAGCTACTGGTGGCGGTACTGGCTCCGCAACTATTCCAGAAATTTTTGTCATCAAGCCATCCGTGTATGAGTACGCCACAGAGTTCCCTAACGCAATTCCAAGCGTAGTCATCAGCGCGCCAGTAGCAACTTTATCGGCAGGTTCTTCAGCATCAGTTAGCTTTGGAACGATTACTTGTGGCGCGCCTGAAGTTTCTGTTTCAGTCAGTAATTCAGTAGATGTTTCGTTAAATCCTATCAACATATCTGCGCCAGTAATTTCTGTGATTGGCGGCACTGGAGCAACAGCGGCGACTCAGGGAGCCATTGAATATGTTGTTGATGATTATGTAGAAGATGGATATGTACTTGAGTTCCAGTTAGTTGAAGTCACTCCTCCGCAAGCTGAAGCTCGCATCGTAGAAAATGCAAGTGCATCTGCTGACGTTGGAACAGTGAATATTGAATCGCCAGCAGTCTCCGTCACCGCCGGAGTGACTCATGGCGAAGACTATCAATCGATAACAGTGATTAGCCCAGAGGCTACATTATCAACACAGGTCAATGTAAGTGTATCTGCGCCGCAGGTGACTATTACAGCACCTAGCGTTTTTGAAACTGTTGAAGAGTTCCCAGAAGCTCTCCCGCAAATCACTGTTTCATCTCCGCAACCGACAGCGACCGGGAAAGCTAATGTTGATGTCATTTTCCCAGAAGTACAGGTAACTTTAGCGGCATCTACGGCTACTGGTACGGCAAATGTATCTGTCAGTGCTGCAACTATTCAGGCACAACCCCCGCAGGTCTTTGAAACTGTACGCGAGTTCCCAAGAACGCTACCTGCAATTCAAGTTATTGCGCCGGTAGTAGTTGGCACGGGTACTGCAAATGTCAGTGTAGATCATGCTTCTGTCACTGTGATTTCTCCAACATCTTTGGGAGACACTGGTGGAGATGCCGTTTCTAGCCCGAATTTCTTAATTGCGGTTAGCTCGCCACAAGCTACGGCGACAAATAATTCAACAATAGCAGTCAATAATGCGTCTGTGACGATTAGTAGCTCAGTCGTCGAGGCCGTGGGTCTGACTCTGACTAATGCGCTTGCAGAGGTAAGTATCGGAACTGTAACGGTTTCTGCTGCTTTATCTAATGTCTCAGTGTTTGTTCGTAGTGACGAAAGAACTATAATTGTTCCACTGGAAAATCGCGTTTTCAAAGTGATTTACGAAAACCGTAGCTATAAGGTGAGAAAATGATTGTTGTAAGTTATTCAAAAAGCGCAGATTCAAAACTGGACTACACGTTTGATTGGTCTAATTGGTTGATCAGTTCAGAGATATCCAGTAGCTCATGGTCATCTGATACTGGAGTTACTTTGAGTGATGAAGGTACTACGGCTAATTCTGCTTTTGTTTATGTATCTGGTGGTACATCAGGTCAGCAGTACACGATAACAAATACGATTGTAACTAATGACGACACACCTAAAACAGACACACGATCATTTTTGTTGAAGGTAACGGACTAATGGAAAAGCGAACAACTGAATCAGCACATAAACGAATCGACAGTATTGAAACTCGCCTAGAAGCGCATGAAGCCGTTTGCGGTGAGCGTTGGAAAGAAACCATCTTACGAATAAAAAGAATCGAAGGTGTAATGATTGCAGCAGCAGGGAGCATTATTGCAATGCTTGTTGCGATTTTAATGAAGGTGACCTAGATGCTTGCTGAGATCGGCCTGGCAATCAGCGCAGTCAAGGCCGCAAATGAGGCGATTGGAGCAATCCGCGAAATGTGTTCAAACATTCAGGATGTATCCAGTATTGGGGCTATGGGCAAGGACTTAACTAAGCTTGCGGATGCTAAAGAAAAAATACAGGCCGATGCCGCTAAAGGAGACGCTGAAGCGTTTTGGGCATTAGAGGACATTAAAGCCAAGGAATCTCAACTCAAAGATTTAATGGTGTATGGAGGCCGCGCCCACTTATGGGAGGACTACTGCACTTTTATGAATAACCGTAAGCAGATGCGCGAAAACGAGAAGAAGCGTGAGGAAGATCGCAAACTGGCTAAGAAAAAAGCCATACAGAATGGATTTTTGTATGTGGCTGTCGGCATTGCTGTTATCGGTGTGGTGGGCGGGGCCGTGGCCTTTGTCCTTTGGCTTATATCTATTAAGGGTAAATAAATAATGTCGCAGTTTTTAGATTGTATTCGATTGCCAAATAGCACCCTGGGGATAGCCAAGGGTCAGTTTCAAAACATATCAAGTATTCATAAGTTTGGTGCTGTACCTGCCATGTCACAAAACCAGACAGGAACAGTTTGGGACGTAAACAATACAAATTATCCTTGGTCATTATTTAGCAGTGCAGGAACTCTTGATGTTCCTTCTGTTAATGCGTCTGACGATGGAAAATCAGTTGTTCTTGTTGGTTTAGATTCGAACTATGAAGCATTGGAGGAAACGGTAACAGTCAGTAGTTCTGCAACAGTAACTACCAGTGCTGAGTTTATCCGTATCTTTCGAGCTTATGTTATCGATGGCTCGGATTCGAATGTGGGCAATATCAATATACAGAAAGGTGGGACAGTTGTAGCAAGAATTACAGCAGGTAAATCGCAGACTCAGATGGCAATTTACACGATACCCGCAGGACACTCTGGTTATTTGTTGAAAGGTGTTGCGACCTGCCAAGACGGGGCTGATGCCACTGGCGATATGTTTATACGATATTTTGGTCAAGAGACGTTTAGAGTTGGACATAGTTTTGAGGTATGTGGCGATGGTGGTGAATATACGTACGAATTTGGTGTACCAATTCGTTTGCCAGAAAAGTCTGATATTGATATCCGCGCAACAATGCGTTCAAACAATGCTCGTTTAACTGCCGCTTTTGATTTAATTTTAGATAAGGATGACTAATGACGGAGCTAGAAAAGTATGACAAAAACGGGAATGGCGTTCTCGACCCGGATGAGCTTGCGCTTATTGAACTGGAGGATCGCCGCCGTAAGATGGAGGATGAAGACGCACAGCGCGATTCTATCCGTAAGATGGCGTGGTTCGCGTTGTTTGGCCTACTGCTGTATCCCTTTGGTATTTTTCTATGTGATGTTTTTGGACTTGCTACGGCGGCGAGTTTAATCGCTGATATCGCTCCGACCTACTTTGCATCTATCGCGGTCTTGGTATCTGCGTTCTTTGGAGCAAGTGCAATCACAAAGAAGCAAGATAAAGGTAGTTAGCAATGAGCCGCAAGATGTGTGGTTATGTTTATGAACAACATGAGTACCGCACTGACTGTGGGAGCATTTTATTGTTTAGACCTATGGCTAGTTGCGATAAATGTGGTGGAAAACCATACGACAAGGAGTTAGATCGTGTTAAATCTCGTAGCCTCGCTCATACCGTCAGTGACGGGAATACTCGACAAGGTAGTTGAAGATAAAGACCAAAAGGCAAAGTTAGCCCATGAAATTGCAACACTGGCTGAAAAGCAAGCCCATGAAGCGGCTATGGCTCAAGTTGAGGTCAACAAAGCAGAAGCCCAACACAGATCAATCTTTGTCGCAGGATGGCGACCATTCATCGGGTGGGTGTGCGGAACCGCGTTGGCGTATCACTTTGTACTTGCTCCATTCATTGTATTTGGAGTTGCGTGGTATGGCGCAGAGATACCTGCGCTCCCTGCGTTCGATATGGACTCGCTAATGACCGTGTTACTTGGAATGCTCGGCTTAGGTGGAATGAGATCATTTGAGAAAGCAAAAGGACTGACGAAATGATGAATTTAGATCAACTGCGTATGGAGCTAGAATACGATGAAGGCTGCAAATATGAAATTTATCTCGATCATTTAGGCTACCCGACATTTGGCATTGGGCATTTAGTTACGGAAGATGACCCGGAGAATGAACAAGAAGTTGGTACAGCAGTATCTGAAGATCGAGTTATTGAGGCTTTCGATAAAGACATACAAGTAACTATTGATGAGTGCAAAGCACTATATGACGATTGGGTTGATTTGCCAGAAGAAGCACAGCTAATCATAGCCAATATGATGTTTAACCTTGGTAGACCTCGATTAAGTCAGTTCAAAATGATGAAGGCTTGCATCGATGATCGTGATTGGGAAGGTGCAGCAGATCAGATGATTGACAGTAAATGGTACAGACAGGTGACTAACAGAGCAGATCGTTTAGTTACACGAATGCGGGCTATTGCTACAATGTAACTGAGTCTTCCCTCGGCTCACATTTAGCCCGTGATCCCTATCGGGCTTTTTTTTGTACCCCCTGGGCAATTTAACACTTTACATTTAAATTAAATCCATTAAATTGTTAGTTACTCATTACATAGGAGCGATGATATGAGAACTAGCGAATCAGTAACAGAAATACAGGCATCACTTATCAAAGCGCAGTCGCAAATGACTGGTGCTGTTAAAGACTCTTCAAACCCATTTTTTAAATCAAATTATGCAGATTTAACGTCTGTAATCAAAGCGATCAAAGAAGCTTGGTCGGACAATAAAATTGGTTTTTGCCAGTTTCCAATATCAACAGATCAAGGCGTTGGCGTTCTGACTAGGTTAATGCATGACTCTGGTGAATGGATGGAGCATGAATTTGTTATTCCTTTGCCAAAATACGATCCACAGTCAGCAGGTTCAGCAATAACCTATGCAAGACGATATGCGCTACAAGCAATCGCAGGTATTCCTGCTGTCGATGATGACGCTGAAATGGCTATGAACCGCCATATTCGGGATACACATATCACTGTTACCGAAGCATCGGCACTAAACAAACTGCTTGAAGAAACTAACGCAGATATTGAAAAGTTCTGCAAAGCCTACCATTGCGATATTCCAGACAACATCATGAAATCCAGATATGACAACGCCATGTCAACTTTAAAGCGTAAAAAGGAGCAACAAAATGGCAAACATGAGCAAGCGGCAAAGCCTAGTGGGGAAGGGGGACAGACCACGCAAGATAAATCAGCAGAAGTTCTCGACAAACTACGAAAGGATATTCGGGGACAAGAAAAATGAGAATGATGAATCACGAACAAAGAAGTAAAGAATGGTTCGCGGCCAGATTGGGTTGTCCTTCTGGCTCAGGCTTTTCTAAATTAATTAGGGCAGATGGAAAACAATCTAGCTCTGCTGATACATACATCAATGAGTTAATTGCTCAGAAGGTTATAGGTGAGATACCAGAAACTTATGAAAACGAATGGATGATTCGTGGGCGAGAATTAGAACCAGATGCGAAAGCATGGTACGAGTTCGCTAACGGTGTAACTGTGCAAGATGTAGGGTTTATTAAGCATGATCATTTTGAGTGTGGAGTAAGTCCTGATGGGCTTGTAAACGCTGATGGCGGATTAGAAATTAAATGTCCTGCTCCATCTACTCATGTGAAATATTTACGCGATGGTAAGTTACCCGCTATCTATAAACCACAAGTAATGGGATGTATGTGGATAACTGGTAGAAAATGGTGGGATTTTCTTTCTTATCATCCATCGATGCCACCATTCTTGATTAGAGTGCACTGGGATAGCGATTACATAGTTGCTCTTTCAAAAGAGGTAGAAAAAGCTTGCGAAATTATCGCAGAAGAAACACGCAAAATTGAGGTAATGAAATGAGTGATTTCCAAAAAACAGAATATCCAAAAGACAACGGATGGGGTAGGGCGTGGCGACAGCAACAAAAAACAAACCCTAAAGCTCCAGATTTTACTGGCAATGCAGAAATTATGGGCGAGCCATTAAAATTTAGTGCATGGATTAATCAAGATGGAAGTTTGAGTTACAAGTTTCGTCCTATGACGGCTGATGAACACACAAAATACTTAGCCAAAAAAGCAGAGCTCAAAGCAAGGCGTGAAGCAGATGCTAGTCAACATACAAATCAAATCAGACAAAATATTGAACCTGTTCAGCCTAAGACTCCAATGCCTGATCCGAATATTGACGATGAGATACCGTTTTAAAGAAAAGCCGCCCGAAGGCGGCTGTCTGACAATGGAGCGAGTCAGACTTTGCGAGTATAACACTGGAGAAATATATGGTGCATTGTGATTGTGATGTATGCCAAAAAATGAAGCCTAATAAAAAAACAAGAATGCTTTGCCCAACAAGACAAAGGCTTTTAATTGGCGATTTGAATTTACAAGATAAATTAAAGCAAAAAATGGCAAAGGTTTCAGTTGCCGCATTAAGTGAGAAATATGGAATAACAGCATCATCAATAGAATATATGCGAAGAACGTATGTGAGGTTTAAGCAATGAAAGCAGAACAGTTTCATAAAAAAGATCAAGCGAGACGCAATATGCGGATGGCTGAAATCAAAATGACTATGAATGAGTACAAAGAAGCCAAAGAGTTTTTGAACTCAGCATTGAAAGCAGTTAAGGAAATGGAGAAAGAAGATGGCGCAAAAGCCACTGACTGAAAAAGAAAAGCGCAAGATAATTTCTTTGCACATTGAGGGAATTCCTTATCACATTATTGCAAAGCAAATCGGACGTTCAGCAAAAGCAGTTGAAACTACGGTGAGGACTTACAAGACAGACAGCAGCCCTGCCTTTAAGTTTATGCAATATCTTAGAAAGCCTTGGCCTTATTATGGCTAAAAAACAATACGTCATCGATTCTGGTGCAAAACTTGATGAGTTATGCACTGAAATGGTGGGTGCTCTTGTAGAGCATAATTGGCTAAAGGTAACAGTCGAAACAGAACATAGAAGCCTAAGTCAAAATGCTTTGTATTGGCGATGGATACGTCAAATTAAAGATCATATTAACAGCCATAATGGTACTGATTTTACAGAAGAAGAAATTCACTTGCGAATGAAGCATGACTTCTTAGGTTGGACAGAAGATATTTCTGTAGGCTCGGTTACTATTCCTGCGCAAATAATTTCAATAAGAAAGGCAAGCAAAGGTCAGATGAGGCATTACATGGAAGCAATCGATGCCTATTGTGCTGATACGCTTGGCTTACTTTTAGTTAAACCAGA
>ENA-OUOG01001049-OUOG01001049.1-marine-metagenome-genome-assembly--contig:-NODE-1049-length-33515-cov-6.283719_pt1 | contig 33515 bp, 23 predicted proteins | sample MGYA00248635_ERZ508505 | MGnify/ENA primary metagenome ERZ508505 (study PRJEB26176, sample SAMN06267871) | marine metagenome | isolation source: Saanich Inlet, British Columbia, Canada | place: Pacific... | reverse complement strand
GTGAATCGCCTGGGACGGTCGTACGGGGGTGTTCACGGTTCGCGAACCCAAATCCGACGCGTTTCCGAGGATTCGTCCTTCTGGGAAACGGGGGATTTGACGATTCACTGAACCGTCCGAAGCTGCCAAAACGGGCGCCGAAAATAGTTCCGTTCGAACTCCGGATGCACCGAAACGACGCGGTGATCGCGACGTTGACTAATTCTAATTTCGCATATGCTTTTTTTTCAGACTGGAGCGCTGTGGTTTTTTCCATCCTCCGCGTCTCCAAAAAAGGAAGCAACTCGGCTTTCGCAGCATGAAATCGTCCAAGCGCCCGGCGACCGGATCCGCGGCGCCACAACTTACGGCACAACGCCCTAAGCTTTTAGAAACTTTCAACATGCGCGAGGTGCGTATCGCGCGCAAGCACCGCGCGCCGTTCGCGACGCGCGCGGTCGCCGCGCGTCCCCGCGCCGCGGCGATCCCGGCGCTTTCGGCTTCCCGCTTCCTTCCCGTTGATTTTCGAAATTGCCGTATTAGGCCGTCCGGTCGCCGTCTTCGTCGAGGCACGCGCTGACCCGACCCTCTCCATCCCCCCTGACGACCAGATCGTGCACATTCAAGGCGGCCAGTGCGGTAACCAGATCGGTGCCAAGTTCTGGGAGGTATGTACGCGCGCGCCCTTCGGAACGCTCAGCGGAATCCGGCGAGCAATAATCGTCGGTCGCGTTCGCGAGGAATGCGCCTTTTCCTTTTTCCCCGCGTCACCGCTGACCCGGCTTCTCCTTCCCCGCGACCACAGGTTATCTGCGATGAGCACGGTATCGACCCCACCGGCACCTACTGCGGTGACTCCGACCTCCAGCTGGAGCGCATCAACGTCTACTACAACGAGGCGTCCGGCGGTACGTGCTCCCGACCCTCCTGATCGCCATCCAAACGCGGAATATCGCCGTTGGGGCGAATTGCCAGAGGCGCGATCCTTTTTTTTTCGCGCGCCGGTCCTGACCCTTCCCTCTTTCCTCTTCCCGCGCACAGGCCGCTACGTGCCCCGCGCCGTGCTGATGGACCTTGAGCCCGGCACCATGGACTCCGTCCGCTCCGGCCCCTTCGGCCAGATCTTCCGCCCCGACAACTTCGTGTTCGGCCAGACCGGCGCCGGTAACAACTGGGCCAAGGGTCACTACACCGAGGGCGCGGAGCTCATCGACTCGGTGCTCGACGTCGTGCGCAAGGAGTCCGAGTCCTGCGACTGCCTCCAGGGTTTCCAGGTCTGCCACTCCCTCGGTGGCGGTACCGGCTCCGGCATGGGCACGCTCCTCATCTCCAAGATCCGCGAGGAGTACCCCGACCGCATGATGCTCACCTTCTCCGTCGTGCCCTCGCCCAAGGTGTCCGACACCGTGGTGGAGCCCTACAACGCGACGCTGTCCGTCCACCAGCTCGTCGAGAACGCCGACGAGTGCATGGTGCTCGACAACGAGGCCCTGTACGACATCTGCTTCCGCACCCTCAAGCTCACCACCCCCACCTTCGGTGACCTGAACCACCTGATCTCCGCGGTGATGTCCGGCGTCACCTGCTGCCTGCGCTTCCCCGGCCAGCTCAACGCGGATCTCCGCAAGCTCGCGGTGAACCTGATCCCGTTCCCCCGCCTGCACTTCTTCATGGTGGGCTTCACCCCCCTCACCTCGCGCGGCTCCCAGCAGTACCGCGCCCTCACCGTCCCCGAGCTCACGCAGCAGATGTGGGACGCCAAGAACATGATGTGCGCCGCGGATCCCCGCCACGGTCGCTACCTCACCGCCTCGGCGCTGTTCCGCGGGCGCATGTCCACCAAGGAGGTTGACGAGCAGCTCCTCAACGTGCAGAACAAGAACTCCTCGTACTTCGTCGAGTGGATCCCCAACAACGTGAAGTCCTCCGTGTGCGACATCCCCCCCAAGGGCCTCAAGATGGCTGCCACCTTCATCGGCAACACCACCGCCGTGCAGGAGATGTTCAAGCGCGTCTCGGAGCAGTTCACCTCCATGTTCCGCCGCAAGGCTTTCCTTCACTGGTACACCGGCGAGGGCATGGACGAGATGGAGTTCACCGAAGCCGAGTCCAACATGAACGACCTCGTGTCCGAGTACCAGCAGTACCAGGACGCCTCCGCCGAGGAGGAGGGCGAGTTCGACGAGGAGGAGGATGAGGCTTAAGCTGCCAGGACGACTCTCTTTTCAAGAGGATGCGTGAAGCGAAGTGTAAAGCGCGACTTGCGGCGCGCAGGAGCGCGTCGGGTCGCTTTTCCCGAACCTGTCTTGACATCGACGCGCCGCCGCGAGCGCGGCGCGAATAAAAACGACGAACGCGACGCGACCGAAAAACCACCACGATGATCTCGAGTAGAAAGTCTTGTAACACGAGTCATGTCACGTGTGTCAAAAGAGTGTCTCGAGTGCGTATCTTCGCGCGCGGCGCGGCGTCATTCATTCGTCGTCGCGGACGACGCTCGCGTCGTTTTTTTCATCGATGCGCATTTCACCGTGAAACGCCCGAGATATTTACCTTCGACACGTCACGTTTGATAGTGGGGATTCCGGTTTCGTCCGTTTTTTCCCCTTTCGGGCGATGGGCGTTTGTTTTTTTTCGCGGTCTCTCCGAGTCGCGTTCCGGACATGCGTCGGATCGGATATAAGCCTCGTTTGTGGATAAATCCGAGCCTCGCCTCGATCGCGGGTCATTCCCGCACTCACCCGCCGTCCTCACACGCACTTCACCCGAAACGATGGCTGCCTGCATGACGACCGCCGCGGCTTCGGTCACCCGCTCCGCCGTGACCCGCGTCTCCAAGTCGCTGAAGCAGCGCGCCGCCTTCGGCGCCGCCGTCAAGCCCACTCGCGGCGTGCCCGTGACCGCGGGCAGGCGCGCGCTCTCGACGCGCGCCGAGGCGGACGGCCCCGTGTGCATCGTCACCGGCGCTTCCCGCGGCATCGGCGCCGCGATCGCGCTCGCGCTCGGCGAGACCGGCGCGCGCGTCGTGGTGAACTACGCCGCCTCCGCGGGCCCCGCGGAGGAGGTGGCGGCGAAGATCAAAGCCGCTGGCGGGGACGCCATCGTGGTGCAGGCCAACGTCGGGCAGGAGGATGACGTGAAGCGCCTGTTCAAGGAGACCATGGACGCGTTCGGTGAGGTGAACGTCGTGGTGAACAACGCCGGCATCACCCGCGACGGGCTGATGATGCGCATGAAGATGACGCAGTGGCAGGAGGTGATCGACACCAACCTCACCGGCGTCTTCATGATGTGCCAGGAGGGCACCAAGATGATGGGCAAGAAGAAACCGGTCAAGGGCCGCATCATCAACATCGCGTCCGTCGTCGGCGTCACCGGCAACGCCGGTCAGGCCAACTACTCCGCCGCCAAGGCGGGCGTCATCGGCCTCACGAAGACCATCGCGCGCGAGTACGCGGGCCGCAACATCACGTGCAACGCCATCGCGCCCGGCTTCATCGCGAGCGACATGACCGCGGAGCTCGGCCCCGAGATCGAGAAGAAGATCCTCACCACCATCCCCCTGAACAGGTACGGCCAGCCCGACGAGGTGGCCGGCCTGGTCAAGTTCCTCGCGCTCGACCCCGCGGGCGCCTACATCACCGGCCAGACCATCTGCATCGACGGCGGCATGGTGATGTGAGCGCATTTTTCGCGAGCGCGCGCTTTTTGCGAGACGTCTTGTATGATCATAGAGAGCTCCGGGAGAGAAGAGGATGAGAGAATTTTTTATGCGACGAACGAGCTAACGATCGAGATCGATTCCGAACGCGTTCGCGCGGTGCACTACAACGCCCCGTCGTCGCCCCTCTTCCCCTTGTCCCACGGGTTGGCTCTCTTGTAGTATCCGCCCACGTACACGGGCTCCAACACAGGGGGCTTGTAGTAATCGAAGATGGTGGCGGGCGCCTCTTTTTCCACGGGCGCGCCCGTGTCTCGCCTCGCCTTCTCGGCAGCCTCGGCAGCCTTCACCTCAGCCTCCTCGGCCGCGCGCCTCGCGAGCGCGGCTTGTCTCGCCTCGTCGGAGGACTTCTCCGCGGGGACGGTCACGGCCTCACGCGGAGCCGCGGCGGGCTCGGGATCCGACGGGACCGCCTCGGGTTCGGGCTCGGCGGGTTCGACCGCTTCGGGTTCGACCGCTTCGGGCTCGATCGCTTCGGGCTTGTCGACCGCTTCGGGCTCGGGCTCGACATCCTCCGGCTCGACCGTTTCGGGCTCGGCGGGCTCGGGCTCGACGTACCCCATCTCCGTTCGCTCCTCTTCGGGTTCCGCGTCGGTGCCCGTGCTTCCGTACCGCGACGCGTCGCCGCCCTGCGTGTGTCGTCGGGGGCGGGGAAATTCATTCGGGACGAGGTTGACATCGTCAGCATTTTCTTCGAGAGCCTGTCGTGCGCCGCGAGGCGGCGCGTCGGGATCGTCGAACGCGTCTCGCGGGTCGGTGCGCTCGAACGCGGGTTCACGTACCATCGCGGTGGCGTCCATCTCGTCGTACGCGGCGTGTCCCGTCGCTCGCGTGTCCTCGTAGTCGTCCTCGAACTCCAGCGTCACCTGCGGCACGCCCGGATCCTCGTCCCGAGACTGCGCGCGCACGGCACCGGGCGCGGAGAGCGCGACGAGCACCGAAAGCGCGAGCGCGAGTCGCAACACCCGACGCATGGTCGACGGGTCTCGCACAATGCGCGAACGCGACGCGACCGACCGGGGATGGACCGAACCTCCTCGCGCGACCGCAATCTGAATTGCCGTCGTTCCCGGGCGAGGCAAGACTTGTCGAGACGAAAGGAACCGAAATCTGGCCGCTTCATGACAGCGACCAACTGCAGGCACAAAGCACAAAAACGCGTCGCATAACAACCGTCTCGCGGCGTCGTCTCTCACAACATCCCCGGCAGCCTGTGCTTGTCCTGGTCGATGGCGCATCCCACGTTGTGCCTGGGCGTGACCATGGCCATGACGTGCAGACACACCAGGTACGCTACGAGCAGCCACGTGCGTATGGAAAACGCCCCGAACACGGCTTTGGCGCCTCCCGGGTTGGAACCCGGCGCGCGGCGGCTCCGCAGCGAAGCCGCGCCGCCGTCGCGCGTCGCGCCGCCCGCGCCAACCACCGAGACGCTCTCCAGCCCCAGACCCCCGAGCACGTCCACGCGCTTCTTCGCCTGCGCGTGAGAAGACGCTCTGCCGCCAGAAGAAGAAGCAGAAGAAGAAGAGGCGATGAACGCTCGTCGCCGCGTCTCCTCCTCGGCGCGTTGCGCCGTCGCCGCCGCCCGCGCCGCCGACGCTTCGGCGTCGCGCCGCGTCTTCTCGAGCTCAGCCTCCAGCGCGTCCACGGACGCCGCGGCGCGCTTGCGCTCCGCGCGCAGCTCAGCCTCCAAATCGCGCGCCTCACGCTGCAGACCCTCCAGCCGAGAGGCAGCCTCGGCGGCGCGCGCCTCCGCGCCGCGCGCCGTCTCCTCGCCAGCAACAGCCGCCGCGCGGTCGGCTGCGGCGGCGGCGCGCGCCGCCGCCGACGCCGCCTCGGCGGCGTCCGCCCTCTCGCGCTCGCGCTCGGCGTCGCGCCTCGTCTTTTCGAGTTCTTTCGCTCGCGCCTCGCTGGCGGCGCGCGCCTTCGCGGCGCTCTCCGCGGCGCGCTCCGCGGCCTCCTCCGCGTCTCGCCTGGAAACGTCGGACGCGCGCGCGAGACTCTCCGCGCGCTCGGCGCGGTCCGCCGCCGCGCGCGACGCGGCGGTCGCCTCCGCCAGCGCTCGTTTGAGCGCGTCGCGTTCGCCGAGCGCGTCGTCACGCTCGCGCTCGAGGCTCCCTCGGAACGTCCGCGTGGCCTCGAGGACGGCCGAGTCGAAGACCGCCGCGCGACGCTCGCTCTCCTCCTGGAAGCGACGCATCTTCTCCTCGACGCCGCGCATGTCCGCGAGCTCCGCGGACGCCTCGGAAACGGCGCGCCGTGCCGACTCGGAAGCGAGCGCTGCCTCGCGCGACGCCGCGCGATGCGCCGCCTCCGCCGACTCGGCGCGCGCCGAAGCCTCCGCCGCCGCCATCTCCGCCGCCTCCGCGCGCGCCAGCGCCGCCGCCAGAGCAGCCTCCGTGCGGCTCGCCTCCGCCGCGGAGACGCCCCGGACGTCCTCAGACTCGGCGGCCTGCCTCCGAAGCGCCGCGGCGGCCTCCTCCGCAGCCTCCATGTCGCGGACCGCCGCGTCGGCGCGCGCGTCGCTCGCCCTCGCTCGCTTCTCGGCGTCTTCTCTCTGGCGGTCGGCGTCGCGCGCGGCTCTTCTCAAATCCTCCAGCGCCCTGTGCTGCGCTTCGTTGTCCTCGCGGAGCGACACGAGCTTGGCCTGCGTGGCGGCGGCGTGGCCGTCGCTCGCCGCGTCCGCGTCCGCGAGCGCCGCCGCGAGGCGCTCCGCCAGAGCCACCGCGCGGCGGTCAGACTCCGCCTCGCGCGCGCGCGACGCCGCCAGCTCGCGCCGTAACGCGTCTTTTTCGGCGCCGGTTTCGACGTCGTCGGGCGTCTCGACGTTCGGCGGCGGAAGGAGAGTCTTCTTCTCGGCGCTCCGCCGTGTCTTCCGTTCGTCTCGCCTCGACGCGCGGGACGAATCAGACGCACCAGACTCTTGGCGCGTCTCGAGTTTCGCGGCTTCCGAGACGGCCCTCGCGACGGTCGCCGCGACGTCGTCGTCATCCGGCGTTCGGGATTTCGGTTCACGCTTCTTTTTCCCTCTCGCATCGTCCGCCTTCGGTCCCTCGGCGGTCACCGCCGGCGCGGGGGGTTCCGCGGGGGACTCCGAGGCGACGCGGGTCGCGTCGACGACGGAGGTCGTGGCCTTCGACGCGCGCGACGATGACCCCGCGACGTCTCCTTTCGCGCTGCCGCTCGCCTCCTCAGCGCGAGTGGGGTCGAGGTCGAGTCGTTTGCTGAGCGTCTCGCTGACCACCGCGGCTTTCTCCGTCACCTTCGCCGCCGCGGTCGCGGTGCCGTCCGCGGTGTCCTTGACGAGCTCGCCGCCCTCCTTCAGGGCGTCCGTGGCGAACTCCTTGAACCCATCCTTCAGCTGCGCCCACATGACCGCGCGCGCGGTCCCGCGCCTGCGAGATTGTCATCGAAATGAAGTGCTTCTCGTTCGAACCGCGTGAGCGGAAGACGATGCCGAGGAACACCGGTCTACGCCGGGTAAAACGCTTTTTCTTTCCTTCGAGCTTCGACGGCGCGTCCGTCGCGCTTTGTCGCGCGCGCGCTCGGTGTCTACGAAATACGATACGCGTTTGATATCAAAACGCTCGCGTTCTGCTGTAGTCCCCCCCCATCCCCCCAAAGCCGGACTTAGCCGCGACGTGCGCGCCTCTCCCTCCGCCGCGCACGAGCCGACTCGGCTTAGCGCGGATGTTGGTGCACTGCGGGATGTGTCTCGTCGCGGCTTGCTCGTTGAAGCTGCGGCCGCAGTGCGGGCAAGGCACGAGGTCCTCGTCGTGCCCCGCGTCGAACGACTGGCCCGTCCGCCCCGCGCGCAGACCGGCGCGGAAGCGCTCGGACTCCTTCTTCCACTTCGGCACGGGGCGCGCGGAGGAACCCGTCTCCGTTCGCGACGTGGACGATCCGCGACGCGCCGCGGCGGGCGTTTTTTTTCTTGTCTCGCGTCTCTTCGGCGGCCCGAATCCGCCGCGTCCTCCGCCGCCGTAAGAATCGTCGTCGTCGTTCCGAAACGCGTCGCCGCCGCCTCCCATGCGCTTGAACCGCTCGAGGTCCGTCCCGGAGGCGCGCTGCTTCGCGACGTCGAAGGTCTTGCGCTTCGCGGCGAAAACCTTGGCGCACGATTTTGAGTGAATCTCCAGCGCGCGCGCGTTAAACTTCCGACCGCACGTGTCGCACGGCGAGAGCGCCGAGGGGCCGACGTCCGCGCCCTCGGGCACGCTCATGCCCCGCATGTCAACGGGAAGCTCGGTGGTGAGGTGCCCGATGCCGCCGGCGACGCGCGCGGGACTCGTGGATAACGAAGGACGACGCGAGAACGTCGTGCTCTGCTCGCGGCGCGGCGTGTACCCCCCGAACGCGTCGGAGGTTTCGGGATCCGCGTTTGACTCGGCGGCGACAAAGGCGTTCGTCCGCGTCTGCGTTTTTCTGCGGTCGGACGCTAACGTTAAGCCCGTCCGCGTCGTCCTGGGCTGAGGACGCAGCGTCGTGCCGAACTCACCCCAGGTCTCGCCGAGCGCGTCCGACGTCTCGCGCCGCGAAACGAGCGCCGCGTTTCTTTTTTCTTCGGGCGCCGTCTCGGGCGACGGCGCGTCGGATCCCCCCGTCAGGTGTTTCTCGTCGCGCGTTTGATTCCGCGTTCGTGTCGGCCTCCTCGTATCCTCGTCGAACCGAACGACGCGCCGCGACGTCGAAGCGTCTCCCCGGCTCGGGTTTTCGCGTTGCGCGGCGCGGCGATCCTTCAAGGCGGCGAGCTTGGACGCCGTGGACCGCGCCGCGGGGCGAACGCTCTCCGAACGCTCCGAGGCGCGGCGGAAGGGAGTCCCCTCAGTCGATGTTTTCTTTTTCGCGTCGTACGCGCCACCGCCGCGCGCCGTCTCCGCGTCGTCGTCGCGGCGCGCGTCGCGGGAACTCGGCGTCTCGAACGCGAAGGTCTCGCCCGAGTCGAGAAAAGATGACTCGGGATCGGCGCGGGCGCCGATTTTCGCCGTCACCCCGCGCGACGCGCGGCGCGCGGCGCGCTCGTCGTCGCCGCCGAGCGGATCCGCCTCCTCCCCCCGCAGCTCCTCGGGGACGTAGAGCTCGCCGTTCCACCCCGGCCGGTCGTTCAGAGGGGACCGGTCAGAGGCGCGTCGCGTCGCGTTGAGGGGGTTCCTGACTCTCAGCTGACCGGAGCTCTGAGAGAAATCGTCGGCGTCCTGCGCAAAAGCCTCCGTTCGACGCCACGCGCCGCCGTGTCCGTCGTCAACGTCGCGGACGTTCTCCGCCCTGGCGTACGTCTGCGGAACGCGAGGGCTCCACGTCTCTTCCGAGGGCTCCGTTTTTGTGTCGCGCGACGACGATATCGCCGGTCCACGCGCGTCTTCCCAACCGACGACCGCCGCGTCGTCGAGCGCGGCGCGCTTGAGAAACGCCGAAACCTCGTCGAGTCGCGTCTCCACCTCGCCCGCCCAACGCCTGGTTTCGGTTTCGGGCCGGTCCCAGGAAACGCCCGGGTGCGCCATCGCGTCCGCGGCGAGACGCTCGTCGTACATGGAGGCGTACGAGCCCGCGCCCGCGGCGGCGCGGACGCGAGAGCCCGCGGTACCCTGCGGCGCCCGGAGAGGCGAGTCCCGGACGGCGCGATGCGACGGCACGCGAGACCCGAGGGGGCGGTCAACGACATCCATCTGCCGACTCCCCGCGCCGTACCCGAAGTCGCCGCCGTGCCCGCGGTCGACGACGCGCGGCTCCGCGGCGTACGTGGTGGACGTGTAGTGCGCGGCTTGGTCGAGGACCGCGAGACGTTGCCTCGCCGCCTCGGCGACGCGTCTTCTGTGGTCAGTGCCAGCCGCGGAGAAGTCCACGTTCCCGCGGCTCCAAGGGGTCGAAACGTCCGTCATCGGATCGTTCAAGTCGCGGACCTCTACCTGGCCTTGGAGGTGAGACCCGCCGAGGTCGATGCGCGTCCCGTCCTAGCGCGCGCGTAGGCTTCCCGAGTCGAGCGCGCTCGCGTCGATCGGCGTCCTGGCGAGCGCGGACGCTCGGCGAAGTGATGATGACTCGCGCCCCGACCCACCACGGCTACCTCGCGAAAACCAAAACGGTTTTCGCGGCCGCGATGGAAATCTCGGCGACTCGGCGTGTGAGGTTTGAACCGAGGCGAGTTGGCTTCCGCCTCAGATCCTGGAGCGCCGTGCTCGGGCTCTCGCGGGCGACGCGGAGCCGGCACGCGCGAGGCGCTGGCGGAGGCGGTAGGGACTCGTCATGGACGACGGAGCCGCGCGCGGCGGTGCTCGCGCCTCCGGGTCCGGTCGTGAGGCGACGGACCATGCGGAGCTTCACTTTTTGCTTCTGCATTACCTCCGGAGCCTGCCCACCGCCGACGCGGCGGACGCGTTCGAGCGCGAGGCCACCGCGCACGGTCTGCTGCCTCGCCGACCGGACCCGTTCGGGCACGAGCACGCGCAGACGTACGAGGAGATGAGGGCGAAGTACCCGCACGTGGCCCCGGACCACCTGGCGAGGCTCGTGGGCCTCGCCGCGTCCGAGACCCCCGCCGGTCGAGATCTCGCCGCCAGAGGTTTACGCACGCTCGTCGGCGCCGGGCCCGCGAGTCTCGTCCCCCGAGCCTCCGCCGAAACGGACGGCTCGGGCCCGGGCTCGAGACACGAAGAAAACGTTTCCAAGCCGGCGCCGACGTTCCGCGAGGCGGTGCGGCTGGCGCAAACCTTCGGCGCGCGCGGCGGCGCGTCGCGGCGGCGCGCCGCGGCGCTGTGCCCGCCGTCGCTGCTTGGCTCGCGCGTGAACCCCCTGACCACCGTCAAGGGCCACCGCGCGGCGCTGTACTGCGTGATCTTCGACAAGACCGGGCGTTCGATCGTGACGGGCAGCGACGACACGCTGGTCAAGGTGTGGTGCGCGACCACGGGGACGTTGCGGCACGCCTGCCGCGGGCACACCGGCGAGATTTCCTTCCTCGACGTCAACGCGACGAACGAGCTCGTCGCGTCGGCGAGCTTTGACTACACCGTGCGCACGTGGTTCCTAGACAGCGGCGTTCCCGCGGCGGTGCTGCTGGGGCACCAGAACATCGTCAGCGAGGTGCGCTTCTGTCCCACCGCGCCCAGAGTCGTGCTCTCGGCGTCCTGGGACAAAACGCTGCGGGTCTGGGACGCGTACGCGGACTCGGCGACGACGCCGCCCACGGTGCTGAACCTGGCGCCTCACGGTGTTGAACCTGGAGTCGGAGGCGCCGGCGGCACGAGCGCCGCCGAGGTGGTCACGCCCGTGGGAGCCGTCTCCGAGACCCCGGAGGAGCAGGCTGCCGCCGCCGCCGCCGCCGCCGCCGCCGCGCGCGCCGCGCAGGACGCGGCGGCGGCGGCGGCGCTGAGCGGCGCGGCGCAGTCCGAGCCGGACGCCCCCGAGGGCGCCGTCATGTGCACCGCCTGGAACGCCGAGGGCACGATGTTCGCGTGCGGCACGACCGCCTGCAAGACGCACGTGTGGTCCGTCGAGGAAGCCGCGCTGCGGTCCGAGGCGCCGGGCGCTCTGGCACCGTCGGCGATCCGCGGCGCGCCGATGGCGGGCGGGCACCTCCACGACGTCACGTCGTGCGCGTTTTCGCACTCGGGCGCGTTTCTGCTCACCTCGTCGCGCGACGGCCAGGCTAAGATCTGGGAGCGCGGTTCGAATGGCAAAAAAAATCAGCAAAAAAAATCAGAAAAGAAAGACAGAGCTTGGAGGCTGCGCGGCGTGCTGAGCACGCCCGCGGACGCGGAGGCGCTGCGTCGTCAGGCGCGCGCGCGGCGCGGACCGGTGGTGTACGCTGTCGAGCAAGCCGTGTGGTCTCGCGACGACTCTGTGGTGGTGGCGGCGATGAGCGACTTCACGCTGCGCGCCTGGGACGCGCAGTCCTGCGTGTTGCTGCACACCATGCGCCTGCACACGAACAAGGTGCACGTGCTGCAGTGCCACCCGTTCGACCCGCGCGTGTGCGTGAGCGCGGGGCACGACGGGCGAGTGGCGGTGTGGGACGTGACGCGCGGGCGGTGCGTGCGGCACTACGACGGCGGCGAGTTCGAGACGCTCGTGCTGGACGGCTCGTGGTCGCCGTGCGGCTCGCGCATCGCGGTGAGCGACGAGAAGGGGCAGTGGTGCCTGTTCGGCACGGGGTGCGGAGGGAGCCTGAGCCGCGCGAAGCACGAGCAGTTCCTCGAGTGCGAATTTGTTCCCGAAGCGGAAATCGCCCGCGACGCCGCGACGGGTTTCCTGGCGCTCGCCGCCGATCCCGACACGCCGTTCCACGCGCAGTTCGCGAACGGCCGGAACCGGCTGGTGGACTCGCTCGGGAACCCCTACGGCGAGCCGTACCAGAGCGCGTTCCGCGCGCGCAGGCTCATCGCCGCGAACGTGCCGTCCTCGGGCGTGCGCTTCGAGCCGCCCGCGCCGGTGGGGGACCGCGCCGCGGAGGAGGCCACCGCGGCGGCGGCGGCGGCGGCCGCCGCCGCCGCCGCCGCCGCCGCGAACCGCGTCACGTACCGCGACGACGACGAGGTGCTGGAGGAGGAGCCTGAGAGTGCCGGCGATGATGACGACGATGAGGTGGTACTCGTCGAGAGCAGCGACGAGGAAGACGCGGAGGAGTCCGACTCGGATTTCGCGGCGCGGCGGCGTATCCGGCGGCGCCGCGACCCGAGCGCCTCGGGGTCGTCGGACGACGCGCGCCGCGCGGCGGGCGCGGGGCGCGCCGAGCGCGCCAGCCGTCGCGAGATGGCGCGCGAGGAGCGCGTCGCGCGCCGCGCCGCGCGGCGCGCGGCTGCGCGGCGCACGAACCGCCCGAGGCGCGCGACGCGGCGCCTCGTGGACGACGACACCGAGACCGAGGAGGAGGAGGAGTACGAGGACGAAGAGGAGGAGGAGGAGGAGGCTCTCTCGAACGACGAGAACGAGAACGACGACGCGAACGGCGACGCGCCGCTCCGGGTCCGGTTCACCATGAAGCGGTCGCGCGAGGATTTTGAGCAGGAGGACGACGAGGAGGACGACGACAGGTTGCGGCACGCGAGTAGACGGCGCGCGGACGGCGCCGGCGCCGGCGCCGGCGCCGGAGGCTCTTTGCGCGCGCGCCGCTCGCACGCGGCGTACTCCTGGTTGCTCCGCGACGAATCGCCCAAGCTGGGCGATTCGTACGTCCCGCAGCTCGGCGACGAGGTGGTGTACGTGCCGCACGGCCACCACGCGTTCCTGGAGCACAGCGTGAACAAAGCCGCCGACCGACCGTGGCTCTCGCTCGGCGCGCCCGGATCTTGGCGCCACGCCGAGCCGGCGCGCGTCTGCGAGATGCGCTACGCCATCTCGCAGGACGGCCGGGACGAGACCGTGGCGGTGCTTCGCCTGCGTCTGGCGGACCCCGCGTCGAGCAACTTCGGCGCCGAGTTCACGATCGAGCTGCCGCGGCTCGAGGACGCCGACTTCCTCGTGCCCGCGCACCGCTATCGCGCCGCCTCGGCGCGGCGCTGGCGAACGGACGACCGATGCGCGGTGTGCTGGCAGGACGCCGGCGCGGACGGCGCGTTGACGGACGCGTGGTATCGCGGCGTCGTCGTCGGAGAAACGAGCGAGGCGAACGAGCGAGGAGAAACCTCCGGCGCGGCGGCGGCGGCTTGGCGCGGTTCGCCCTGGAACGCGCTCACGGTGGAGTACTACAACATCTCCGACCCGGAGGACAAGACGCAGGACCACTCGTTCTGGGAGCTTCACGACGAAGAGATTCTCGGCCGCGGCGCGAAGAACGATAAAGGCGAGCTCGTCGACGCCGACGCGCCGCGCTTGGACGACGCGACGAGCCGAAAACTCGCGGACCGCGTGCGCCGTGCGCGCGCCAAGCCCGCATACGACGTGTTCGTGGACGAGATCGAGGCAAACGCTTCGTTTCCGCAGAGGGACGGCAGCGACGCCAACTACTGCGCTTTGGTACCGGTGCCCGTGTGTTTGGACCTCGTCGCGCGGCGGCTGCGGAACCGGTACTACCGCTCGATCGGCGGGTTTACGCACGACGTTTCGACGATCCGTTCAAACTGCGAGCTGTTCAACGGGCTGGACTCGGAGTACACCGAGGCGGCGGCGAAGCTCGAGCGCGAGCTCATCAACGGGTACTCGGAGATGGATCTGGCGGCGCCGGTGGAGGGCGTCGCGGCGGCGGCGACGATGCCGCCGCCCGTCGCGGTGACGTCGCCCGGACGGGGTCGAAGGAGGTGAGCGGCGATTGTTTGTTTTCTCGCGCGGCGGCGGCGGCTAGAAGCTCTACTACTACGTAATACAAGAGCACCCTCTGTCGTGCGCGGCTTTTCTTTTCTCGTGACGCACGTCCGTCTGTCTTCGTCACGTCGCGTGTCGTGCGTCATCGTTTCTTGAAGCCGTACTTCTTCCGCTCGTAGAAGAGGTCCGTCTTGGCGCTCCCCAGGTTGACAATCTTGGGGCACCCGTCCCTGTCCTTCTCCATCTGCGTGCACTCCTTGCAGTAGTACGCGTCCGCCACGCCCACCCCCCCGCAGATCACGCACCGCCCCTGGTTCGAGCCGTAGTTGCACTCGTCGCACACCCTGACCAGCGTCGCGGGGCGCACGAACGAGTCACAGTTCACGCACCGTCCGTCGCACCGCTCGCACACCCGACCGATGGCGATGCCGGGGAGCTTTCTGCACATAATCAGATCCGGGTGGTGCTTCGACATGGCGCCCGTCGTCAGTCGTGCGAGCGATCTTCCAGAACGTCCACGTCGCCGTCCGTCGCCCCGATTGCAACCCCTGGCGAAGCCACCCGCACCACACTCGCGGCTCGGTCTTCAACGAAGTTCGGGTCTCGGACGTGCGCCGAGGGTTTTGGCGGTGCCGGGCAAATTCTCAGCCGGGCGACCAAACTGTGAGACAAACGCTTTCGAAATCGTCGTTTTCAATCTGCCCTCGTGCCCTGCAGCACTGCACCCAAAAGCGCCTCTTGGGAAATATCTCGCCTTCGACGCTCGCGCACCCCCACACCCTCGCGCGCGACCTTCCGCACGTCGCGCCGAACGCACCATGTCGTCGACGAGCGCTTTGCGTCGCATCGTGTCCGCCGCGTCGGGTCTGACTGCCCACGCGTCGACGACCGCCGCGCCCACCGCGACTTTCCTGTGCGGCGCCCGGCGATGGTACTCCTCGCCTTCGGGCGGGATCAAGGAGGCTCTCGCCGCGGCCATCCCCGCGCAGCAGGAGCGCCTGAAGAAGATCAAGCAGGCTCACGGCGACAAGTCCCTCGGTGAGGTCACCGTGAACATGGCGATGGGCGGCATGCGCGGCATCACCGGCATGGTCTGGGAGACCTCTCTGCTGGACGCGGAGGAGGGCATCCGGTTTCGGGGACACACCATCCCCGACCTGCAGAAACGGCTCCCCGCCGCCGTCGAGGGCGGCGAGCCCCTCCCCGAGGGTCTGCTGTGGCTCCTGCTCACCGGGGACGTCCCCACGAAGGCGCAGGTGCAGGGTCTGTCCGCGGAGCTCAGGTCGCGCGCGCACGTCCCTAAACACGTGTTCGACGTGCTGGCGGCGCTCCCGAAACACACGCACCCCATGACGCAGTTTTCGGTGGCCATCATGGCGCTGCAGACGGAGAGTAAGTTCGCCAAGGCGTACGCGGAGGGCGTGCACAAGACCAAGTACTGGGAGCCCGTGTTCGAGGACACGCTGGACTGCATCGCGAAGCTCCCCACCGTGGCGGCCGCCATCTACCGCAACACGTTCAAGGACGGTACGCTGATCGCGCCGGACGACAACCTGGACTGGGCGGCGAACTTCGCCAAACAGATGGGCTACGACGACGAGGGCACCAAGGAGCTGATGCGCCTGTACATGACCATCCACAGCGACCACGAGGGAGGCAACGTGTCCGCGCACGCGACGCACCTGGTGGGCAGCGCGCTGTCCGACCCGTACACCTCGCTCGCCGCGGGCATGAACGGGCTCGCCGGGCCGCTGCACGGCCTCGCCAACCAGGAGGTGCTCAAGTGGCTCAACGAAGTCGAGCGCGACATCGGGACGGATGTCTCCACCGAGCGCATGACGCAGTTTGTGTGGGACACGCTCAAGTCCGGGCGCGTCGTGCCCGGTTACGGCCACGCCGTGCTGCGCAAGACGGACCCCCGGTACGCGTGCCAGCGCGAGTTCGCGCTCAAGCACCTGCCCGACTACCCCAAGTTCAAGCTCGTCTCGAAGCTGTACGAGGTGGTGCCCGGCGTGCTCACCGAGACCGGGAAGGTGCGCAACCCGTGGCCCAACGTGGACGCGCACTCCGGCGTGCTCCTGCAGTACTACGGCATCACCGAGGAGAACTTCTACACCGTGATGTTCGGTGTCTCGCGCGCGATCGGCGTGCTCAGCCAGCTCACGCTGAGCCGCGCCATGGGCTTCGCCATCGAGCGGCCCAAGAGCGTTACCAGCGGATGGCTCGAGGAGAAGTTCGGAAAGCCGTGAACATTTTTAACGTAGAATAATCGCGCGAGCGCGCACGTCACAACCTATGTATCCCACCTTATCGCGTGAACGGAGAAGCGCGCGAGGACCACTGTTTTTCGTGGTCGCCTCGCGGCCACGTCTCCGTCGCGTGCGGCGTTCGCGCGCCATCATAAATTATACAACGCGGCGACTTTTCGTCGTCCGGGAAACGGCGCCGTCGATAGATTCTCATCACTTCTCGGGCGTCCCGGCGGGGCTCCCGCCGGCGCTGTCCACGCGTTTTAACCCAACCTCCGCGAGGTCCGCGTCGGACTTCGTGCGGAACATCTGGAACACATCCTTGTCCGCCGCCATGGCCTGCTTGATCTGCTCGTCTTTCCCCATCGCCTTCTTCACCGCGTCCGAGACCATCTCCACGTGCAAAGCCGACCCGCGCGGCGCCGAAGTCGGGTCCGGGTGATCTAACAGATCCAGCTCGGAATACAGACGCATGGAAACCTCATCCGCCTGCTGCATCTCCTTCTGGTTGCGCGCCCACTGCTGCTGCGCGTACTCGGGGTCCTCCTCCATCGCGCGGCTGCGGGGGGAATGATGTAAAAGATGAGGGGTATTAAGAGCGCGTCAGAAAAAGATGCGGGCGCGGAAGTGCGCGGAAGTCTCCAGACGCGCGCGCCGCATTTCGCGAAAAGTCTTTCGGCGTCCTTTCGGGACCCTCTGTGTGTGTCGGTCCTCCATGCGCCGGGACCCATTCTCGTCGTTTCCGTACGCTTCGGGTCGCGGTCGGTGGTTACCCCGGGGGTTGGCGCGCGGGGATGGGGTGGGACACGCACCTCTTCTCGAACGCGTCCGCCCAGTGCGGAGCCTCCTTCTTGGCGTCCTTTCTGCTCGTCGGGAGGGGTGCGCGGGCGGGGCGGGTCAGTGGCTCGACAGGGGAACGCCCGGAAAATGGCCAGCGTGTAGAAAAAAGCGGCGAAAGCGTCCGGGGGGGGACGCACCTGGGGCCGCAGAGGCCGCCTTCGGGAGCGCACGCGGAGAAAAGGGACATGCTGGCGATGTCCGTCAAACTGGCCGGAAGTGGAGCGCGAGTTCACGTGCGGCGTGTCTCTCGCGCGAGGGCGAATGCGAGAATGCGCGTGATGACTCACCCCCCAACGCCCCGAACGATATTTTTTTTCGGGAAAACCGTCGTCGGGCACGTCGCTCGCGCTTTTTTTCGAACGCTCCCACTCTTCCGCGCGCGTGGCGGCAGGCATGGCGGCAGGCATGGCGGCCCCCGCCCCTCCCGCGTACGGCGAGTCCGAGGACGGCGACTTCGAGATCCACATGGACAGGATAGGACGAGAGCTGCAGTGTCGTATATGCATGGCCGCGTACGACGACGCGATGGTCACGCGATGCGACCACTACTTTTGCGCCACGTGCATCACGTCCAGCATCCAGCACAAAAAGCGGTGTCCGCTGTGTAAAGCCCCGGTGACGAGGCGCGAGCTCCGCGTGGACGAGCGCATGCGCGCGCTGGTCAAGACCTACCGCGCAGTGCTCGCGTCTCACCGGATGAAGAACGCGTACTGCTCGCAGCTCCCCGCGTCGGCGCGTTTGTCGGCGTCGCAGGACGACGCCAAAACCGGACGACGCGGAGACGTCTCCGCGGCGAAAAACGCCGCGGCCATGCCTCCGCCGCCGCCGCGGTGCGTCTCCGCTGTCTCCGAGCCGTCCCCGTCTCCGCCGATTTCCGCGCGGAGCGGAGGCGCGCGGGATGGGAGGGGGAAGAGAAGGCGGTCCGACGTCCCGGAATCTGCGCGCGACGCCGAAAATAATCACGAAGAATCACTCGACGTCGACGCGCCAAACCAAAGCTCGGCGCGGCGGAGATCGACCCAAAGCCGCGCGCGGAAACGCTGTTAGGTGCGGGATGCGTCGCGTATGTAATTGTAGTCACCATGGCAGTGTCGTTTTATTTCGCGTGTCATGGCATCGCATCGTGTGGTGTCTGCGTGAAGAACGGAAGAAGCGCGTCGCCGAGACGCCGACGTCGAGTTCGAAAACCAAAAGTTTTTCGCCATTTCGCGTTTCGCGTTCGCGACAACAACTCAGCCGACAACGCTCGACATTTCGTTGTCCCCGTCGTGCGACTCGCACGTCAGATCGAGCGCGCGGCTGGTAGCGGTGCCGGCGCGCCGGCGTCGGCCGCGATGCGGGTCTCGCGGCTCCTCGTGCTTGTCCTCGCGTCCCTCGCGGCGCTCCCGCCCGCGCGGAGCGCCTCGTCCTCGGGCAGAGACGGCAACACGGACGAGCGCCTCATCGGCTGGCTCGGCGAGGTGGAGCGCCCGGCCGCGGAGACCTCCGGCGAGGCCGCGCTCGTGGACACGGACGGCGACGGCGAGCCGGAGACGCGCAAGCAGTGGATCGAGCAGATCGCCACCGCGCCTCGCGCGTACGTGTGGCACGGGTTCATGTCCCCCGAGGAGTGCGACCATGTCATCGCCGTCGCGGAGCCCCTCATGGAGCGCAGCGGCGTGGTGGATGCGAAAACCGGCGCGCCCACGGTGGACCCGATCCGAACCTCCTACGGCGCGTTTGTGCCCATCGCGTTCGACGAGGTGGTGGAGCGCATAGAGAAGCGCGCGGCGGAGTGGGCGATGGTCCCGGTGACGCACCAGGAGCAGCTGCACGTGCTCCGGTACGCGGAGGGGCAGCAGTACAAGGACCACCACGACGCCTTCGACGTCGCCGTACAGGAAAAGATCGCCTTCGACAACGGGCGCCAGCGAATCGCGACGGTGCTGATGTACCTGGCGGACGTGGAGGAGGGCGGCGAGACGGTGTTCCCGCACCCGAGCGCCAGGTGGAGCGACACCGCGGACATCACCGGGGGGGGGAAAAAATGGTCGGCGTGCGCGTCGCGCGGTCCGGCTGTCGCGCCGAAAAAAGGAGACGCGCTCCTCTTCTACGACCTTGATTTGAAGGGCGCGTTCGACGACGCCGCGCTGCACGCGGGTTGCCCCGTGATTGTTGGAACGAAGTGGACCGCCACGAAGTGGATCCACGAGGAACCCTACCACAACCCCAAGTTCCGAGCCGCCGGATGCGCGGACGACCCGGAAAACGCCGTGCAGTGTCCCGGCTGGGCAGCCGCCGGCGAGTGCGACGCGAACCCCGCGTTCATGGTGGGAACGAAAACGAATCCGGGCGGGTGCGTGTCCAGCTGCTGCGGCGGCCCCGGCGCGCGGGAGAGGGTCTGGCTGGACTTCGCGAGCGCGAAACACACGCACAGGGCGATGTGCGAGCTGTGCGCGAAGGATCCCGAGCAGTGATGCGGCGTACGGGAGTGGATGGCGGAAGAGAGTCGGCGAGAGAGCTATGTTGAGACTCGTTTGATTTTGGGACGACTGCGCGTTTTTAGCTATGTACCTCTGACTCGCGCCGGTCGTCTCCTTCGCGCCCGTCTCACGCACGCGCCCACGCCGCGCTCACACCGGCAAGGTCTGCGTCTTCCCCACGAGCGACGTGACGACGTTCTTCACCCCCGGCAACGACAGGAACGTCCCCACGACCGGGAGGCGTTTCAGGAAGAGCAGGACGGTGGGGAAGAATGACGAGAACAACACCAGGAATCCGTACCCTTCCACGAGCATGCCGAAGAACGGCCACCCCACGAACACCAACGCCACGCCGGACATGAACGCCGCGGTTCCCTTCCCGTTGCGCTTGAAGAACTTATACGTGCGCCTCGGGCCGATCGTGGTGGTCACGCCGGAGAGGAACAGGATGTTACCCATCGACAACAGCCCGCGGTCGAAGAAGAGCATCACGCCGAGCAGGGTGAAGAGACATCCGAAACTCGTCAACCCGATGCCGATCTCTGTCGCGGCAGCGCACGGAAGGGACGCGGGACAGAAATGCCGAGCCGATAGGGGGGGGAAGAGACGGTCAGTGCCTCGGTAGGGTCGAGGTTCCGGTGTCATCCGATGCGCAGCCGGTGCGGTGAGGCGCCGTCGACGCCGAGTCCGAATCGCGCTTCCCTAACAGAACGACCGTTGGGTGCCGATAGCGGGGATGCGCGGAACGGGAGACGCGCGCGCGGGGTCGCGGGCGCGCACTTTGCTTATCGTCCATGATCGCCATCTCTGCCAGGCGATGTCCGCGGACGCCTCGCGAGCGAGAAGACGCTCGGCTCTCTGCGGCGCGTGCGCCGTCAACTGACCCGAAGCACAGGCTTCCCCGCGGCCAAGTCTCACTGTCTCAGTGTCAGCCGCGAGATGGCGAACCGGCTGCCAGTCTATGTCAGTGGTTCCGAGACGTCACAAATATCGCCACTGGTCGTCACTACTGCCTGCACGCAAACATGGAGCCCGCCTCCGAATCCACCCCCAGCTTCAGCGCCCCCGACTCCGAGTCCCTCGGCAAGGTGAAGGATGCCGCCCTGGACAAGGCCCAGGACCTTTTCGCGCAGGGCAAGGCGAAGCTCGACAAGGTGCGCCACCTAGACATTTACGATGCGATCGCCTGCCTCGCTGTTTGAACGCCCTCTCACGACAGAAACGAGCCGACCCACCGCTGACGCGCCCCTCGCCCCCCACTCGCAGGTCGTCCGCTTCGGCGGTAACCCCACCATGAACATCGAGCTCCGCAAGGTACGTCCGAACTCCCCGTGTTTCCCAAGCGCGCGAGCGCGAGGACCGATCGCAGCCGATGTCGAACATCTCCGCGCGACTCGGTTTTGTTAGCGTCGCCGAGAAGCGAGACGTGCGCGAAAAAGCGGCTGACGCGTTTCTTTCCGTCTCCGACGCGGCGCAGCACCTCGACATCCGCATCCCCATGGCGCCCTCCATCCGCGTGACGCTCGGGACGGACGCTGCCGTCGAGCCGATCGGCGACACCAACAACTACGAGTTCAAGTACGAGCCCAACTTCAACTGGGGCATCACCGAGACTTGGTTCCACGGCATGATCGAGGTGAACACCGCCGGCAAGGAGGTGAAGTACTCCAAGACGTTCGACCTCGACTCGCTCGCGGTGAAGGTGAACGGCGTGTACGACTACGACAACAACGTGCCGTACTTCGGGTTCAAGGTCCTGACCACCTCCGGCGTCTCCTCGCCCGCCAACTCCAACGGCTTCTCCGTGTGCAAGAAGTTCACGCAGAGCGTGGGGCCCATCAAGGCGACCGCCGACGTGCAGACCTCCGTGCAGCTCGGCGAGCAGAAGTACAACCCCGCCGAGAAGAAGATGATGTCCTCGCCCGCGCAGGTGGACTTCAACAACATCAAGCTCCTCCTCGAGGCGTAAGGGAGGCGTGAGGGTGTCGTTCGACGGTGTTTTCCCCGGGTGCGCGATCGAAGCGCGTCCTCGCGAAGTTCGCTCGTCAGTCGCGACGACGACGGTTGATACGTAAAAGAATGTCGATTCGATTAAAAAATGAGCGCCGCGCGCGAACGATCGCCCTAAATATAAAAGCGTCGTCTTCTTAGACGAACTCCGCGCCCTCGAAGAGCCGCTTCACCTGCTCGCGCGTCTTTTCGTCCAGCTTCTTCGGGAAGTCCACCTGGTACGTCACGATCAGATCGCCGTGCTTCTTGTGCTCGTTGTACAAGGGCATGCCCTCGCCCGGCACGCGCGCGACCCACCCGGGCGTGGTGACCCCTTCGCGTCGCAGCGGCACGGCTCTTCCGTCGAAGTGCGTGAAGGTCTGGTCGAAGCCCACGAGCGCGTCCACCAGGTTGATCCGCCAGGTCATGTGCAGGTCGTTTCCGTCCCGTCTGAAGCGCTCGTCGTACGACGTCTTGATGCGCATCCGCAAGTCGCCGGGCTCGCCGTCGACGAGCGGTTCGCCCTCCTCGAAGAACAACAGCTCGTGTCCGTCGGGGACGCCCGGATCGATCTCCACGCGAAGCGTTCCGCTCTCGCGCGCGAGCTTCACGTTCGGGCACTCCTCGCACTCTTCCTTGGCGTACTGCTGGAACATCCCCGGTCCGATCTGCTTGGTGACCATGCGTTGCTTGCAGTTGCACTTGCGCTTGCCCTTCGCGGGCACGATCACGTTCTTGTCGCGAGCGACGCTCAAAACCTTCCCGAGGTACAAGTCGTTTATGGTCACCTCCAGGTCCACCGTGATGGAGTCTCCCTTCGGGGTCTCCGGCTCCCGCGGTTCCCCACCGAAACCCCCGAATCCGCCCCCGAAGAACTGGCTGAAGATATCGTTTCCGCCGAACCCGCCACCGCCGGCGCTTCCCTGCTGCGCGTGCTGCTTCACGCCCTCTTCGCCGTGCCGATCGTAGATGCGGCGCTTCTCTGAATCGCTCAACACCTCGTACGCGTTGCCGATCTCGGCGAACTGGTTCGCGGCTTTCTCATCCCCGGGGTTCTTGTCCGGATGGTACTTCAGCGCCAGCTTGCGGTAGGCGCGCTTGATCTGGTCATCCGACGCGCCGCGGGTCAAGCCCAGCGTCTTGTAGTAGTCCGCCGCGGCCGCCGCGTGGCCGACCAGCGCCAGCGCGATCAGCAGGAAAAGCGCGAACCGGCCGCGCAGCGAACCCCGAGGCGACGTTCGCGAGCCCATCGCGCGCGACGGACGCGGACGTCGACGGCGACCGCGTATCGAGCCTGGCCGATGCCTCGAGCTGGGGAACCACCTGTGCGCGCTGCGCACGTCCGCGGGATCCTTCGCGCGCCCTGATAATGCGGTGCGGAGGCGATCGACCGCGCGAAGACACCGCCGGGTCGATAGAACACTGCAGAAAGAGCCGCGGGCGACGCCAGCCACGAAACTGCGAATCGTGCATTCCCATACAAAAAGTTCGACAAGAAAACAAAAATATCCGGTTGTGCCCACGCCCGCGCGTCACTTCACCCCCGCGGGTCTCGTTCCTCGCCCGAGGCGGGTCGTGCGGCGCCATGAGCCACGGGACGCTCACCCCCCCCACCCCTCCCGAGTTCGGGGTGGAGGACGGGTACGAGCGCGAGACGAACGTCGCGCCGTTGCTGGAGACGAACGATTTTTGTGGCACGGGAACGAACGGCGGTGACGACGGCGCGGCCGGGCTGGACGACAACCGGCTGGTCCCCTTGTTGGACCCGAGGGGGCACGGTTTGTGTCCCGGATGGTGGTGCGAGCGCTGCGGCGCGTTCTGTTTCTTCTTCACCGTGTGCACGGCGTCGCTCATCGCGAGCGCGGCCACCATGGCGGTGTGCGTGGCGGACACGGGCTCCATGGTGATGGTCTACAGCTTCCTGGCGCCCGAGTTCCAGATCCTCAAGCCGCAGACCACGTTCGCGTACAGGTTCAACCACACGCTTAACGACCTGGTGTGGAGCTCGTGGGTCCGGACGTTCCTCGCGCTCGCCTCGCACGCGGCGTCCAGGCTGGACAACCTGTACACGCCCTACCTCTTCGTCTCCGCCGCGCTGCTCGTCGCGTGCGGCGTGCACGCCGGCCTCAAGGCGCGCTACTTCGACTACGGAGGCAACGAGGTTGACAGGACCATCGCGCCGCTCATGTTCGCCATCACCATCACGGCGTGCCTCGCGCACGTCGCCGTCGCGTTCTCCATGCGCGTGCACGCCAGAAAGAAGCTCAGGAGGCAAGCCGCGACGCGCGCCGGCGTGCTCGGGTTCCGCTTCTCGGAAACCGGCGAACTGCGCGGCGTGGACGGCGTCGCCGGCTTCGACGGCTTCGACGCCTCGGCGTCAGCCTCGGCGGCGCGTTCCCCTCACCGCGGTGGGACATCGCGCCACTCGGTGTATTCCGACGGGGAAGTCCCCGCGGACGCGCTGGCGGACGCCGACAGCCGCTTCGCGACGATCCGGGGCGTGCGGATACACTACAAGGATTCGTTCACGTTCAGCGCGGAGGATGCGAGCGAGAGCGTCGGCGACGGCGGCGCGGAAAGCGGGTTCTTCCCCCCGGACGCCGCCGTGGTGTTCGTGCACGGCTTCGGCGCGGGGGCGTTCAGCTGGCGCAAGATCGCGCCTTCGCTCGCCACGACGCTCGGCGTGCGTGTGATCTCACTCGACCGCCCGGGGTTCGGCCTAAGCGCTCGGCCGAAGCGGGGCGAATTCTCCGAGAGCGATTCGCCGTACGACGTGCTCGAGCAGGCGCGCATCGTCATCGAGTTGTGCGCGTTTTTGGGGGTGGAGCGTGTGCTTTTCGTGGGGCACGCGGACGGGTGCCTGGTCGCGATGCGCGCCGCCACAGAGGCGGAGGAGATGACCCCTTTAGAGGACGCGAGTCTGGAGAAGAAGAGCGGTTCGAACAAGGTGCGCGTCGCGGGTCTGGCGCTGCTCGGCGCGGACGCGCGTTTGGACGCGGCGGTGCCGGCGCCGGTGCGCCTGCTGCTGAACACGAAACTGGGTGAGAAGATGTTGCGGCCGTTGCTCCGCACGGAGATGGGCGAGGTGGCGAACCGCCGCGCGTGGTTCGACCGCTCTAAGCTCAACGGCGAGACTCTGCGTCTGTATCAGTTACCGTTGTGCATCGAGGGCTGGGACAGCGCGTTGATGGAGGCGGCTCGGACGCGCCAGAAAATGACGCAGCGAGACATTTCCATTGCGCTCGAAGCGCTGAAGGACACGCCGACGCTCATGGTCACCGGCGCGGACGACGTCGTGGCGCCGCCGACGCGCGCCATCGCCGTCGCCGCGGAGCTCCGGCGGTGCGCGCTCAAGATCCTGCCGAGATGCGGGCACCTGCCGCACGAAGAGTCGCCGCGCGCGCTGCTCGAAGCGCTGCGGCCGTTTGTGCTCGAGACGCTGCAGCGGGGGCGGGGGAGGGCGTCACTTCTGGAAGAACCGTAGCGGTTGGGCTAGCTCGACGTAGGATCGAAAGTGTTTGGATATCTCTTAGTATCAAACGGTAGTACGCATATCACACACGTAGCTACGTCGCGCGTTGTGACTCCCAAAACACCTCAAAAACCATCACACGGGCCTCCCGGCGACGGAGACGAGGTTGATGCAGTACCTGTTGCCCGACTTGTCGGGGAGGTTGTGCCCGAGGTGCGTGCCGGCGGTGGACACCGCCTCGCCGTTCGCCAGGCAACGCACGTTCTCCCAGACCACCTCCTCGTCCCTGAACGAGGGCCAGCCGTGGGACTTGGACTCCTTCAGGAACGCCTCCATGGTCCTGCCGCGGGGCGCGATGAACAAGGGCTTGCCGGTGACAGAGTCGTAGTACGTCGTCTCGCCGTCGCGATCCACCTCGTTGAGAAAGTTGGTGGTGGCCCAGTACCCCGCGAACTCGGCGTAGTGGCGGTTGAAGGAGCAGATCTTGTCCGCGGTCTTCCACTCGCACCCCCAGCGCAGGTTCTGCTGCACGGGCGTGTCCGTGGTGCCGTGCTTCTTGGGGGCCATCACCTCCTCGCCGCACACGATGGGCAGCTTGACGCCCTCGGGGACGGGGGCGCCCTTGCATCCGTCGGAGAGCCCTTCGGGCACGCTGGACGCGCGGGCGGCGACGGAGCCGCGGGACGAGCCGGCGCCCATCTTGTGCGCGGCGCGGTGGGTGACGGGGGCGCCGGAGTGGGTGCGGAAGGCGAAGGCTCTCATCGGGCAAGCCGCGCTCGTGGTTGTGGGACACGGCGCGCGATTTCTCGCTACGTCATCGCTCGACACGTCATCGCCGGGAGGATGACTTGGCAAAAAAGCGCTGCGCCCCGCCACAAGTCGCATACCCTCGCGCGCCGCGTGACCCCCGCGCCCGCGACGCTCATGGCCTCCTCCACGGCCCTCCGCGCGCTCGCGGCGCCTCGAGCCGCTCCCCGGGGCTCGGTCCACCGCGCGCGCCGCGTGCGTCGCGCCGTCCCCACGCGCGCCTCGGCCCCGAGCGACGAAGATGTGGCGACGAAGGCTGGCCCCCTGGCGCGGCGCACCGCCGTCCTGAGCACGCTCGCCGCGCTCACCGCGACGGCTCTCCCCCGCTCGGCGCGCGCGGCACCCGCGGACGTGGAGGCGCAGGATGCGACCGCCGCGGACGCGCCCCCCCCCGCCCCCGCGCGCCGCCCCCGGAAGCGCGTGCTCATCACGGGCCCCAACTCCGGCATCGGCTTCGACGGCGCGTGCAAGCTCGCCGCGCTCGGTTACGACGTCGTGCTCGCGTGCCGCACATTGGCCAAGGCGGAGGACGCGGCGGAGCGCATCCGCGCGCGCGCGCGCGAGACGGGCCTCGACGAGTCCCTTTTGGGCGAGCTGATTCCCGCGGAGTGCGACCTCGGCGACCTGAGCTCGGTGCGTCGCTTCTCTTTGAGCGCGGCGGGCGCGGCGCCGCTCGACGCGCTGGTGCTCAACGCCGGCGTGCAGTACAGCGGAGACAACGAGGTTCGCCGCACGGCGGACGGGTTCGAGATCACGGTGGGCACGAACCACCTCGGGCACTTTCTGTTAACAACGCTCATGTTGCCGAGGCTGGAGGAGGCGGTGGGCACGAGCCCCGACGGCACGAACCCGCGCGTCGTCGTGACGGCGAGCGAGGTGCACGACCCAAATTCGCCGGGGGGTAACGTCGGTTTGGGCGCCACGCTGGGCGATTTCGCCGGCGTCGAGGCGAGCGGTGCGGATTTCGCGATGCTGGACGGCTCGGAGTACAACGCGGACAAGGCGTACAAGGACAGCAAGCTTTGCAACGTTCTTTTCGCGCGCGAGCTGCAGAGGCGTCTCTCCGCGGCGAACAGCGCGGTGACGGTGAACGCGTTCGGCCCGGGACTCATCACGCGCACCGGGTTTTTCCGGTACCAAAACCCGCTCTTCGTGAAACTCTTTGATTTCGCGACGAATGACGTTTTCCACGTCGCGGAGACGGTGGACGGGGGCGGGGACTGCCTGGTGTACATGACCACCAGCCCTGTGCTGGAGGGGAAGGGCGGGCTCTACTACAACAACGGCATCGCGCCCGGCGAGGGCAAGACCGGACACAGGTTCGACAAAGGGGAGGTTTCCGCGGAGGCGAGAAACGACGCCGAGGCGGCGGCGTTGTGGCGATACAGCGAGCGGTTCGTGGGGATCGCCGCGTGATACGCGCGGGGAGCGCTTTCTTTAGAGCGCGAGAGACGAGCGCGAGAGACGCGACAGTACACGCCACGTGGCTCTGACGATGATGGTCACCTATCCGCGAGCTGTGTCATATCACGCGTGGTCACGTTCGTTAATAGGCGTTCGTATTCCTCTCTCGTCCGCGCGGAAGATGGTGGACGGGCATAATACGTCGTTGCTCGTTTTAGGCGCGTTTCGTAGAGTCTACGCGTTTGGCTCCGAAAACGACGCCGCGTCGACGTCCTTCCCCGCGAAGTCCTCCGCCTTCTTCTCCAGGACGAACAGGGTGTTCCCCTTGCCGTCCTCGATCGGGTACCCGGATCGACATCTGAACTGAAGCTCGGGCGCCTCGAAGAACGCCGAGCGGCCCTGCGGCGGTTCGTACGACAGAACCGCGAACGCACCGTTCGGCTTTAACAGCCTCGATACGTTTCTCAACGCTTTGTTTGCGTCGGCGCGCGACGCGACGCCGTCGTATCGGCATCGATGTATCAATTTGTTGTCATCCCCCACACGCAAGCGCTCGTGCCACCGCTCCTGGTCGTGCGCGTTGAGCAGAACGTCCAGCAATCCCTTGTCCGTGATCAGGTCGTACGAACGAGCCGGGTAGATGGACGCGTCGAGCTCGCGCGCGTCGGCGACGGCGTACGAAGGCGAGGCTTTTTCTTTTTCGTCGAACGAGGAGCTGAGCGCGTATTTAGAGCCCCGTCTGCTGGTCGCCCGCGCGCGCATGATGGCGATGGGCGCGTCGCTGAAGTCGATCGCGTCCACGCGCTCGAACCCGGCGTCGCACATGCGCTCGGCGAGACGGGAAACGCCACACCCCAGCTCCAAGACGCGACTCGAACGAGGCGTGGCGTCAATCACAGACCACAGCGCGTCTCCGTCGCTGGCATCTTCGTCGCCGTGCTCGTCTTCCCCGCCCACGCCGGCGAGCCACTCGAACTCCAGTGCGGGCGTGTCACCCGCGTCCTCTTCCGCGAGTTTCGAGGCGTACCAGTCGTCCCAGTACGCCCGCGTCGCCAGGGGGACGGGTTCCCCGGGCGCCACGGACGACATCGCCGCGCGAGAAGCTCTGCCGACGGTTCGTGGTGCCGACGTTCGTTCAAGCACACCGAAAATCTGCGTCGGACTGCCAAAACCGAGCCGCGGGCGATCTGGTTCCCACACCTCTGCGGCGCGCGCGATGGCGGGCTCGAAGGGGGCGGCGAAGGCTGCGAAAGCCGCGCGGGATGATTCGGAGCAGGAGCCTCTGAAGATCCAGAACTTGGGGGACATGGCACAGATCAAGCGCGTGCTGGACGAGACCGCGGTGGCGGTGCGTGTTTTCTCCCATCTCCCGCTTCTCCGCTCTCCGAAGCGCGGCGCGCGAACAATATGCGCGCGGACGACTTCCTGCGATTCGCGCTTATCTATTTCGCTCACGCGATCGTCCTCGTCTGACCCGTACCCCCCATCACCGTCGCGACGCGCGAAACAAACCCAGGCTGTCCTGGACATGGGGTACGACGAGAGACACCTGGTGACGGACTCGAAGATCGCGCTTGGTTTGCTCGCCGTCGGCCTGGCGCTCGCCGCGCAGTTCTACCCGGCGCCCTACCCCGAGAACAAGACGGTTTTGTTTTTGTGCGTCGCCGGGTACTGTTTGTTGAATCTCGCGCTGCAGTGCATCACGAGCTTCGTGGAGAACGGCGTGGTGCTGTTCACGAAACCCAACCCTTCCGCGGGGAAAGCCATCGTGGAAAACAAAGGTTTGGCGGTGCGCGTGACGATGCGGCGCTTCTCTGAGACGTGCGACGTCTCGGTGATGCGCGTCGACAAACGGAGGGCGGACCACCCGGACACGGTCACGGAGACGCTGCGCGTGTGCGAGTTCATATACGAGGACGGGGTCGTCGCGGAGGACAAGTTCCGAAACGCCGTGGAGGCGCTCGTGGAGAGGTTCGAGAGGGGCGGCGAGGGAAACAAAACGAAATGATGAACGACGCGCGTCGACGCTCACACCGCCGCGTTTCACCGAGTCGTCTCGCGAACCGGCGAAAAAACCATTTCCCTCCGCGCGCGGTCGGTGCGAGTCGCGATGGCGATGTCCGCCCACGCGCGCGTCGCGTTCGCGGCGCCCGCCGCACGATGTGTGTCCACCCCGTCGCGCGCGGCGGCGGCGCCCGCGCGTGCCTTCGCCGCGCGCGCGCCCGTTCGCGCGCGCGCGGCCCGGAAAACTCACCGCCTCGCGGCGGCGCGCGCGTTCGCCCCGCGCGACGTCCCCGAGGCGTCGGTCGAGCCCCCGCTCGTGGAGCCGAGCGTGGTCGCGGAGCCCGACGCGCGGAGTCCGAGCGTGGCGTTCCTGTCCGTCTCCCTGGCGGTGCTGGCGAACGCCGCGTACGACACCGCCGCGTTCGCGGCGGAGGGCTACCAGGGCATCGGCGTGCCGGACGACGAAGCCACGCCTCTGCAGAACGCGTTCGGGGCGGTGTTCACCGTGTTCTGCGGGTGGTACTTCCTGCGGGTGGTGAAGAAGCGCGGGAACAGAGCCAAGGAGTTCAGGGTCGCGAACACCCTGCCGGTACGTGGAGAGAACACATCGCGTCCCCCACCGCGAACGAACCCGCCGCGAGGACGCGCCCGTCGGATCGTCGTTTTATCCATTTCTTCTTCGCGCGCGACAGCGACGCGCGAATGCCTGCCCGAAAACGAAAAACAAACGTCTGACCCGCGCGCCCGTCGACCCGTCGTTCTCGATGCGCAGAAAGAAGAGCGCGAGGCTCGCGACGCCGAGCAGCTGGCGAAGGCGAAGAAGCTGACGCCGATGCAGGCGTTCACGGGGGGTGTCACCGGGCTGGCCATAGCGTTCGTGCTGTACGGATTCACGCAGACCATCGTCGGGACGTTCGACGGGAAACCCGTCCCGGAGTCGTACCAGGCGCGGCAGATCACCATCACCGTGCGTACCATCGTCAGCGGCCTGGCGTACCTCGCGACGTTCGTGTACGCCGCGAACGGCACGGGGCTCGTCGCGCTCGCCGCGCAGAAGTGGCTGGACAAGCTCACGGGCGTGGACCTCATCGACGAGCAGGCGGCGAAGTGGGAGGAGGAGAAAAAGGCGCAGCAAGAGAGGGAAGAGCAGTAGAGCCCGGCAAGCGTTTTCGTCGCGTGCCGCAGGCAAGTCGAGGGCGAGCGATGGAACGATGGAATCGAGGCCGCTTTTGGACTTTCTTCTCGCAACGAAAACGCACGCGCGTTATACGAAATTCAAGACTGAAAAAGGGGGGGTTTCGCGTCATTTCCCGAAAGTTTTCGTGCAACGAAAATCGCCGGCGGTTTCGCCGCTTCGCGCGCGTCCTTGCGTTGACCGAAGTTCGCGGCGCTCGCGTCGCGGGCGCACTCGCCAGGCGCGCGCTACACGCGAACACGCAGGTGAACAGGCGTCAGGGCGTGTGCTCGACTGCATCGCTCGAAGCGCACGCTCGCTGCCGGACCAGCGGACGACCGCCGCCGCGTTCTCCCCCCGGCCGAGAAACCTCCGTCCCGGACATCTCTCGGCGGACGCGTGAAGGGTCGCGCGCGAGTCGATCGACATGGCGGATTACACCGGCTCCTCGATGGCTGCTCTGGCCGCGCGCCACGCGCAACTCGGGGTGCGTGCTCTCTCTGGTCACGCGCGACTCCCGAGCGGCGGCGTTTCCCCGCGGCGCGCCCTCGCGCGCGTCTCGCGCGCCCGCGCGGTTTCGCGATTCTCTTCCCCCTCCCGAAACGCGCTCGCGCGTGCGCTTCCCGCTGGTGCCCCCGGCCCGCTCTTACCTCTCTCTTTGTCCGCGTCCGCCTTCCGCCACACTCCACACGATACTCCGCGTCCAGAAATCCGTCGAGCAGGAGAACGTGATGGACGCGCGCGTGAACTTCTCTCAGCCCGTGCCCGACGTCGAGCCGCACGAGCGAAGGCCGCTGGTGCGCCAGGCGACGGGCGCGCCCGGCGAGCCGGGCAGCAATCGCCACTCCATGAAGTACGCCGTCGGCGGCTTGGAGGAGTCGTCGTACGAGGTGGACCACTCGGACGACATCCCCAAACGCTCGAAGGCGATCCCCCCCAAGGACTTCGGGCACCCGCGCGGCTTGGCGGAGGACCCCGTGCGGCCGGGGTGCTACTCCAACTTTGGCAAAGGGGGCGTGCGCCACTACCGCAAGCGGGGCTCGACGACGTCGCAGACGCTCGATAACCATCTGATGTGCACGGACGGCGGCCTGGCGCCCACCGCCGGGCCGATCCGGTACGGCCACCAGACCACCGGGTTAGGCTCAATCTCCCCTGAAGGGCCGAACCAGCGCAGAGTGCCGTACCTGAACCAAAGAAAGGAGAACTTCATCGGGTGCCTGGCGCCGCTGCCGCCGGAGGAGGTGCGCACAAAGTACCCGCCGGGGTATCGCCCGCCGGCGGATGCGCCGTGGGCGAACCACTTTGAAGACGCCAAGTACTCGTGGACCAACCACAACGACGTGTTCGGCCCCGGCGGCGAGCGGAGGCACGTCATCCCCGAGGACCCCGCGAAGGACCCAAAGGACACGTCGCACCTGTTCCGCAACCCGGACTCGCCGCCCGCGCCCCCCGGGAAGTACCGCAGCGAGAAGCCGTACAAGGCGCCGGGGGAGTTTTCCGAGCGGCTGTCGCCGCGCGACCGCAGCAAGAAGCCTTCTTGGGGCTGGAACCCCAAGCCCGATCGCGGCGAGACGCGTGAGAGCATCCCCGACATCATCGGCACGCACCAGAACCACACCGCGGGGAAGATGCACCGCAAGAAGCACGTCGAGCCCGACCTGGACGAGCGCGAGTACTACGGCGCGTCCAGCGCGCGGATGCAAGCCGTGCGGCCGGTGAAGAAACAAATCGAGCCGGATTGGAAAGTGCGCAACACGTTTGAGACGGTGGGCTTGACGCCGCAGATCTTAAACCCGGACATGGACATGCGTCGGAACGAGGACCCTCGGTTTTTGAAGGAGGAGCAGCGAAGGCAGTGGCACCAGGAGCAGTACTCTAAGCCGCAGCCGCACGCGGGCGCGATGCCCGCGCCGCCGGTGTATCAGACGATCCGTCGCAAGACGTACGAGGGCGAAAGAAACGTGCACCACCAAGATTCTTTCGCCACCGTGGGCTTGACCCCGGAGATGATGGGTATTCCGCGCGAGTACCAGGCGGGCGCGCCGAAGGCGGGGAAGGCGCCCGTGCCCGTGAACCGCTCGGCCGGCGCGCCGAGCGACTTGGTGCAGGAGCGCAGGGTGGGGAAGAAGGTGACGCAGTACGGCATCGACCAGCGCTCGAAGAACACGTTCGACAGCGTCGGCGTCTCCATGACATTCATGAAGGACGGCGAACCGATGGGCGAGCCGGTGAAGGACCCGCGGACGCGGGACACGCGAAAATACTACCCGTTCTGAAAAAACACCTTCACGGACGGTGATGTAGATAAGCGCGCGTGGGTGGGTGTTTCGGAGGCGGGACGCGCGAGTACGTGGAGGAAGAACGACGCGGGGCGTCGATGTAAAGGACATTTTTAGTCGCCTCGAAGAAAAACGCTCGCTCCCGGACTTTGAAGTCGTGAGAATTTAGCCCTGCGAACGCAGCAACGCACCCGCCGCTTTCGGCTTCGCCGAAAAAACCACGACGGCTCGTCGCGTCGGGTCGCCGCCGCACCACACGACACGCGCGCGTCGGGTGAGCGGGGACGCCTTCGACCCGCCGAACGGATCGTGTAAGACTCGCGGAAACGTAATCCTCGCACCTGCGCGGGACGAACCCCCGCAGCGCGACCTCTCGCCCACGGATCTTGTCTTCGCGCCTCCCCTGGAAAGAGCACGAGGCCGAAATGGCGGGCGGCGGACCGATCACGTCTCTGCCCAAGAACGTCCTCGCCGCGCTGGCGCGGTCGCTCGCGATGTACTCCTCCATGCCCGAGGAGATCGCGTGGGGGCACATCAAGGCCCGCGGGTTCGACCCCCCCGAGCTCGACGGCCAGGGCGCGCGCATGCGAGGCGCCTTGCTCAAGATTCTCGCCGACGAGGTGCTGGCCGAGTCCAAGGCGGAACGCGAGGGGGTCGGATTCGAGCCGGAGTTGGCGTCCGAGGACGACAGGAAAAAGAAGGAGAAGGAGAGAGACGCGAAGAAAAAGCCCACCGCGAAGCCCACGTCCTCGACGGAGACGCACGTGACTCGCGCGGTGGGCGCCGACGACGACGGCGACTCGAGCAGCGACGACGAGGTGGTCAGTCGCGCGAAGCCGGCGCCGGAGACCACCGACGACGACGATGACGACGACGACGACGACGACGACGACGAC
>ENA-OUOG01001048-OUOG01001048.1-marine-metagenome-genome-assembly--contig:-NODE-1048-length-33540-cov-4.625975_pt1 | contig 33540 bp, 31 predicted proteins | sample MGYA00248635_ERZ508505 | MGnify/ENA primary metagenome ERZ508505 (study PRJEB26176, sample SAMN06267871) | marine metagenome | isolation source: Saanich Inlet, British Columbia, Canada | place: Pacific... | reverse complement strand
TGGATGACAAGAATATCGCGCTCCAAATTGCGATTATTTCGTCTATGACACTTAAAGAAAAAGATGACCCTCGTTTGCTGAACGCAAGCCGGAAGAAGCGTATTGCGGCAGGGTCTGGCACCAGTGTTCAGGATGTTAATAAAGTTATTAAGATGCATCGACAGATGGCCGACATGATGAAGAAGCTCGGCAAAGGCGGTATGAAAGGTCTTGCTGGCATGCTTGGTGGCATGGGTGGCGGAATGGGCGGCGGAATGCCGCCAGGTTTAGGAAATGGACTAGGTGGTGGATTAGGTGGACCGGGCGGTGGAATGCCCGACTTGTCTGATTTGTCGAAGCTTCAGGAGAAATTACCTCCTGGGCTCGGACTACCCCCGAAGAAGAAATAGACTTTTAGGTATTTTAGAAAGGAAACCTCATGGCTCTTAAAATTCGTATGTCACGGACGGGTGCGAAAAAACGCCCATTTTATCGTATTGTGGTTGCAGACAGCCGTATGCCCCGCGATGGTCGTTTTATTGAAAAAATTGGTACATACAACCCACTTTTGCCCAAGGATCACGCAGAACGCTTGGTGCTTGACCTAGAGCGTGCAAAACATTGGATGGATTTAGGCGCGCAGGCATCTGACCGTGTCGCACGTTTCTTGGATGACGCTGGCTTGATGAAGCGTACAGTCCGTAATAACCCTCAAAAAGCATTGCCAGGAGCAAAAGCGCAAGAGCGTCTTGCTGCTGCTGAAGAAGCTAAGAAAGCCGCCGAAGAAGCGGCTGCTGCAGAAGCTGCTGCAGAAGCTGAAGCAGCGGCTGCGCCAGCTGAGGAAGCCCCAGCAGAAGAAGAACCTGCTGCGCCAGCTGAGGAAGCCCCAGCAGAAGAAGCACCTGCTGCTGAAGAAGCAGCGGCTGCGCCGGCTGAAGAAGCGCCTGCCGAGGAAGAAACGACTGCTTAATTGATGACTGCTAAAGAGTCTGACCGTGTTCTTGTGGGCGTTATAATCGGCGCCCACGGAATACGCGGTGAGGTAAAAATCAAGAGTTTTACTGAAGACCCGCTTGGGATTACGCAGATTACCGGGCTTTGCTTTGCCGATGGCAAGAATGTCAAATTCGTAAAACCGCGATTTCAAAAATCTATTATATATACGCGCCTCGATGGTGTTGATGATCGCAACCAAGCCGAAACACTAAAAGGTGCGGAGCTCTTTACGCCGCGAGAAAAGCTTCCAGAAACGGAAGAAGATGATTATTATCATGCAGATCTGATAGGTCTTAATGTGGTCTCAGTTAATGGTGATCAACTTGGTGTTGTTACTAGTGTGCATAATTTTGGCGCTGGCGACCTCTTGGAGGTCGGGGCTCATTTGATACCATTCACGCATGCGCATGTGCCTGAGGTTAATTTAGATGCTGGGCAAATTTCTGTGATTTTACCGGTCTTCACGCAAGATGACGGCTTAGACGGTCCTACAAGTGAGGGGGACGTTTAATGAGTTGGCAGGCCCAATTGATCAGTCTTCATCCCGATATGTTTCCGGGCCCGCTTGGCCACAGCTTGGCTGGTCGCGCATTAGATGCGGGGACATGGTCGCTTGATTGTATTAATTTAAGAGATTTTGGCACGGGTCGCCATCAGTCAGTTGATGACACGCCCGCTGGCGGCGGCGCTGGCATGGTTATCAAAGCAGATATTGCTGCGGCAGCAATTGATGCGGCGCAAGCAAAACAGCCTGACTTGCCATTATTGATTATGTCACCTCGTGGCAAACCTCTGACCCAAGAGCGCGTGAGAACACTCTCATTAGGCCCTGGGGCTCTCATATTCTGTGGGCGGTTTGAGGCCGTCGATGAGCGGGTTATTGGGGCCCGGAACGGGGAAGAAATTTCGATTGGTGATTATATTTTGTCGGGCGGCGAAACTGCCGCTCTGGTGCTTTTGGATGCTGTGATAAGGCTCTTACCTGGTGTTATGGGAGGGGCGTTTTCCGCTGATGACGAGAGTTTTGAGCGCGGCCTTCTCGAATATCCCCATTATACGCGCCCAGCTATTTGGGAGGGTATTGAGATCCCGCCTGTTCTATTATCTGGTGATCATGCTGCGATTGCTGATTGGCGCCAAACAAGTGCGGAATTATTGACCAAGGAACGTCGCCCTGATCTTTGGCAGAAATATTTAAAAAAAATCGAGAAAACATCGGATTAGGGGTGACAGCTATGCCTTTTTCGTGGTATTGGCCTCCATCCTTTGAAACTGAAATTGCAATTTTAGGTGCAATTATGGCCAAAGACCTTTTTATTTTGCTCTATCACGGAAAAGAGTAACGCCATGAATATGATTGAAGAAATTGAACGCGAACAAGTAGCTAAGTTTAGCTCGAAAGAAATTCATGAGTTCGCCCCTGGTGACACAGTCAAAGTGAATGTGAAGGTGACTGAAGGAACGCGCGAGCGTATTCAGGCTTTTGAAGGCGTTTGCATCGCGCGCTCAGGTGGCGGTTTGAATGAGAACTTAACGGTTCGCAAAATATCTTACGGTGAGGGTGTTGAGCGTATCTTCCCTCTTTACAGCCCACTCGTGGACAGCATTCAGTTGGTTCGCCGTGGCCGTGTTCGTCGCGCAAAATTATATTATCTGCGTGGCTTGACCGGTAAAGCTGCACGTATTGCAGAGCGTCGCTTGAAGCCAACGGCTGACAAGGGCGCAAAACAGAAAGCCACTGAAGCGGTTTCGGAGTCTCAATCAGACGCCTAAAATAAAACCCTGCGGTGGCCCCCAAAGTAAGACGGGGATGGTCCCCGTAAGGACATAGGCGACGACATGACCAATTCAACACTTTACGATAAAATTTGGGATGCACATTTGATCGATGAGCAGGCTGATGGAAGCTGCTTGATTTATATTGATCGCCACTTGGTGCATGAAGTAACCAGCCCGCAGGCCTTTGAAGGATTGCGTTTGGCAGGGCGTCAAGTGCACGCCAAAGACAAGACGTTAGCGCTTGCTGATCACAATATTCCGACAACAGATCGTACGGGCGGTGTTGCCGCGATTGCAGACCCTGAAAGTCGTACACAAATTCAAAAACTCGAAGCTAATTGCGAAGAGTTTGATGTGCCCTACATTCGCATGGATGATATCCGCCAAGGTATTGTGCATGTTACAGGGCCTGAACAAGGTTTCACGCTACCAGGCCTGACGATCGTTTGTGGCGACAGCCATACCTCGACCCATGGTGCTTTCGGCGCGCTTGCGCACGGTATAGGCACGTCAGAGGTTGAACATGTTTTGGCGACGCAAACTCTAATTCAGACAAAAGCAAAGAACTTCCGCATCAATGTGGTTGGTGTTGCTCCCGAGCATGTTACGGCTAAAGATATTGCTTTAGCAATCATTGGTGAGATTGGAACTGCTGGCGGCACGGGTTGTGTCCTTGAATATGCTGGCCCAGCCATTGAAGCATTGAGCATGGAAGGTCGCATGACCCTGTGCAACATGTCGATCGAAGCCGGCGCACGCGCAGGTTTGATTGCACCAGATGAAAAAACATTTGCTTATTTGGAGAGCCGTCCGCGCGCTCCCAAAGGCGCTGATTGGGATGAAGCAGTTGCATATTGGCAAACTCTCAAATCAGATGATGGCGCACATTTTGATCGTGAGATTACAATCGATGCAAGCAACTTAACACCGATCGTTACATGGGGGACAAGCCCTCAAGACGTGGTGGCGATTACCGGCAAAGTGCCAAACCCAGCAGATATTGAGGACGCGTCACGCCGTCAGGCAACCGAGCGAGCATTATCGTATATGGGCTTACAAGCAAATACACCGATGGAAGAAGTGACGATCGACCGCGTCTTTATCGGTTCTTGCACCAATAGCCGCATTGAAGATTTGCGTGCTGCTGCAAAAATAGCAGATGGCCGCACAGTCTCGTCGCATGTTTCGGCAATGGTTGTTCCTGGTTCTGGCCTGGTGAAACAACAAGCAGAAGAAGAAGGGTTGGATCAGATCTTTATTAAGGCTGGTTTTGAATGGCGCGAGCCGGGCTGTTCAATGTGTCTAGCGATGAATGCTGACAAGTTAGAGCCTGGTGAGCGTTGTGCGTCGACTTCGAATAGAAACTTTGAAGGTCGCCAAGGCCGCGGTGGGCGTACCCATCTTGTGTCACCGCAAATGGCGGCGGCAGCGGCGATCGCCGGACATTTTGTTGATGTCCGTACAATGGAGTCTTAAGGACATGGAAAAATTTAAAACATTAAACGCCATTGCAGCGCCGTTAAACTTGATCAACATCGATACGGATATGATCATTCCAAAGCAGTTTTTGAAAACAATCGCGCGCACAGGTCTTGGCCGTAATTTATTCGATGAAATGCGCTATGAGCAAGATGGCAAGGAGATCCCTGAGTTTGTGCTGAATCAAGAGCCTTATCGTTCTGCAGAAATTTTAGTTGCAGGTGATAATTTTGGTTGCGGGTCTAGCCGCGAGCACGCGCCTTGGGCGCTTCTTGATTTTGGCATTCGGTGTGTTATCGCCCCTAGTTTTGCCGATATCTTTTTTAACAATTGCTTCAAAAACGGCATTCTACCAATCAAATTACCGCAAGCTGAGGTTGATAAATTGATGGTAGTGGCGCAAAATGGTGCCAATGCGAAGTTGACTGTTGATCTCGAAAATCAAAAAATTTCGGGTCCAGAGGGTGTGGCGATTTCGTTCGATGTTGATAGTTTTCGCAAGCATTGCCTGATTGAAGGCTTGGATGACATTGGGTTAACGCTTCAAAAGGCAGATAAAATCTCTGACTATGAAGCAAAGCGTAACGCCCAAGCTTGGTCCTAAATAGGTCGCTCACAGAAATCGTTAAAATGAGATTTTTCATGACATGGTCTGATTACATCGTCTGATTACATAGTAAGCCCAAGCTTACGTCACCAACTGAGGGAATTATGGAAAAAATATTGGTATTAGCCGGTGATGGTATCGGTCCAGAAGTAATGGGCGAAGTGCGCCGTGTTATTGATTGGTTTGGCAATAATCGTGGGCTTCAGGCCAATGTGTCAGAAGATTTGGTTGGCGGATGTGCTTATGATGCGCATGGTCAGGCGATATCTGATGCGGCTATGGAAAAAGCGATGGATGCCGATGTTGTTCTCTTGGGTGCTGTTGGTGGTCCACAATGGGATAAAGTTGCCTATGATGTGCGTCCTGAGGCAGGTCTGCTTCGCTTGCGCAAAGATTTGGGTTTATTTGCGAACCTTCGGCCAGCGCTTTGTTTTCCTGCTTTGGCGGATGCATCGAGTTTGAAGCGCGAGATTATTGAAGGCCTTGATATCATGATCGTTCGTGAGTTAACGGGCGGTGTTTATTTTGGTGAACCTCGCGGTATTGAAGATTTGGGTAATGGACAAAGACGCGGCGTTAACACGCAAGTCTATGAAACATATGAAATTGAGCGCGTAGCACGTGTAGCTGCAGATTTAGCCATGAAGCGCGATAAGCGTTTAATGTCTGTTGAAAAACGCAATGTCATGGAAACGGGCTTATTATGGAATGAAGATGTGACGCGCGTTGTGACAGCGGAATTCCCTGATGTTAAGCTCGAGCATATGCTCGCGGATAATTGCGCGATGCAATTGGTTCGGACACCAAAACAGTTCGATGTCATTGTAACAGATAATCTGTTTGGCGATATTTTATCCGATATTGCGTCGATGTTGACGGGTTCTCTTGGTATGCTTCCCTCAGCATCATTGGGTGCCGCAACGCCGACGCGACGCGCGCGTGGCATGTATGAGCCAGTCCATGGTTCTGCTCCTGATATCGCTGGCCAAAATTTGGCAAATCCGATTGCCTCTATTCTGTCTTTTGCGATGGCATTGCGCTACACGCTCGAGCGCGGGGCTGATGCTGATCTTCTCGAACAAGCTGTTCAAGATGTTTTGGGCGATGGGTTGCGGACGGGTGATATTATGCAAGCGGGAATGACCAAAACGTCAACCAAAGGCATGAGCGACGCCATACTCGTAAAACTTGAAGCGTTAAACTAGGAACTCTCAGTTATGTCATATGTAGTAGCTATTGTCGGAGCGACCGGAAATGTGGGTCGAGAAATGCTGAATATTTTGCATGAACGAAACTTTCCCGTTTCTCGTGTGGATGTTCTGGCATCAAGGCGCTCTCAAGGCCGCGAAGTAAGTTTTGGCGATAAAACGCTGAAGATTACAGCGCTTGAGTTTTATGACTTTTCAAAAGCTGATATTGCACTCTTTGCTTGCGGTTCAGCCGCGACGAAAGAGTTCGCGCCCAAGGCAGCTAAAGCCGGTTGTGTTGTTATCGATAATAGTTCGCTGTTTCGGATGGAACCTGATGTGCCTTTAATTGTACCTGAGGTGAATGTCGAAGCGCTTGAAGGCTATACGCAACGCAATATTATCGCCAACCCAAACTGTTCAACTGCCCAGTTGCTTGTGGCACTGAAGCCTCTGCATGATGCAGCGCGGATTAAGCGCTTGGTCATCTCGACATATCAATCTGTGTCTGGCAAAGGCAAAGAGGCAATGGATGAATTGTTCAGTCAAACGCGTGCTATTTTTGTAAATGACGCGATTGTGAAAGAAAACTTTACCAAACAGATTGCATTTAATGTTATTCCGCATTGCGATGATTTCGTCGATGATGGTTATACAAAAGAAGAAATGAAGTTGGTGAATGAAACCAAAAAAATGCTCGATGAAAATATCGCCGTTACTGCAACTTGCGCGCGGGTGCCGGTGTTTGTCGGCCATTCGGAATCCGTAAATATTGAGTTTAGCAACCCGCTTAGCGATAAGCAGGCGCGAGCGATTTTACGCGATGCGCCAGGCGTTCTCGTCATCGATAAGCGTGAAGATGAAGGTTATATTACACCCGTTGAATGTGTTGGTGATGATGCAACATTTGTGTCGCGTATTCGAAATGACCCAACAGTTGCCAATGGTCTTAATATTTGGATTGTGTCAGATAACTTGCGCAAAGGCGCAGCATTAAATGCTGTGCAAATTGCTGAAGAATTGACATCGCGTTACCTGACTAAAAGCCGTATTAGCAGTTAGATAAACGTTTCTTCTGCGGATGCCGCCAAAATAATTGGCGCGCTTGGTAAGCGGCCTTGCGGGGTTGCCTTGGTTGCCAGTTTTGCCATGGTGGCCGTGGCAATGCCGAGCGCATTTTCTTCACCATTTAAGTGCAGGCCCAAATAAAGCGCTGCGAATGTGTCTCCCATGCCGTGAATGTGTAGCGGCTCTAATTTGGTTTGGCACCTTGAGACGCCCTGATCGGACAGCCGCAATGTAGCGATATAGCCTTTGTTGGCAGGGCTTGATGTTACAACAATATGGGGTGTCGGCAGCAGCCTGGCGGCATTTTTAATTTGGTCATCAGTTGTGCTCCGTTGCCCGCTCAACCAATTTAGTTCAAACAAGTTAGGCGTCGCAATATCGGCTAAAGGCAAAAGAATATCTCGAATGGCCTCTGCTGTTTCTCGTTCAATATAGAGTTTGCCTCGGTCGCCGCAAACGGGATCGCATAGGTAAACGAGATTGGGGTTTTTACGACGCATAGCCTGTACAATATCTGCTGTTGCAATGACATGGTCGAGGCTTGGCATATACCCGCTAATAATGGCACTGCATGCGGTTCCTGCATCGTCTAGCCATTGTGCGAGTTGACGCATCTCTTGGCCATTAATTGAGTGTTTGGCCGGCGGGTCTGCTTGTGGGTAGGCGCCGGGGTGGCTCGCCATTAAAACAGTTGGACAGGCAAAAATCTCATAGGCGAGCGCCTGAAGCGCAGGACGAATGGCATTTAATCCGACCTCGCCTGCGATAACTTGGCTTGAAATGGCAAATATGATTTTTGGCATTGGCTGTTGCTCTGTTTCTCAAAGTCACTAATCTGTGTCAGCATTAACATGGATATTGATTTATGACCCGAGAAAAAGTGACAAACATACGCCCACGCCGATCCGCACTTTATATGCCATCGTCAAATGCCCGTGCTTTAGAGAAAGCTAAAACTTTGGCGAGTGACGTGATTATTTTTGACCTTGAAGACGCTGTTGCGCCGGAAGCAAAAAATGAAGCGCGCATCCAATTAGCTGAAGCTTTGACGGGTGGTGGCTATGGAAATCGCGAATGTGTTGTTCGTGTTAACGCAATTGACACCCCGTGGGGTGCGGATGATCTTGACATGGTGCGCGCACTTAAACCAGACGCTGTTTTAATCCCCAAAGTGTCGCGGCCTCAGGATATAGAAAACATTCAGTCTTTATGTGCCAGCGATACTCAAATCTGGATCATGATAGAAACACCAGAAGCTATTTTTAATTTATCCGCATTGGCGGCCTGCGCTGCCACGTCGAACCTTACTTGCTTTATTATGGGGACCAATGATTTACTAAAAGATATGCAGGCCCGCGCGCTACCCGCGCGTGATAATTTGCAGGCGGCCTTAAGCCTGTCCGTTCTTGCCGCGCGCCAGCATGGGCTGATGGTGCTTGATGGGGTGTTCAATGATATTGAAGACCAAGAGGGGCTCGCCGCAGAATGCAGGCAAGGCTTAGCTTTTGGGTTTGACGGTAAAACGCTTATTCACCCATCACAGTTATCTGTTGCGAATGAGATATTCGCGCCCAGTGCCGATGAGGTAAGTCAAGCGCGCGCCGTTATGGCTGCTTTTGATGATCCAGCCAATGCAGGCAAAGGTGTTTTGAGGGTAAATGGCCGTATGACTGAGCTTCTTCACCGCGATAGCGCTATTCAACTTATTGCGGTTTTTGAGGCGATTCAGCGGGGTGAAGGATCATGAGCACGCTTCATAGAGAAGGCCGCTTTTTTGAAGATTTTGTGATAGGGAAAGTGATCCAGCATGCGACGCCGCGCAGTTTTACAGATGGCGACAGTTCTATATATCTCGCACTTTATGGCGGCAGGTTTGCGACGCATTCGAGCAAAATATTTGCGCAATCTATGGGGTTTTCTGAGCGACCTATCGATGATTGGTTGGTATTTCATGTTGTGTTCGGAAAAACTGTACCGGATATCTCAGTTAATGCGATTGCCAACCTTGGTTACGCCGAAGGACGGTTTTTGGCGCCTGTTTATGCCGGTGATACATTACGCGCAATGTCGACAGTTCTCGGTATGCGCGAGAATAAGAGCGGTGAGAGCGGTATTGTTTATATCCGAACCGAGGGCTTCAACCAGAATGATCTATGTGTTCTCTCCTACTGCCGTTGGGTGATGGTCCGGAAGCGAGATAAGAATGCTATTATAAGTGAGCAGGAGGTTCCACGTTTAGCCGCCCACGTGGCTGCGGCAGATTTAGTTCCGCCGATAGCCGATTATTCAGCTTTTAACGTGGGCGATTCGGGAAGCGATACTTTTTTCGATGATTATGATCGCGGGCAAGTTATTGACCATTTGGATGGCGTTACCATGGAAGATGCTGAGCATATGCTGGCAACGCGCCTCTACCAAAACAATGCACGGGTCCATTTTGATGGCTTTACCCAAGAAAAAAGCCGGTTTGGCAAGCGCCTTATCTATGGTGGGCACGTCATATCACATGTGCGGGCAATGAGTTTTAATGGTTTGGGTAACACTTTTGGGGTTGCCGGTCTAAATGCCGGACGTCATGTCGCACCAATATTCCATGGGGATACAATTTTCGCGGCCAGCGAGGTGATCGACAAGGTTAAAATTGCAGGGCGTAGCGATTTAGGCGCTGTTCGGCTCCGCCAGGTAGCGTCTAAAAATAAGCCATTTCAAGGAGTTATAAAAGATTCCGACGAGGATTTAATTTTAGACCTCGATATTTGGGTCTGGATGCCACGCCGATAAACGGGTGTGAGGTTTATCAAACAACACGCGTTTGCTTCATGTATTTATCTGGTCTCAGTGCTTGGCAATTTTGGTCGCTTGAGCTAAACATATTCACTCTTAAGCATTTGAATTATCTCATGCCCTTTTGAAAGTTTGTCATAACGGGAGTAGCAATGGCACAGCAAGATAATGCGTCGCGACCACTTTCGCCGCATATACAAATTTATCGTTGGACGCTGACAATGATCTTATCGATCTTGCACCGGGCGACAGGTGTGGCGCTTTATGCTGGAACGGGTTTGCTTGCCTGGTGGCTTCTAGCTGTTGCAACGGGCCCTGAGGCATATGCGCAAGTACAGGCCGTTTCAAGCCATTGGTTGGGGCGCGCTGTTTTGTTTGGGTATAGCTGGGCGCTTTTTCATCATATGTTTGGTGGTATTCGTCATTTTATTTGGGATACAGGCCGGGGTTTTGATCTCAAAATGGTCGAGGTTTTAGCGCGCATTGCAACGATCATACCTTTGGTTTTAACCGTCGTAGCGTGGTTTCTCGCTTATTCTTATTTAGGAGTGTTCTCATGAGCATGCGTACACCTCTTGCCCGCGTGCGCGGGCTCGGATCTGCCAAAAAAGGAACAGAACATTTTTGGCTTCAACGTATCACAGCGATTGCTAATATTCCTTTAACAGTATTCCTTGTTGCGACACTTGTGGTGCATGCAGGCGCAGATTACCAAACAATGCGCGCCTTCTTGGCGCAACCGATCGTTAGTATCGTTTTCTTGCTTTTGATCGCGAGTGCCGTTTGGCATATGCGTCTTGGTTTACAGGTTGTTATTGAAGACTATGTGTCGAGTGAAGGCCGTAAGTTGCTTGCGATTATGGCCAATAATTTTGCCTCGATTATCGTGGCAGTGACATGCGCACTTGCCGTTCTGAGAATTGCCTTAAGTTAAGTGTCTAGGACCAACGAGCGCACAAGCGCATATGGAGTGACGAATGAGCGAATATGAATTCATTGATCATCAATTTGATGTTGTTGTAGTTGGCGCCGGCGGATCCGGTTTGCGCGCGGCATTGGGGTGTTCTGAAAAGGGCTTGCGCACAGCGTGTATTTCGAAAGTCTTCCCAACACGTAGCCATACGGTAGCGGCTCAGGGTGGTATTTCAGCAGCACTTGGAAATATGGGTGACGATGATTGGCGCTGGCACATGTATGACACCGTAAAGGGGTCTGATTGGCTGGGCGACCAAGATGCGATTGAGTATCTGTGCCGAAATGCTGCTGAGGCTGTTTATGAGCTTGAGCATTTCGGTGTGCCGTTCTCGCGGACAGAAGAAGGTAAAATTTATCAGCGCCCATTTGGCGGTATGACGACAAATTTTGGTGAAGGCATTGCGCAGCGCACATGCGCCGCAGCTGACCGCACGGGCCATGCTATTCTTCACACGCTTTATGGCCAGTCGTTGCGTCATGAAACTGAATTTTTCATTGAATATTTTGCGCTTGATCTCATCATGGATGGCGACCGTTGTGTTGGTGTTACAGCCTTGCGCATGGATGACGGCACATTACATCGCTTCCAAGCCCAGCAAGTTATTTTGGCAACAGGTGGTTATGGTCGTGCGTATTTCTCGGCGACTTCCGCACATACATGTACGGGCGATGGCTCCGCGATGGCGTTGCGCGCTGGTTTGCCACTTCAAGATATGGAATTCGTTCAGTTCCACCCAACAGGCATTTATGGTGCTGGTTGTTTGATTACTGAAGGTTCTCGTGGGGAGGGCGGTATTTTGATCAATTCTGAGGGTGAACGTTTCATGGAACGTTACGCACCATCAGCAAAAGATCTTGCATCGCGTGACGTTGTATCGCGCGCAATGACGATCGAAATTCGAGAGGGGCGCGGTGTGGGCCCAAATAAGGATCATATCTATTTGCACCTTGACCACATTGATCCGGCTGTTCTGGCTGAGCGTCTCCCTGGTATTTCGGAAAGCGCCGAAATTTTTGCTGGCGTCGATGTTACTAAAGAGCCGATACCTGTACTGCCAACTGTGCACTATAATATGGGCGGTATTCCGACAAATTATAATGGTGAAGTCTTAAATCCCACGACAAAAGACCCTGAGCGCGTTGTGCCTGGCCTGTTTGCTATTGGCGAGGCGGCTTGTGTGTCGGTTCACGGTGCTAACCGTCTTGGTTCAAACTCACTCATCGATCTCGTGGTGTTTGGTCGCGCTGCCGCTATCCGCGTTGCAGACATTACTGTTGCAGGCGAGCGTCAAGCGCCGCTTGCAAGTGATGCTGGTCAAAACGGTATTGATCGTTTGGATCGCTTTAGAAACTCTAACGGGGCGACACCGACGGCGGAACTACGTCTACAAATGCAGCGCATTATGCAAGAAAACTGTGCTGTTTTTCGTACGGGTGAAGTACTGGAAGAAGGCTGTACGCTTATGCAAGAGGTTGTTGGACGCATGGATGACCTTAAAGTTTCTGACCGCTCGTTGATTTGGAATAGTGACCTTATAGAAACGCTAGAGTTCGATAACTTGATTGTTCAAGCTGTTGCGACGGTTGAGGGTGCGAATGCCCGTAAAGAGAGCCGTGGTGGTCACGCACGTGAGGACTTCCCGGAGCGCGACGACAAAAATTGGATGAAACATACATTGGCTTATGTCGATGCTAAGGGCAAAGCGAAACTAAAATATCGTGGCGTTCACAATTATACATTAACCAATGAAGTTAATTATATCGAGCCTAAGGCTCGCGTATATTAATCGAGGACGGAGTTAGAAATGGTTGAAATTGCATTACCCGCAAATTCAAAGATCGGCAAAGGCGTTGCGCATGTGGCGGCTGGTGAATTAAAGAAACCACGGACATTAAAAGTCTATCGTTGGAACCCAGAGGATGGCGAAAATCCGAGAGTTGATACATTTACTTTTGACTCTGATGATTGCGGACCAATGGTGCTTGATGCACTTTTGAAAATTAAGAATGAAATTGATCCAACACTAACGTTCCGTCGTTCGTGCCGCGAGGGTATTTGTGGATCATGCGCGATGAATATTGATGGCCAAAATACATTGGCTTGCACAAAGGGTTTAAACGAAGTCAAAGGTGACGTTGCAGTCTATCCATTGCCGCACATGCCTGTTGTTAAAGATTTGGTGCCAGACCTCACAAACCTCTATGCGCAATATGCATCGATCGAGCCTTGGCTTAAAACGGATTCACCTAAGCCGGAAAAAGAATGGCGTCAGTCGCGTGAGGATCGTGACCAGCTTGATGGGCTTTATGAGTGCATTTTATGCGCTTGTTGCTCAACTTCTTGCCCAAGCTATTGGTGGAATTCGGATAAATATCTGGGTCCAGCCGTGTTGCTTCAGGCATACCGTTGGCTGGCAGATAGCCGTGACGAAGCGCGCGGAGAACGTTTGGATGACTTAGAAGATCCATTTAGGGTCTATCGTTGCCATACAATCATGAATTGCGCTAAGGCATGCCCAAAAGGCTTGTCTCCCGCAAAAGCGATTTCAGAAATTAAGAAAATGATGGTTACCCGCGAAGTATAGTGCGCCTGTAATTGGATAATTTGGATGGCGCCCTCGTGTAATGCTGGGGCGCCATTTTTAATGGCTAACCACTTAACTAATGGTGAGAGATATTTGATGAAGAATATTCTTTTCTTATGTACGGGCAATAGCTGTCGGTCGGTTATGGCGGAAGCCTATTTTAATCAAGCTGCTGCGGGAACTTGGCGTGCCTATAGTGCGGGTAGTCAGCCAACAGGTGAGATACACCCATTAGCGATCCAAACACTAAAAGATGCTGGTGTTTTATTTAGTGTTCCGCGCTCAAAATCATGGTCTGAGTTTGAGGGTGCAGATGCACTGCCAATGGATATGGTGGTGACTGTTTGTGGAAATGCGGCAGATGAGGTTTGCCCTATCTGGCCTGGTATTCCGACAAATGCACATTGGCCATTCCCGGACCCGGCGGGCTTTTCTGGCTCTTATGAAGATAAGCTCGATCATTTTCGAAGTGTTTTTATTATGATCAAAGAGCGTATTGATTTGTTTTTAGATGTCTAGCAGACTGATTAACTAGTCAGGAACTATTGTACGCCTTCTCAACCCCGCGTTTTATTGACGGACATATGGGGCAAGGTTACAGTTGACCTAGAGAGAATGTAATGAACTTAGACAAAGACCCCTCTATAGAATTGTTTCGTGAAGAGGTTCGCGATTTTTTAAGCGAGAACCTGAGCGATGAATTGCGTCATGCAGGCCGGACAAGCATTGGTATTTGTAGTGACTATGCTGCGGGCATGACTTGGCAGAAAATACTTCACGCGCGCGGTTGGGTAGCACCCCATTGGCCAAAAGAATTTGGCGGCCCAGGCTGGACTGAAATGCAACGCTATGTTTTTTCAAGCGAGTGCGCGCGCGAGAACGCTCCTAAGCTTGCGCCGATGGGGTTGGGTATGATTGGGCCAACATTAATTGTGTGTGGCACCGATGCTCAAAGAGAATATTATTTGCCGCGCATTTTGTCTGGCGACGATTTTTGGTGCCAGGGTTATTCAGAGCCTGGTTCGGGTTCTGACCTCGCCAGTTTATCATGCCGCGCAATCCGCGATGGCGATGATTTTATTATTAATGGTACAAAAATTTGGACGACGATGGCGCACGAGGCAAATATGATGTTCTGTCTCGTTCGGAGTGAGGTTAATGTGAAATCCCAGAAAGGAATTTCATTCTTGCTTATTGATATGACCCTGCCTGGTATTTCTGTGCGCCCGATTATTACTTTGGCCGGCGACCATGAGGTGAATCAGGTTTTCTTCGAGGATGTGCGCGTGTCAGCAACTGAGTTGGTGGGAGCAGAAAATGATGGGTGGTCTGTTGCTAAGACGCTTTTGATGTTTGAGCGAGGCGGTGCTTATGCGTCGCGCTTGCGCGAAAAGTGTGATCGTCTGGCACAACTTATCTTGCCATTGCAAGATAGCGACCTTGATCAGCGCTTAGCCACTTTAAGGGTTCGTTTAGATGCATTGGAAGCCAACGAGTTCCGTGTTCAAAGTCAATTAAGCCAAGGGCAGTCGACAGGACCAGCGAGTTCGCAGCTTAAAATAATGGGCACTGAGCTGCAGCAGGATTTAGATATGTTTGGGGTAGAGGCTTTGGGCGCGGACGCCCTGCCGTGGTTGCCCCAGGCGCGAACAAATGGTCAGCTGCATAATCAGATAGCCCCGGCGTTTGCGCTTATGGGCATGACCGATTACCTGAGTAACCGCGCCGCTAGTGTTTATGGCGGGTCGAACGAAGTTCAGCGCAATATTATTGCCAAAGCGACGCTGGGATTATAAATCAATGTCGCCTGAAAAAGTATATTATGCGTTGATTGATCAAGGCGCCATCATCGAGGACGCCGCCCAAGCCGCAGCGGCTGCACAATTAGATGCCTTATATGCGCGTTTAACCGAACGCCGTTTATTGGACCGTCTTTTGGGTAAGAAACAAAACCTAAGAGGCATCTATCTTTATGGTGGCGTTGGTCGCGGGAAATCAATGTTAATGGATTTGTTTTTTGAGCAACTCCCTATACGTAAGAAGCGCCGCGTACATTTTCACGCCTTCATGCAAGAGGTTCATGAGCGCATTTTTAATTGGCGCAAGCTTGAGAAGAAAGGCGCGGTAAAACAAGGCGACCCAATTCCGTACGTGGCGCAACAGATTGCTGATCAAGCCAATGTTCTTTGCTTCGATGAGTTTCAAGTAAAGGATATCGCGGATGCCTCTATTTTGGGTCGCCTCTTCACACAATTCTTTGAGGCCGGTGTGACCATCATAGCGACTTCCAACCGGCACCCTGATGCTCTGTATGAAGGCGGTTTGCACCGAGATCGGTTTTTGCCATTCATTGAACTGGTAAAAGAAAACTTAGATATTACAGAGTTAGATGCTGAGCAGGATTTTAGGCTAAACCGGTTATCGGGTCACCCTGTTTGGTTTACACCGGTCGGCATTGCCAGCAGAGAAAATTTGGACGAACGGTTTTCTGCTTTAACGGGCGGTGTTCAATGCCAACCCGTCAAACTGGCTTTAAAGGGGCGCGATTGGGACATACAAGAAACAGCCCTTGGTGTTGCGCGTCTGCGTTATGAGAACTTATGTGTTGAGAATAGAGGTGCTGGTGACTATCTGGCGTTGGCACAAAGGTTTCACACAGTGATAATTGATGCGATTCCGCGATTATCTAAAGATAAGCGAAACGAAGCCGTTCGTTTTGTTACGCTTATTGATGCACTGTATGAGCATAAGGTTAAGCTTTTAGCCTCCGCTGATGTTGAGCCTGCTCAGATTTATCCCGCTGGTGATGGTGCTTTTGAGTTTCAGCGCACTGTTTCACGGCTTATGGAAATGCGTTCGCAGGAATATTTGGCTCTCGCGCATATGGCCGATCATTCAGCCCAATAATTGAGACTGTGTTGGAAAGCGGGGGCGCTATCTTGCATCGCGCGCCTAAACGCGCTACTTCAAGCCATCAAACTGACACATTAAAAGGATTAACGATATGTCCCGTAAAAAAATTGCACTCATCGGTGGCGGCCAAATTGGCGGCACTTTGGCTCATTTAGCTGGCTTGAAAGAATTAGGCGATATCGTCATTTTCGATATTGTTGATGGTATTCCTCAAGGCAAAGCGCTTGATTTAGCGCAAAGCGCGCCGGTTAGCGGCTTTGATGCAAATTTAAGCGGTACGAAAACATATGCCGGTATTAAAGGCGCTGACGTTGTTATTGTAACAGCGGGTGTTCCTCGCAAACCTGGCATGAGCCGCGATGACCTATTGGGCATTAACCTTAAAGTTATGCAACAAGTTGGCGAGGGTATTAAAAAATACGCGCCTAATGCCTTTGTTATTTGCATCACCAACCCGCTCGACGCGATGGTTTGGGCTTTGCAAAAAGCATCTGGTCTTCCTAAAAACAAAGTGGTGGGTATGGCTGGTGTCCTAGACTCTGCGCGTTTCCGTCATTTCTTGGCAGATGAATTTAACGTTTCCGTGCGCGACGTCACAGCCTTTGTTCTTGGTGGCCACGGTGATACGATGGTGCCAAGTGTGCGTTATTCGACGGTTGCCGGCATTCCTTTACCTGACCTTATTAAAATGAAATGGACAACGCAAAAACGCATTGACGAAATCGTTCAGCGCACGCGTGATGGCGGCGCAGAAGTTGTTGCTTTATTGAAAACCGGCTCAGCTTTTTATGCCCCGGCAGCTGCAGCTATTGAAATGGCTGAGAGTTATCTTAAAGACCAAAAGCGTGTCTTGCCATGTGCGGCGCATTTGAATGGCGAATATGGCCAGAAAAATCTTTATGTCGGTGTGCCGGTCATTATCGGCGCAAAAGGCGTTGAGAAAGTGGTTGAAGTCAAGCTAGACGCCAAAGAGCGTGCAATGTTCAAAAAGTCGATCAAAGCGGTCGAGGGTTTGTTGGATGCATGTAAAAAGATTGATAAGACACTTAAATAGAATAGTGTCTTTATAAAGATAAGCCACAAGAGGTTTGCTATGAAGGTTCAGTTTTGGTTGGCTTTGGTAGCCATTATCGTCATTGGCGGTGCTGTTGCACTGTCGCGTCCTGAGGTTCAAGATGCGCTTGTAAAGCGCGCGATTGAGCGACAAATAAGGGCCAACCAAGACACACCTGATTATGGCAATGGGTCTCTTGATATTGTTTTTTGCGGAACAGCATCGCCTATGGGCGGCGCTGACCGCGCGCAACAATGCACCGCGGTTTTTGCTGGGCCGCATTTTTTCATATTCGACGCTGGCGCACGTTCGACGGCAAATGTGGCTGCCTTTGGGCTGCCGGTTGAGCGTTTAACCGGGGTCTTTTTAACTCATTTTCACTCCGACCATATTTCTTCCTTGGGCGAACTCCATTTGTTAAGTTGGGTGCGGGGGCGCACTGAGAAGCTAAAGCTTTACGGTGGGCCAGGCGTATCACAAGTGGCGGATGGGTTTAATCTGGCTTATGGCCAAGACTACGTATACCGAACAGAACACCATGGTGAGGCTTTCATGCCCTCCAAATATGCCGGGTTTGTTGCGCAGACGGTTAATGCGCCGCAATCGGGAGCTGCAACTGTGTTTGACCAAGACGGCGTCACGATTGAGGTCTTTGAGGTTTCTCATCCGCCTATTAAGCCAGCTTATGGTTATCGTGTTTGTTATGAAAAACGTTGCGCTGTAATCAGTGGGGACACCAAAGCAAGTATAAACCTGCAATCGGTGGCGCGGGGCGCGGATATCCTAATCCACGAAGTTCTGCACGATGATTTGACGGCGTTTATTGTTGAGGGTCAGAGAAAAGCAGGGTTAGAGAGTATTTCTAAGATTATCAGCGATACCCCAGATTATCATACCTCGCCGATAGATGCGGCTAAAATTGCGCAAGTGGCCAATGTTGGATTGCTTGTTTTTTCCCATTTTGCGCCGCCCCCTCAAAATGGTTTGGTCGAGCGACTTTACATGCGCAATTTGAACGCGGTGTTGGATGACGACAAAGTGATATTGGCAGATGACGGGATGTTTATGCGTTTACCTATTGGTGAAAGTGGCCTACCTATCATTACATCACTCAAATAAAAGACTAATAAAGGCCAATCAGCAGGTATTTTTAGATTTTCCTCAAAAATCAGGCAGAAACTAGCGCAAGTTGGTCATTTTAGCATTGGTTATGGCGGCGTTTCGCGCTATCAAAAGGCAACTCATAATTGGCAAGCGCGCGGAGCCCAATGCCGGTTATGCAAAAATAAATTTGATGATAATGCAGTCGAGGGTCTTATGAATATTCACGAATATCAAGCGAAACAAGTTTTGAAGAGTTTCGGCGTTCCAGTTCCGTCAGGTCACGTGGCCTTTACGGCGGATGAAGCTGTTGCAGCCGCCGAAAAATTGGGTGGACCGGTTTATGTCGTTAAATCCCAAATTCACGCTGGTGGGCGTGGCAAAGGGGGCGGCGTTAAAGTCGTAAAATCGCTTGATGATGTGCGTGCTGAAGCAGAGCGTATGCTGGGTATGACATTGATTACACATCAAACCGGACCAGAAGGCCGCCTCGTGCGCCGTGTCTATATTGAAGAAGGCTCGGATATTCAACGCGAGCTATACTTGTCTGCGGTTGTCGACCGCGAGACCTCGCGCGTTTCATTTATCGTCTCGACTGAGGGTGGAATGGACATTGAAGAAGTTGCTGCCAGCACCCCTGAAAAAATTCTCACGGTCAGCGTTGATCCGGCCGCTGGCATATCGGCGCATCATGGCCGAAATATTGCTTTTGCTTTGGGCCTAACTGGAGACCAAGTTAAGCAAGCGACCAAACTTATTACAAACCTCTATAAAGCGTTTGTTGAAAAAGACATGGCGCTGTTAGAAATTAATCCTCTTGTTGTCACGGGTGAAGGCAACCTTGTGTGCTTGGACGCAAAAATTAATTTTGATGGAAATGCACTCTACCGTCAGCCAGATATTATGGAGTTGCGCGACCTTGATGAGGAAGACCCTGCAGAAGTATTGGCTTCTAAATTTGACCTCAATTATATTACACTAGACGGCGAAATTGGCTGCATGGTCAATGGTGCGGGACTTGCCATGGCGACGATGGATATCATTAAGCTTTATGGTTCTGAGCCTGCGAATTTCCTCGATGTTGGCGGTGGTGCGACGAAAGAAAAAGTAACTGAAGCTTTTAAAATCATTATGTCCGACAAGAATGTGAAGGGTATTTTGGTGAATATTTTTGGCGGTATCATGCGCTGTGATGTTATTGCCGAAGGTGTTGTTGCCGCTGCACGCGAGACAAACCTTGCGGTTCCATTAGTTGTGCGCCTTGCTGGCACCAATGTCGATTTGGGCAAGAAAATACTCTCCGAGTCTGGCCTAACTATTATACCGGCCGATGACTTAGATGACGCCGCCCAAAAAATTGTAGCTGCAGTAAAGGAGGCCGCGTAATGTCTGTCCTTATCAATAAGAATACGAAAGTCATTTGTCAGGGTTTTACGGGATCACAAGGCACATTCCACTCAGAACAAGCGATTGCTTATGGTACAAAAATGGTTGGTGGTGTAACCCCTGGCCGCGGTGGTGAGAACCATCTTGGGCTGCCCATTTTTAATACTGTAGACGAGGCGGTGCATACCACTGGTGCAACAGCATCAGCTATTTACGTTCCTCCTCCTTTTGCCGCTGACGCTATTTTAGAGGCGATTGATGCAGGTATTGAACTTGCTGTGTGTATTACCGAGGGTATTCCGGTCTCTGACATGATCCGCGTTAAACGCGCGCTTCAGGGCTCAAAAACGCGTCTTATTGGCCCAAATTGTCCCGGCGTTATTACCCCTGATGAATGTAAGATTGGTATTATGCCGGGCCACATTCACAAGCGCGGTTCAGTTGGTATTGTGTCACGTTCAGGTACATTGACCTATGAGGCGGTTGCACAAACAACAGCCGAGGGTCTAGGTCAGTCAACATGTATTGGTATTGGTGGTGATCCAGTTAATGGCACCAATTTCATTGATTGTTTGGAGATGTTCTTGGCCGATGATGAAACTAAATCCATTATAATGATTGGTGAAATTGGCGGTTCTGCTGAAGAAGATGCTGCTGAGTTGATCAAAAACGCCAAAGTTAAAAAACCAATGGTCGGTTTTATTGCGGGTGTTACAGCGCCTCCAGGAAGAACGATGGGCCATGCGGGTGCGATTATTTCTGGCGGCAAAGGCGGTGCGGAAGATAAGATGGAGGCCATGCGTTCCGCAGGTATCCGTGTATCTCCATCACCAGCCGCACTTGGCAAAACGCTCGTAGAAGTTTTAAATGGTAAATAACAAAATTTAGGTGAGATTAATTGATGTCCGAGCACACTCAGTCATATGTAACAGATCCACTCATTGAGAGTATGTTAAGTGGCTCAAACGCTCTTTATATCGAACAGCAACTTGCTCGATTTATTGAAAATCCGACCAGTGTTAGTTCTGAGTGGCAGGCATTTTTTAAGGGTTTAGACGAGGCCAGCGCGGCACATTCGCCAAGTTGGCAGCGTTCGGACTGGCCTCCTGCGGTTAAAAATGAAATGACGGCCGCGCTCGACGGTAATTGGTCTGTCGACAATGTTTCAAAGAAACTTAAAAGTCGAAATGTCGATGCGTCGGAAGATGATATTCGGGCGGCAACACTCGATTCCGTTCGTGCCATCATGATGGTTCGGGCTTATCGGTTTCGTGGGCATTTAGCCGCCGATTTAGATCCTCTAAAGCTGAGCCCGCCAACATCACATCCAGAACTAGACCCGGTCAGCTATGGCTTTACAGAGGCTGATTATGATCGGCCTATCTTTATTGACTATGTATTGGGTTTAGAAACAGCAACTGTTCGTCAAATGCTGGACATCTTACGTCGCACCTATTGTGGAACCTTTGCTGTTGAATTTATGCACATCTCGGACCCTGAAGAGAAATCTTGGTTGCAAGAGCGCATGGAAGGTCCCGATAAAGAAATTGTTTTTACCGATGAGGGTAAGCGGGCGATCTTTAACAAGCTCGCGGAGTCTGAGGGTCTCGAGAAATTCCTCGATGTCAAATATACAGGTACCAAGCGATTTGGTTTAGATGGTGGTGAGAGCCTTGTCCCGGCCTTGGAGCAAATTATTAAACGTGGCGGTAACCTGGGTGCACGCGAGATTATCATTGGTATGCCACATCGCGGGCGTCTAAATGTTTTAACCAATGTGATGGCCAAGCCTTTCAGGGCTCTATTCCACGAATTTTCGGGTGGCTCTGCAAATCCAGATGATGTCGAGGGTTCTGGGGATGTTAAGTATCACCTTGGCGCATCAACCACGCGCGAATTTGACGGTAACAGCGTCCATTTATCGTTAACAGCTAACCCGTCTCACCTTGAGGCCGTTGATCCTGTCGTTCTCGGCAAAGCCCGTGCGAAGCAGGATCAGTATCGTACGAACGTGAATGAGGTTGTGGATAGAAGTAGCGTTATCCCCCTATTGTTGCACGGCGATGCCGCTTTTGCAGGGCAGGGCATGGTGGCGGAATGTTTGGGTCTGTCTGGCTTAAAAGGGCATAAGTCTGGTGGCTCTATTCACTTTATTGTTAATAACCAAATTGGTTTTACAACCAATCCGAGATATTCTCGGTCTTCACCTTATCCCTCCGATGTGGCGAAAATGGTTGAAGCACCCATTTTCCATGTCAATGGCGATGACCCGGAAGCTGTTGTTCATGCAGCGAAAATTGCGACCGAGTTTCGTCAAAAATTCTTAAAGCCTGTCGTTATTGACATGTTTTGCTATCGCCGGTTTGGGCATAATGAGGGCGATGAGCCTGCATTTACCCAGCCGCTTATGTATGATCGAATTCGCAGTCATCCCCGTGTTGCTGAGCAATATGGAGACCGCCTTGTCGCAGAGGGTGTAATGACCCGTGAGGAAGTTGACGGCGTCGCGCAAATTATGCGCAATAACCTAGAGGAAGAATTTAAGAGTGCGACGAGCTATAAGCCCAACAAAGCAGACTGGCTTGATGGCCGTTGGTCTGGCCTGCAAAAGAAAGATGCAGCTGCATTTGTGCGCGGTGATACGGGCGTAAAGCGCAAAACATTAATAGAGCTTGGTAACAAGCTTACAGCGGTGCCAGAGGGTTTTAATTTGCATCGTGCCCTCGAGCGCCAACTCAAAGCAAAACAAGATATGTTTAAATCAGGCCAGGGGTTTGATTGGGCAACCGCTGAGTCGCTTGCCTTTGCATCATTGTTAGATGAGAAATTTACAGTACGCCTATCAGGTCAAGACTGTGAGCGCGGCACGTTTTCCCAGCGGCATTCGGTTTGGATCGACCAAAAAAATGAAGGTCGATATAAGCCGTTAAAAAATGTTAGCAAAGAACAGGGCGTATTTGAGGTTATCAACTCAATGTTGTCAGAAGCTGCTGTTCTAGGTTTTGAGTACGGGTTTAGTTTGTCTGAACCAAACGCGCTGGTTTTATGGGAAGCTCAATTTGGTGATTTTGCAAATGGTGCGCAAGTTCTCATTGACCAATTTATATCTTCTGGCGAGCATAAGTGGTTGCGCATGTCTGGTCTCGTTCTGTTATTACCCCATGGTTATGAGGGGCAGGGGCCAGAACATAGCTCTGCGCGCCTTGAGCGTTATCTTCAAATGTGTGCAGAAGATAATATGCAAGTTGCGAACTGCACGACGCCGGCCAATTATTTCCATATCCTGCGCCGTCAATTACAGCGACCTTACCGTAAGCCGCTCATTCTTATGACGCCGAAGTCGCTGTTAAGACATAAAAAATGTGTTTCGACGCTTGATGACATGGTTGTTGGTACATCATTCCACCGTGTGTTACCTGACGATCATGAGGCGCGTGGAACGAATACGCTTCAAAAATCGAAGAAAATTAAGCGTGTGGTTTTGTGTAGTGGCAAGGTTTATTATGACCTTCTCGATGCACGCGAGGCAGCGGGCATTGATGATGTTTACATCATGCGCCTGGAGCAGCTCCATCCGTTTCCATCTGATGCGCTTGCCCGAGAATTAGCGCCAATGGCGCATGCTGAGATCGTTTGGTGCCAAGAAGAGCCGCGTAATATGGGTGGCTGGACATTTGTAAACCCTGAGATTGAAGCTGTGCTTAAGGATATCGGCGCGAAGCATGATCGTCCTGTTTTCGCAGGGCGTAAAGCTGCTGCATCTACAGCGACAGGCTTGATGAGCCGTCACTTGAAAGAGCTAGAGAATTTTATGAAAGCCGCATTAATCGACCCATTGGAGGTGTAAAATGGCGACCGAGATACGTGTTCCTACTTTAGGTGAATCAATCACTGAGGCAACAATTGCGCAATGGTATAAACAGCCAGGAGAGGCTGTCGCCATGGACGAGCCGCTTTGCGAACTTGAAACTGACAAGGTTACGATTGAAGTCCCTGCCCAGGCTGCGGGCACGATGGGTGAACAATTAGCTGAAGCGGGAGCTACTGTTGAGGTTGGCGCTTTGCTTGGTTCTATTAATGAAGGCGGCGCGACAGCACCTGCTAAAGCAGCACCTGCTAAAGCAGCACCTGCTAAAGCAGCAGTTGCTGCAGCAATGCCGGTGCCATCAGAAGCGCCCAAAGCTGAAGCCGCAAAGGCAGCGCCGGCTGCGGCACCAATGGCGCCGTCGCGCAATGATCTTGCGCCATCGGTCAGGGGTATTGTCGCTGAAAACAATCTGGACCCAGCGCAAATCAAAGGCACAGGTAAAGATGGGCGCATTACCAAAGCGGATGCTTTAAATGCTGTTGCCAATCCTGTTTCGGCGATTGTGAATGCCCCGCGCGAAAATGATGCGCGCGAGGAGCGTGTAAAAATGACTCGGCTGCGCCAAACCATTGCACGGCGTTTAAAGGAATCTCAAAATACAGCTGCTATGCTCACCACTTTTAATGAAGTGGATATGGGTGAACTTATGGCCTTGCGTAAGGCGTATAAGGATACGTTTGAACAAAGGCATGGGGCTCGACTTGGGTTTATGAGTTTCTTTGTACGTGCTTGCGTGTCGGCCTTGCATGAAATACCTGCGGTGAATGCAGAGATATCAGGCGATGAAATTATCTATAAAAATTACGTTAATATGGGTGTCGCGGTCGGAACAGATCGTGGTCTCGTGGTTCCTGTTTTGCGCGACGTGCAAACAATGGGTCTTGCAGATATTGAAAAGAAAATTGCGTCATTTGGTCAGAAAGCGCGCGATGGGCAGTTAGCGCTCGATGATTTGCAAGGCGGTACATTTACCATTTCAAATGGTGGTGTCTATGGTTCCCTTATGTCGACTCCAATTTTAAATGCACCACAATCTGGCATTCTGGGTATGCATAAAATTCAAGACCGTGCAGTCGTCGTTAATGGCGCTATCGCTATTCGCCCGATGATGTATATCGCACTCTCTTATGACCATCGTATTGTTGATGGTAAAGAAGCGGTGACATTCCTCGTGCGTCTTAAAGAATGTTTAGAGCAGCCAGAACGGTTATTGCTCGATATCTAAAAGATATAAAAAGGAGGCCTTAATGGCTGATCAATTTGATGTTGTCGTAATTGGGGCGGGCCCCGGCGGTTATGTATGTGCTATTCGCGCCGCTCAATTAGGATTAAGTGTTGCGTGTGTTGACAAACGTGGTGCCCCGGGAGGTACATGTTTAAACGTCGGTTGTATTCCTTCAAAGGCTTTGTTGCACGCATCTGAAGTGTTTAGTGAAATGACCCATGCTGGTGATATGGGTATTAAAGTCGATGGTGTGTCTCTCGATCTCAAGAAAATGATGAAATATAAAGACGAGGGTATTTCCGGTAATACGCAAGGCGTCGAGTTTTTGCTTAAGAAAAATAAGGTCGAGGAAATTCGAGGCGCGGCCATGATATCGGGTGCCGGAGCCGTTAACGTTGAATTGCTCGACGGTAAGAAACGAAAGCTTACGGCAAAACATATTATTATAGCGACGGGCTCTGATGTGGCGACTTTGCCAGGTCTGGATATTGATGAAGATAAAATCGTTTCATCGACAGGTGCTCTTACGTTGCCACGTGTACCAAAACATCTTTTGGTTGTTGGTGCTGGCGTTATCGGTTTGGAGTTAGGGTCGGTGTGGAGCCGTCTCGGGGCGCAAGTAACTGTTGTAGAATATCTGGATCGCATCACCCCTGGTGTTGATGCCGAGCTTGCTAAAGCCTTCCAGCGCACACTTACTAAACAGGGTCTTAAATTTAAATTGGGCCATAAAGTCAAAGGCGCTACAGTCCAAAAATCGAATGTAAAAGTGACAATCGGTAAATCGGATGATACAGGCGAAGATGAAGTGATGACCGTCGACCGGGTGCTGGTTGCGACTGGGCGCCGTCCATATACGGATGGCCTAGGGCTTGATAAAGCGGGTGTCGCTTTGGATGAAAAAGGACGCATTAAAACAGATGCGCATTTTGCGACAAATGTTAAAGGTATATATGCGATTGGTGACGTGATTGCGGGGCCAATGCTCGCACATAAAGCCGAAGAAGAGGGTGTGGCGTTAGCCGAGATCCTTGCCGGCAAGTCAGGTCACGTTAACTATAATCTTGTGCCAGGTGTTATTTACACAAGTCCCGAGGTTGCTTGGGTGGGCAAGAATGAAGAAGAACTCAAGGCTGATAATGTGTCCTATAAAGTGGGCAAGTTCCCGTTTATGGCGAATGGGCGTGCGAAAGTGAACCGCACCACAGATGGTTTCGTGAAAATTTTGGCAGATGCTGAGACAGATCAAGTTTTAGGAGCGCATATTATGGGGCCTCATGCTGGTGAGATGATCGCAGAGGTTGCTGTTGCTATGGAGTTTATGGCGAGCGCTGAAGATATTGCGCGAACATGTCATGCGCACCCGACCTTGACTGAAGCCGTTAAAGAGGCCGCGCTTGCGGTGGATCAACGCGCTTTGCATATGTAGGGCTTTAAACGGGTTTGGTGCGCGCGCGGGGATGTGCACGCATGTAAACATCGTTTAACTGTTGTGGGTCAATTTTTGTATAAACCTGCGTCGATGCCAAAGACGCATGCCCGAGCAGATCCTGGATTGATCTCAGATCAGCGCCATTGCTTAAAAGATGACTGGCAAAGCTATGCCGCAGTGCATGTGGGGTGACGCTTTCTGGTAGCCCGAGTTCGTGGCGCAACCGTGCCACCAAATATTGGACTTGGCGCGCTGAGAGGGGTCCACCGCGCGGGCCTCTAAAAAAAATATCCTGACCTGTCAGCTCGAAATCATATAGTTTGTGATAAGCGCTTAGGCTGTCACAGGTAACCGGTAATAAGGGCAGATCTCGTTGCTTGCCGCCCTTACCGTTAACTCTTAATAAACCCTGCTTAAGCCCAACAATAATATCATTCAGGGTTAAGTTTAGCGCTTCCGAAATGCGTAACCCGCAACCATAGAGAAGCATGAGTAAGGCAAGGTCACGCGCGCCTTGCCAGGCCGATTTATTATTTTTTGCTAAGGCCAGCATATTAATGACTTGTTCGGCATCGACCGGTCGGGGTAAGCGCTGAATTTGTCTCGGGCTTTGAATATTGGCTAATGCCTCAATAGGTTCATGGCCACGTTTTCTTATGTATCTCTCAAAACTACGCAGACCTGAAAGCGACCGTGCTAATGAACGGTTCTGTGCCGACGCCCGTCGCATGGACAGAAAGGCGCGAATGTCGCGCACATGAAGGTTGCTGAATAATGCGAGCGTCAGGGGTTGGGCAAGGTGGCCCGACATGAAATCACAAAATTGCTTGAGGTCTCTTTTATAGGCCTCGCAACTATGTATGCTTAGACGCCTTTGCTCACGTAATTCTTTTTGCCACGCTTCTAAGATTTCTTCCAGGTCGGGGCTGCAGGATGTCATTTTTACCTTTGTGGCTCTCTTAGCTAATTGTCTGCCCAGACTTTTCCCAATCAGACATAAATCCAGCAAGGCCTTTATCTGTTAAGGGGTGCGCGAGTAACCCACGCAATACTTCTGGCGGCAGGGTTGCCACATCGGCGCCAATCAGAGCGCTTTGACGAATATGTTCGGGCGATCGCACTGATGCAACAAGTATTTCGGTTTCAAGCGCTTCGTAATTATCATAGATATCGCGGATCTCAGAAATTAGCCCCATGCCATCGGCGCTAATATCGTCTAGCCGTCCAACAAAGGGCGATATATAAGTCGCGCCTGCTTTGGCTGCGAGCAATGCTTGATTGGCTGAAAAGCATAGGGTTACATTCGTCCTAATGCCGCGATCGCTGAGTGTTTTGGTGGCTTTTAAGCCGTCCCATGTGAGGGGTATTTTGACGCATACATTGGGTGCTATGGCGGCTAAAATTTCCCCTTCGCGTATCATATCATCGGCATTGAGTGCCGCGACTTCAGCGCTCACATCACCATCTACGACTTTACAAATATCACTAATCAGAGTTTTAAAGTCTTTACCGCTCTTGGCGACAAGCGATGGATTAGTGGTAACGCCATCGACCATGCCTGTTGCGGCAAGGTCGCGAATTGCGTCTAGATCGGCTGTATCAATAAAAAATTTCATGAGACTCTTTCCTTGGCTGTTGAAAACATTATGCCGACATTTATCCAAAATACCAGCCACTTGAGGGGCTAATCTCGAATAGCGACTTGCCTTTCTAAGGTTGATCTCACATTGTGCTTCTATGCAAGTAATTGGTGTTTTGATTCCCATGGCACTCCCGGGGCCTTATGATTATCTCGTGCCAGACGGCATTGAAGTAGAGATGGGTTCTATCGTGCGGGTGCCACTGGGGCGGCGCGAGGTTGATGGTGTTGTTTGGGCGCCGGCCGAAGAAAAAACGCCGCGTGAAAAGCTCCGCCCAATTAAAGCGGTTCATAATGTTGCACCATTGACTAAGAATTTGCGGAAATTCGTGGATTGGGTGGCGTCATACGTGATGGCCCCTCCTGGGCTTGTTTTGCGTCTGGTTATGCGCGCACCTGAGGCTTTTGAGCCATCGCAACCTGTGATGGGCTGGCGTGCTGGGGATCGTCGTCCGCCGCGTGAAACACCGGCCCGCCAACGCGTTTATGATGTCTTGTCGCGCGGTGCTGCTTTCACGACATCGGAGCTTGCGCGCGAGGCGGGGGTCAGTCATGGCGTTGTTTCAGCTTTGGGAAAAAATGGCTATTTAGATGCTTGCCCCCTCGTATCTGAGCGGCAATTCCAGATGCCGGTCGCTGACTTTGAACCGGTTTCACTATCGGACGATCAAAAAATCGTGACAGAGTTATTACGTCGTTCGGTTAAAGCTCGCAAATTTCAACCCCACTTGCTTGATGGCGTTACGGGCTCAGGAAAAACCGAGGTTTTTTTCGAAGCCGTTGCTCAAGCAATATCCCAGGGGAAGCAGGCATTAATTTTGCTGCCTGAAATTTCACTGACCGGCCAATTACTTGATCGTTTTGAAAAGCGATTTGGCTGTCAACCCGCTGTTTGGCATTCCGCACTTGGTGCGGGCGACCGTCGGCGGACGTGGCGCGCTATTAGCGAAGGTGAGGTGAGTGTCTTGGTGGGCGCCCGCTCGGCACTGTTTTTACCTTGGGATAATCTCGGGGTTATTATTGTCGATGAAGAGCATGATGCGGGTTTTAAACAAGACGAGGGTGTTATTTATAATGCCCGCGACATGGCGGTTGTGCGCGCGCGCTTGTCTGATTGTCCGGTTATTTTATCGTCCGCGACCCCCTCTCTCGAAAGTGTTGTAAATGCCAAAGAGCAACGCTACATGCACCATCGCTTAACCTCCCGTTTTGGGGTTGCGCAATTGCCCGAAATTGAGGTGGTCGATATGCGACATACCCCGCCGCCCAAAGGGTATTGGATGGTTGAGGCGATGACATCGCAGGTAGAAGCGGCATTGGCTGATAAAAAGCAGGCTTTGATATTTTTGAATAGGCGTGGTTATGCACCCTTAACACTATGTCGGCAATGTGGTCATCGTTACGCCTGTCATCAATGCGATGCTTGGATGGTTGAGCACCGGTTTCGGAATGAGCTCATGTGCCATCATTGCGGCATTATTGAACCAATTCCTGCGGAATGCGTATCGTGTAATGGGGTCGGCACGCTTACGGCATGCGGGCCAGGTATTGAGCGTATCACCGAGGAAGTGGTTGAGCGCTTTCCGAGGGCCCGCGTGGCTGTATTGTCGTCAGATTTTCGTGGCGGCATGAACGCGTTGCGCGAAACAATGGCCCAAATAGCTGATGGTAAAGCCGATATTATTGTTGGCACACAAATTGTGGCTAAAGGGCACCATTTTCCGAATTTAAGCTTTGTTGGCGTCGTTGATGCTGATTTGGGGCTTGGAAATGGTGATTTACGCGCGGCTGAGCGCACCTATCAGTTGCTTCTTCAGGTGGCTGGACGCGCAGGACGAGATGCGACGCGGGGTCGCGCCTTATTACAGAGTTACATGCCCGATCATCCTGTGCTCGAGGCTCTGATTTCGGGTGACAGAGATGCTTTTTTAACGGCTGAGTGCGCGGCACGTGAGGCCGCCCATATGCCGCCATACGGCCGTTTGGCAGCGCTTATTGTTTCTGCGCCTGCACAAGATATGGTGATAAACATCACTCGCGATATGGCAAAAAAAATACCTATTCATAAGGAAATACAGGTACTTGGCCCTGCACCCGCACCTATTATGCGGGTTCGTAATAGGTATCGGTATCGCTTTTTGATTAAGGCGTCGCGCCAAGCGCCCGTTCAGGGGTATATTCATCAATGGCTTGGGCAAATTAAACTCCCAAACACGGCTAAATTAAGCATTGATATTGATCCTTATAACTTCATGTGATGCTCTATTTTGGGCAGGATCCTAAAGAAATATCGACTTGTCTGTTAATATTTGCAGGCTATGTGTTGCCAACGGGTAAATGTCGTGATAACCCAACGTCTATATCAATAGGTCGCCGGTCTTCGGCGGCTTCTTTTTGGCAGAAGAATGCGCGTTACCGACTATTATGTGGCCGATGTTCTCTAAGTTAAATGGAATGGTTCCTTGTCGAATAAAGACAGTATTATAGGTGGTATTTCTGGTCGGTATGCATCGGCCTTGTACGAGCTATGCACAGACATGGGCGAGACAGAAACAAACAAAATTGTTTCCGATATGGCAGCCCTTGGTTTACTAATTGATAGCAGCGCTGATATGCAAAAACTTCTAAAGTCGCCTGTTATCTCCGCCGAGGAGCAACAGGCTGCGACATCAGCCATTATGTCAGCTGTTGGTTTGTCAGCTTTATCTGCTAATTTTGTTGGTCTTATTGTGCGCAAACGGCGTTCAATGTTCTTGCCATCGATTATTAAGCAATTTGCCGCGCTCGTGTCAGAGTCACGTAATGAATTGGTCGCGCAAGTTATCGCGGCGACTGAACTTTCAGATGCGCAAATACAAGAAATCAAAACTGTTTTGTCTAAAGCATTGGGCAAAGACATTATCGTAGAAGCCGAGATTGATGATACATTACTTGGCGGTTTAATTGTTAAAGCGGGCAGTCGAATGGTCGATGGCTCTGTAAAAACGAAACTAAATTCTCTTAAACAGGCTATGAGCGAGGTAGGCTGATGGATATCAAAGCATCCGAAATTTCTTCTATTCTTAAAGAACAAATCAAAGGATTTGATCAAAAATCCGAGGTATCGGAAATTGGTCAAGTTTTATCTGTCGGTGACGGTATTGCCCGTATCTACGGTTTGGACAATGTGCAGGCTGGTGAGATGGTTGAGTTTCCGGGTGGCATTCGAGGCATGGCCCTGAACCTTGAAGAAGATAATGTCGGGGTCGTGATTTTTGGTTCTGACCGCAATATCGTCGAGGGCGACACAGTAAAACGTACTGGCGATATTGTTGATGTTCCAGTCGGTAAGGGGCTTCTCGGGCGCGTTGTTGATGCGCTGGGTAACCCGATCGACGGCAAAGGCCCAATTGAGGCTGAGCGCCGTATGAAGGTGGATGTGAAAGCTCCAGGTATTATTCCGCGTAAATCTGTGCATGAGCCAATGCAAACTGGTCTTAAAGCCGTGGACGCTTTGATTCCGATTGGACGTGGTCAGCGCGAACTGATTATTGGTGACCGCCAAACAGGTAAAACAGCCATTGCGATTGACGCGATTTTAAATCAAAAATCGATCAATGAGGGTGATGACGAGCAAGCAAAACTTTATTGTGTATATGTTGCGATCGGTCAGAAACGATCAACGGTTGCGCAAATTGTTAAAACGCTCGAAGAAAATGACGCGATGAAATATTCAATCGTGATCGCGGCGACAGCCTCGGAGTCAGCGCCATTGCAGTTCTTGGCACCGTTCACGGGTTGTACAATGGCGGAATATTTCCGCGATAATGGCATGCATGCGCTAATTACCTATGATGATTTGTCAAAACAGGCTGTGTCTTATCGTCAAATGTCCTTATTGCTTCGTCGACCACCGGGGCGTGAAGCTTATCCTGGGGACGTATTCTTTTTGCACTCTCGTTTGCTAGAGCGTGCCGCTAAATTAAATGATGATTTTGGCGCTGGCTCTATGACAGCACTGCCAATCATTGAGACGCAGGCCAATGACGTGTCAGCTTACATTCCAACCAATGTGATTTCGATTACAGATGGTCAGATATTCCTTGAAACGGATCTCTTCTACCAAGGTATCCGTCCGGCTGTAAATGTTGGCCTATCAGTGTCGCGCGTGGGGTCATCTGCTCAAATTAAAGCAATGAAACAAGTTGCTGGTAAAATTAAGGGCGAGTTGGCTCAGTATCGTGAGATGGCAGCTTTCGCTCAATTTGGTTCCGATCTCGATGTTGCAACACAAAAGCTGCTGAACCGTGGTGAGCGTCTAACCGAGCTTTTGAAGCAGGGCCAATTCTCCCCGCTTAAAGTGGAAGAGCAAGTTGCTGTAATTTATGCTGGTGTGAATGGTTATCTCGACTCACTTGAAACGAGCTCTATCGGGCGTTTTGAGACTGGATTGCTCGAGATATTGCGCACAAAAGAAACAGCTATTTTAGATGCTATCCGAACTGAGAAAGCCCTCTCTGAAAATTCAGAAGAAGCTTTGAAAAAAGTGATTGAGGCCTTTAAGGCCAGCTTCGCTTAAGGTTCGGTAGAAGGAGCAAGCGCCTCATGGCTTCATTAAAGGAACTGCGGAATAGGATCTCTAGCGTGCGGGCCACGAAGAAGATCACGCGCGCCATGCAAATGGTTGCGGCGTCAAAGTTGCGCCGTGCACAAGAAGCCGCTATTGCCGCGCGACCATATGCTGAGCGTATGGAAAAAGTTTTGGCTAATCTGGCTGCTGGTATCGCCGATCCAACGGGTGCGCCGCGCCTTTTAGCGGGAACGGGACGCGACGATAAGCATTTGCTTGTGGTCGCAACGGCTGAACGTGGTTTGTGTGGTGGCTTTAATTCGTCGATTGCACGCCTAGCGCGTCAGCACGCAAAAAAGCTTAAAGCGCAAGGTAAGACTGTAAAAGTTTTATGTGTTGGACGCAAAGGCTATGAAGTTCTGCGCCGCGACATGAAGGACGACCTACTGCCGCTTATTGCTTTTCCGGGTCTGAAGGCCATTGGTTACGAACAAGCGCTTCAGGTTGGCGAGCAGTTACTCGCTGGTTTTGCCGCCGATGAATTCGATGTATGTACGTTGTTTTATGCGCAGTTTGAGAATGTCGTGACGCAAATCCCAACGGCGCAACAGATTATTCCGGCACATTTTGAGGTGTCAGAAGATCTAGACGCAGGTGGCGCATGTTATGACTTTGAACCGGAAGAAAATGATATTTTGGATGCCTTATTACCTGGTAATGTATCCATTCAGATACTACGCGGCCTGTTAGAAAATGCGGCGAGTGAACAAGGAGCTCGCATGAGTGCTATGGACAACGCGACGCGCAATGCAGGTGAAATGATTGACGGTCTGACGGTTACGTATAACCGCTCGCGCCAAGCCCAAATTACGAAAGAATTAATTGAGATTATCTCAGGGGCAGAGGCACTTTAAGCCCGAACCCAAGATTGAAG